>Ga0193753_10000392_pt1 | contig 43450 bp, 41 predicted proteins | sample H1c2metaG_FD_144925 | JGI IMG/M metagenome (GOLD analysis project Ga0193753, IMG submission 144925) | Soil microbial communities from a riparian zone of the East river system, Colorado, United States - H1c2 | ecosystem: Environmental > Terrestrial > Soil > Riparian zone | place: USA: East...
GCGCCAGCAGAGCATGACTTCCGCTTACGCCTCGGCCCTCGTCAACACCACTTGAGAAACTTCCGCTTGCGAGCGTAGAGCTCCGATTTCTTGTTGACCCAATCCATGAGCTGTTTCTTGGTCACGCCGTCGATCGGACGCGCCTCGAAGACCCTATCCCTGTTCGTTAGCGGCAAGCTGTTGCCGGGGGCATGTCGCTCCTGAGCGCCCCAAGAGCCGCGTAGCGGCCTCGTAAACGGATGCGGATTCGCTTGCCGTCCGGGGTCTCGACGTGAGACCAAGGTTTTGTCAGCAATTAATGCTCCGAGGACGCCGAAGCGGTGTGTCGGTCGGGAAAGTGCCATCAGTTCTACAGAAACACCCGAGGAGCCAATACAGTTCTTAGGAGCACTTTCGAAGCCAGAGTCCATTATTCAGGGGCGCTCACTTCCTTACTCGAGCGCCTCTTTTTTGCAGACAGAAAAATGGACCGCCATCTTTTAGTAAAGTCACGGCGGTCGCGCCAGCGGGCGAGGCAGACGTCATTGGGTTCGTGCGCGACGGTTTACCACCACACAACCTTAGCCGCACTTAGCTATACAGTCCTATCCCAGTTCAGCCGAAAAATCTGGCGAGCGGCACCTTCAACAAAAAACTATTCAGCCGCCGGACCGGATGGACTCTCATGTTTGCACTGAAAGATTCTCTCAAGTGTTGGATACCTCTCGAGGAGCGTGAGGCTTGTAGCCAAGGCGATGGAGGCAGCGGAGATGATATCGAGCACGCCGGGTGCGGTATTTCGGGTTAAGGTTAGGCTTCCAGCCGGGATCGTCATAAGGAACACCTTGCGACAACAGCAGATGAATCAGGGTGAGGAGCTGATGAGAAATGGCGACGATGGCGCTTTTTTTTCCGCGCTTGGGAACCAGATGCTGGTAGCGGAAAGTCAGCCGTGTGCCTTTGGTATGCGCCGCCATTTCTCATCACTGGTTGAGCGTGGCACGCAGGGTGGCATTGCCACGCCGGATCGGCCGCCTTTGTGGGTACCGGCGCTCTCGTAGTTGCCCGGACACAGTCCCGCCCACGAAGCCAATTGGGGAGCAGTCGGAAAGCGGGTCATATCCACGCCAATTTCTCCCAGAATGGTCGCCGCCGTGACCTGGTCGATACCGGGCAAACTCCCGAGCAGTTCCACTTGCTTGGCAAATGGCTGCAACTGTTCCGCGATCTGCTCGTCCAGCGCGGCAATCTCTGTCTCCAGAAACTCCATGTGCCGCATATCCTGGGCGATCAGAAAACGCAACGTATCGGTCAACCATGCCCTTCCAGCGCCGCCTCCAACAGCGGAATCTTGCGGCGCACGCTCTTTACAGCCAACTGCGCCACCTCGGCCGCCGTGGCCTTTCCTTCCACCAGAGTCTCTAACATGCGTTGTCCGGAAACCCCAAACACATCGCTCAGCACGTTGCCGATCTTAATGTTGGCTTCCTCCAACAAGCGCTGCACCCGATTGCGCTCACGCGCTCCGACCGCAATCAGATCTCTTCGTTGCCGGGTCAAACTGCGTAGCTCGCGGATCTCCGGCGGCGGAATAAAGCTGGGCCGGATCAAACCGTGCCGCAGCAGATATGCCAGCCAGGCGCTCAGCTTTTCCAGCTCCACTACCGTGGCATCGTACTGCCGCTTCTCCATCCGCGGACACTCGCTAGCCGCGCCGGTTAGCAAGCAGACCACGACAAATCGTTTGCCGACATCGATGCCGGCACATCGCTCCAAGATGACTTTGATCATCGCGTCTCCTTCCGGAGCAGCCGGCGCATCCAAACATGAGTTTGCACTGCGGGCTCATAGGCGCCAATCGGGGAGTGCCATCACGCCAGCCAGATCACTTTCGTTTGCGGAGCTTTCGCCGCCAATAACCCTAAGATCTTTGCTCCCTAGCCATCCTATGCCTTTCTCGCGCTCCCTTTCATCCACGGGGGCGCCGCTCGCGGCATGCTGACTTCGTTTCGTAAAATCAACCGTTGCGGTTGTTGACTATCTCGCAAGATTTTTCAGCTGCTGGTAGTTCAAAGATAACCGTAAACGATTCCTAGTTTGACCCGCCAAACGTCGCGCTAGAAAATTTCACTACATCGCAGCCATTCGAACGTCGGAGCCATTCGTTTTAGATGTCCGTTCCCGCTACGGTTGGCACCGGGAGATTGATATTTATCCCCATGGAACTAATCAAGGTGCGAAAGCGCCGATGAAAAACGCTGCGGTCAAAACGACTGGCGTGTTGCCTCAAAGCTGTAGGTGACCAGGTTGTGTTTTCGAGGTCTTCGATTGCGTTTGCCACACTTGCAGCAGTGTCGGTATCAAACAAGACTCCGGTTACATATGGAACGATTGTTTCTAAGGCGCCCCCTCCCCGGAATGCCACAGTTGGCTTTCCCGCTGAGGCGACCTCAAGTGGGGTCAATCCAAAGTCCTCTTCGCCCGGGAACAGAAGCGCTTGGCATCGCGCGACGTACTCGTTAACCTCGTTATCGGGTAGTCTCCCCTTAAAAACGACCGTTGGCCCAGCGAGAGATTCGAGTCTAGCTCGGTCGGGACCACCGCCGATCACGATCAGGTGGCGCTTTAAACGATTGCAAGCTTCGATTGCTATATCAAGTCGCTTATACGCCACAAGCCTCGAGAGAATTAGGAAGTAACCATCGTGGGTTGTTGAAAGACTAAAGCGACTAACGTCTATAGGAGGATAGATTACAACAGCTTGCCGGCGGTAGGCCTCCCAAATTCGTTCGCGAACGCCTTCGGAGTTGGCTACGAACTGATCAGGCTGAAGCGCCGCATTTTGGTCCCATGCTTTGAGACCTCGTAGTAGGATGGGCAGTAGCGTCCGTTGAGCCAAGCCAAAATGCTCGCGGTGAGCGTAGTCTTTATAGCGCCAGACCCAGCGCATCGGAGTGTGGCAATAGCATAAATGTGTCGAAGTATTCTTGGTCCTGACACCTTTCGCATAGCTAGATGTGCTGCTAATCACGAGATCGTAGTTATTTAGCTTTAGAGAGGAAATGCCAAACGGATACGCAGGAAAATAAAGGCGGTGGCGCTTCTTCATTTGCGGTAGGTTTTGCATCCAAGACGTGTGGATGTGAACGCCTGCCAAGCTAGGGGGCACTAACTCGGGAAGTGCGACGGTAGCAAAGAGGTCAGCGTTGGGCAGACACTGATAGAGCTCCGCGCACGCGCTTTCGGCGCCGCCCTGTTGGGTGAAGTAGTCGTGAACTAAAGCTATTTTTGGCATCGCTAGAAGTTACACACCGGAGAGCGTGGTCGGTGAATGGTGTCTCGCACTTGACTAAGCTTCGACTGCAGCCGTAATCGGTGTCTTTTTAATAATGCCCATTCCGTAGGGATTGCACACCGGGGCGTCAATTTCAGCACAGAAAGCCTTTACTCCGTGAAGGGCCTTCCAAGACGTATGCTCGGGACAGTCGTCGATGAGTATTCGCCCGCCCGGATTTACTAGAGGCCAGATTTTTTGGAGACCTCTATGTACGGCATCACTAAGGTCAACATCCAGCAAACAAAGCGAGATGCCACTTGGGAAATCAGATGGAGAGATCATCGTACAATCTCGTCTAAGAAGCTGGATCCCCGAGCAGTTGTGCATCTTAAGAATTTTGCGGACAAGATCCTCAGAATTGTCCGCAAACATCAAGCGATCTTTAAGGGGTGTGCCTTTGGAAACGTCATTCGCGAACTGGTCGGGCACAAAACCGCTGAAGGTATCGACACAGATGTAGGTCTTATCGATACTCAGGTTCTGCATCATTTTGTAGGCAAGTATGCTTGTGCCGCAGAGATGGGAGCCGACTTCGACGACCGGCCCGGGCACCGACGCCGTGTCGATTACGGCCTGAAGGTAGGTCATTAGTCTTTCAGGCTGTATGCCAGTTGGTGGAAATCTATACATCAGGGGTGCGGCCAAGGACTTTATTGCGTATTTGACTTTTGGATTCATAAATGTGGACACCAAAGCAGTCGAACGGAGAAGGGGGTCAGTGCCTCTTCGAATTTCCTGGACGGAAGTAAGATCAGCGATCCAGATTTCTTGCATCGCCCCGCCCGGCTTTGAGAACTGCCGGTATGGTACGGAGCAGTATGAAAAGCCCGACGTTAAAGACCAGAGTATCTATACAACGACAATCCGTACCAATCCATTGACCAAACGGAGGTTGTTGCCGCTGCTGACCTATCAAAGGATCTGTAGCCGCAGGCCTCATTCGGAGTCTCCGTATCAAACATAATCATCAAAGAGCGCAGTCGCGGCCCGCGAATGATATGGCTCCTATTACTACATTTCAGAATTGAGGCAAGTCATCCCGCGAAGTGCGTCGGAGCTGTTTTCCGCGGCGTATCACTCATGGACCGCACACCTCATGTGCGCGCTAATAACCGAGGGTATGGGCGAGAGCCCTTCATGACTATCCTACGTCTGCTATTGTTGACAATTGACGTTTGCGCAGATTAAGTTATGGGTTATAGCTCGAAAACGTCATAGATCTTTTTTGTATAGAAGATAGATTGGACCGTTCCCTTCGAGGAGATCTATTTCTGCGGCTCCCGGGACTGGCACCGCGGTATGGACCGGCTGCCCGAATAGATCAGTCACAGACATAAGTCCAAGACTTGGCACTCTCATGCTGCGCGATAAGTCTGGTTCTGTGTTCCAAACGACAACTAAGCGGTCGGCGGTACTCTCCAGTAAGACGGCGTGAACGCCGAAGGGAAGATTCGTCAGAAGCCTTGCGGACGTATGCTGTTTTAGTGATTGAACCCAAGTGCCAATGGCTTTTAGCACAGGTTTAGGTGAGCCATCTTGAGTTATGAGTCCATAGTTGAACTCGCGGTTATGAGGATCGATGCCGTCATTCCGGAGGTCGTACCAAACAATTGAGGGCATCTGGCACGCCCAACTGCTAAGATATTCGCGGATGCCGAGCACGGCCTGTCTTTCTTGTGCCAACGTTTGGTTGCCGCTTTCGGGAGAGCAGGGATAAGCACCTTCGCACGACGAGTAGCCCCATTCCGTATTCCAGATTTCGATTGGGTGTCCGAGTTTCTGGAGAGCCAGTTCGCGCATAGCACCGATTTCATTGGATATCGTCTCTGGTTTAGTTCTATACGGATGAACAGCAACCTCGTTTACTCCTTTGGCGGCGCCCGATTCCAGAACTGAGGCTATGAATCCCAAGTTCAGTGTCGAGGTTCCGCCGGTTGAGACATTTACGGACTGATCTTGTGACCGGATCCCGCTGACAGCACTAGCAAGTACCGCTTCATAGGCGGTAACGCTTGGCAGATTGAGATCAGGCTCATTGTATATCTCAAAGCTAGCGCGGCGATTGTGATAGTGTTCTGCGGCTGCCGAGGCATACCGTGAGAACGCTTTGAGGTCCTCCGGCGATTGCGGGTACTTCCCGCCGTGGTCAGGATGTCCATATCCCAGGATCCAAAGCACTGATAGCCCTCTCGCTTCAAGCGCAGATTGCAGGCGATCGTACTCCGTAAAATTGAACGTTCCTGCGTGTTCCACCTCAGGCCAGAAAAGATCGATTCTCACAAAGGTGAATCCGGCTTCCGTCGCAAGATCCAGCGCCTGAGTGTCACGAGTTTGGTGGATCGTAACACCCAAACGAGGCGAGTATGAGGGCGATGGCGCTGCCGTTGCGAGCCTGGCGGCTGACGCGTCTAACGAGAATGCGGTATTGGTCAAACTGACAATCGAGAGATCGCGAAATCTAACCTGACCCTGACTCGGTGGCTGGAAGCGCGCATTTGCAAGAATCCATACCTCAGAAAGCCCGCCATTGACCACGCCGTTGTTCGCCCCGCCCCAGTGAGCATCTGGCGCACGCCACAAGGGAATGACGACTCTTTGCCAGTGCGTTGAGTCAGGTTGCTCGATGCTTGGGGTGTCTACGACGTATTGCAAGTACTGTCCACCGGCGTCTTTGACCCTCAAGCCGAGTCTCGCGCTTTCTGGAAGGCAGATGGACAAAGTAATCGCCGCCTGCGCCGGCAAGGAGACAGTGGCCGATGACCTCCACACGGCTGCGACGTAGCGCCCGCACGCACCATTGGCGCACGAAAACTTGAAGGCCAATGTTTTGTCAAGGGCGTCTATTCCTGCACTAAGCGATACTGAACCGTCAGCGCCTGGAAACTCCGGACCATTTGTGAAGCTCCATTGATGAGGGTACGCCGGGCCTTCTAGATTCACGGTACTTGGCTGAGTTGAGGCCGGTATAGCAAGGTGGACAAGTACAATTGGTAGTGCGGCGAGTAATACTAGCTTATCGATCATTGATTTGCGATTTGCGGAAAAGTCGGGAAATACCGCAGGTTGGTTGCCTATCGCTTCAACTAGGACCACGAATTTACGTCGACAGCGAGAGCACATCAACTCAGGGACAGCACCAAGCGTTCAGTATCAGCTGCGCTTCGCTCCCACGTGTACTGTGCGGCATGTTTACGACCCAGCGCTCTCGACTCCGGCGAACTTTGCCCACCGAGGGCTTCGGCAATTGCGGAGGCTATCTCATGAGAGCTACAGGGATCGACAAGGTGGCAAACGGGGTATCCTATCTCCCGCAAGGAAGTCGAGTTTGACGTTACGACAGGGATATTGCACGCCAAGGCTTCCAACACGGGAAGGCCAAAGCCTTCATACAGCGATACGTAGAGAAAGCAGGACGCGCCAGAATAGAGGGCCGGCAGGTTTTCGTCTTCGACATATCCGGTAAGGAATACGTTCTTGCTATTTTGTAGCGGCTGGGCAACAGATCGAAAAACGGTTGCATTCGCGGCTCCGGTTAGCACGAGATTCACACCCTCCATGTTCTTTGTCACGATGTTCCAAGCAGCGAGAACACGTGATAGATTTTTCCGAGGTTCAAGCGAACAAAGACTCAACACGTAAGGCCCTTCAGGAATCTGGAGACGCGAGCGAACAGCGGCAATCTCTGAGGCAGACCGGGCACAAAACGCCGGCCCCACGCCATTCGCGATAACACGCACTTTGGCTTCCTTGACCTTGAGCGTTTCAAGAATGCGTTGTTTAGCATGAGCGGAGACCGCAATTATCGCTTGAGCACGTTTGGCGAGTTCTGGAATTAGTGCTCTGTAAACGGCACCGAAGCCGCTGGAGAACCACTCCGGATGATCAAACACCGCCATGTCATGGATCGTTACTACGTGTCGCGGCGAATACATGGGGCCCGTGTTGCACGGACTCCATAGAGTCTTCCCTCGAAGGCGTGAGGGAAGGACGATCTGCTCCCAAGCGTGCCCAGCCAAACCCTGAAACCCACATTGAGGCCGAATGACTTTCGGCTGACTTTGGAGCCGCACCAAAATCTCTCGCGCGTATCGTTCTACGCCGGTTATTCGCCGATCCATAAACCGACCATTGACGACGAACATCTCGTTCACTTGCGGCTCCTTCTTGAAGCGATAGACAAAAGGTTCGTGCTCTTCTTGGGCCTTCTCAGCTCAAATAGACAACTTCTCGATCGGTGTACGCGAGGACATTGACAGGCTGCGAGCCCGATAGCCTAGCCCCAGCAGCAAATAGTAGCCAAATCACCGGGTGGACGATGTCCGGTAGAGCTACCACGAGGTTCAGAAGTGCTGTGCTCAGTGCGAACAGCACAACGCCCTGAAGAGGGAGTCTGACCTTGTGGAGCTTTCGAATGGGATGAAGCACCATGGCACAGAATATGCCTAAAAGAAGAATGCCGGGAACTCCGACATTTGCCAACGCTGTGGGAATGAAGCTACTTGCTCTGCAAATTCCCCAGCCAGCGCCCATCCAGGCGGTATCAGCAGCAGTTTGCAGAGCGTCTTCATTCATCTGGGTCCTAGCCTGGTAAGAGAATGATTCAGTCTTATCAATTAGGACCGTGTGGATCAGGTTCGTTGCGGTCTGCCTCATGGCAGGAATGGTGAGCAAGATCAGCAATAGGATGCCAAGAGGGATCACGAGGACGAACTTCGCTGCCTTAAAACTGGCGGTGCCACGCCACCGAAAGATGTAAACAAAACCAGAAATGATACCTACGAAAATGAGGCACATGTACCCCGTGGCCGATAGAGTTAGAAGCAGTGCTAACGCGATAAGGAGCGCGCGAAGAGCGGAAACTCCAACTCCCCGCATGTTATACAACATTTTCGCCACGACCAATGCAAGAGCCACGCTCAAAGAAAATGCCGCTACAGATGCCTCTGTGAAAGTCGAGTTAGTACGAAGAAAACCATTAATATCATACGCGTTGTAGATCACATATGACGGGTTCGTGTAGAGCAAGTTGCTCGGAAACGGGAGGCCCGCTTTAGCCGCCAGATACTGGTAAATTCCTATGATTGAGGCTAACGAGACTCCCTTGACATACCAGTCTAATGATTTGATTAGTTCGGCAGGAGAGGTCCTGGAGGTGACTGCTATGTAGAGGGCAAATGAGATGAGAAGGTAGAAGAGCTGCGACAGATACCCAGGACCCCATTCCAGTGGCACACCGGCTCCTACTTTCGAATTTGTGATAAGAATACCACTAAACACAAAAGGATTAATGAAGGCGCTGAGCGTCGCATACAGAACGAAGCATGCAAGGATCAAAGTAGCCCTGCCTGTGCGAGGGCTTGTTTTCACAGTTTTTGACGCTCGCGTCACAAATTTGTTCACCAGGGCGATCAGTAGGATCACGTAAGCGGGGGCTATCCCCACCTCTGCTCCACCGGCTGAGATGTTCAGCACTGATGCTGCCTGGAAGATCGACATGAACATGACGACGGAGATAAGTTGACCTTTTGCTCGATACGACAGACAAGCTGCAAGACCCAAGAGCGGGATAGTCGAAAGCGTGAACGAAAGATGCATTTGCGGCGTCGAAGCCTGTCTATTGTGCGGGGCGACCTATCTGGCGGAAGGCGCGTCGGCACTGGCATACCGCGAACCGGCCGGTTCTTGCTTTTCAGCGGCGAATGAAAGAATATGTTGAACGATCCGTGGCCTTGTAATCGGCGCGAACCCGAAGGCAAGCAACTTGCTTCGGAGCTCGCCGCGTGATGCGAAGAGAGCAATGGACCAGGTCAAAAACAATAGCTTCTTCATAGTTGACGTCCCGCGGTCCCTGGAACATGCAAGGACCAATCGACGAAAAAGTGAATATCTAGTATCTTCCTTATACGGGTGAAGATCAGGATCGAGCAGGCAGGATGCGAATCTCACTTTTAGATAGGGTACGCTTCTTGTGACTATTTCTCGGATGTAGGGGATGCCGCGTGGTTCGCAAAATTCATACAGTAGAGTGTCCCGCTTCCTCTCATTGGTCAATCGATACCTGAGAAGCTTTGCTGACACCAAAGTCCCGGCGTCAATGTTATTACCATGGACCCGATAGAAGCCCATTTGACGTGATATCGAGCGAACTTCGCCAAAGAAAGGAGCCTGAAAGATGCAATATAAGTCAGCAGCGGTGATCCAGTTCTCTGCCGGCATGGGTAGAAGTTGTTCGAGCGCATGCCTTGAATAGAGATTGCCACTTGCAGGTGGCGAAGTATAGCTCCCAGTAGCGAGGATCTCAGCGGTTACATCACCTGCGGATAACCTGCCCGAGGGGACGCACGCATCCGAAAGTCGACCTTCCTGACCTTCGATAACCCGCAGATAAAAATGAACCTTTGACACGCCTGGCTCCCACAGCCCCACTGCTTCTTGAATCGCAGTGGGCATAAGGAAATCATCGGCGTCAAGAAAATGAATAAGATCGCCACTACTTGCAGCAAAGCCGGTGTTATACGCGGAGCCTTGTCCGCCATTATTTTGAAAGATAGCCCGAATTCTTGTTCCAAATGACTCAACGATTGCCCGTGATTCGTCCGTACTTCCATCGTCGACAACAATTACTTCCTTATTGCCATAAGTTTGGCCAAGTGCACTTTGTATCGCCTGACCCAAGAATCTCCCGTAGTTATAGTTGTTTACGATAACGCTAACACGCGGTGATTGGCTCGGCTCATTCGGCACTCTGGGATTCGCGGGCGACATAAAAATAAGTCCTCTGGAAATTGGATCAGTCACGGGGTCTTGGCTGCCGTCATATCACTAACTACTTTCGGTAGGGTACTGGGACAGTTTCCTCAACAAGCGGCGCCACGATCTCGGCTTAGCGATCCTCCAATCCTCGACACCAATCACTTCTAAAGGAATGGCCGGCCTCAACGCTTTCTGGCATGACCACAAAAGGCACAATGGTTGTTGATGCAGATGCGTACCAGTTACGTTGGATCTTAAAGCCACTGACAAAGTGTCTGCTCAGCAAAAACTGGCGCAAATAATATCAGGGTGATTTACATATGGCTTTACTGCTTGACTGTGCAGACAGATTCGGCAACAAGGCGCACGTGAGCAAAAACATTGCGTTCTGGCCAGGATATACACTTAAACAACCAGTGGGTTCCCCACATTCGTTCGATATACCGAACAAACGAGGGAAATTGGCAAGAGCGCCTTCCTTATCTTGCAGTAGACGTTAAGGCTTTGCGACCCCGAACGAGGCATTCTTGCTCCGCCAACAAGACATCAGAATCAACCATCATTTGAACTAGCTCACCAAAGCTACTTCTTGGTTTCCAACCAAAAGCCGCCTTGGCTTTGGACGGGTCGCCGAGGAGGTAATCCACCTCGGTGGGGCGGAAGTAGAGTGGATCGACATCAACGAATTCCTGCCAATCGAGGTTGACGTGCGCAAAGGCCTGCTGACAAAATTCACGGACGGAGTGAGCTTCACGGGTAGCGACAACAAAATCACCGGGTTCGACGTGCTGAAGCATTGCCCACATTGCTTCGACGTAATCGCCAGCGAAACCCCAATCGCGACGCGCATCGAGATTGCCGAGGTAGAGCTTCTTCTGCGTGCCGGCTTTGATGCGCCCGACGGCACGCGTTATCTTGCGGGTGACGAAGGTTTCACCTCGACGAGGCGACTCGTGATTGAACAGAATGCCGTTGCTTATGAAAAGATTATACGCTTCGCGATAATTCACCGCGTACCAATGAGCAGCGACCTTGGAAACAGCATAGGGACTGCGCGGATAGAACGGTGTGTCTTCGTTTTGTGGCGGCTCTGCTGCTCCGAACATCTCGGAAGAGCCGGCCTGGTAAAAGCGGACTTCGCGACCGGTGTGTTCGATGTGATCGCGCATGCACTCTAGCAAACGCAGCGTGCCAACGCCAACAGAGTCGGCCGTGTATTCTGGGTTTTCGAATGAAACCTTGACATGGCTTTGCGCGCCCAAGTTATAAATCTCATTTGGGATTGCAGCCTCGATGACACGACGCAGGCTGGTGGAATCATTGAGGTCAGCGTAGTGGAGAACGAGCTTCCGATCGGAAGCATGTGGATCCTGGTAGATATGATCGATGCGGCCGGTATTAAAACTAGAGCTGCGGCGAACGATTCCATGGACCGTGTAGCCTTTTGAGAGCAGAAACTCTGCTAAATAGGAGCCATCCTGGCCGGTAATACCGGTGATAAGAGCGGATCTGGACATATTTACCTTTTATTGTTTAAAGTGATCTAGAATTCACGAAACTTCGCTGGGACCCGCAGGACAAGATCGGAATTGCGGAAGTGGAGTTGGCATGACTTCCGACGGGGACGCAACCATACCTCAATAAATCCCGTAGCGGATCCTTCTTCGCAAGCGTTCTATGTAGCTGAGCAATGAGTCCAGATGGCAGCACCCCATCCCTAACGACGGGATATCCTCTAAACTCGCTTCCAAAGCCTGACTGATTGGGACCGGTGACCTCCACTCCTTCTGGAGATAGCGATTTGATCTGCCGCGGGCTAGTTTGGCAGCCCCACAAGCTGTAGAGGCCATCGTGTAAATGAAGTTGAGGTTCATACCAAAGGTAGGGGCCAAAACCGAGCATACCCGCCATCATGCTGTAAGACGATATCGAGCACACTCTGAGATCGGCTTCAGCCATCAAAATGAGGTCGCTACACTCGGTGAGGCCACGCCCAATCTGCTGGTTTGGATTAAATCTCGCAACTATCTCGCGGAACTCTAAGCCCATCTTGTCGCTAAAAAAGCGGAACTCGATTCGGTCTCCAAATTCTTCCAATAGCGCCTGGCAGACGTTCGTGTACCAGTTAATTGGAATTCGCACGTTGAATTCACCCCGAATGTAAGCTTCTGAATCCGCCGCCGCGAAGTCCTCTCCGAGGCGCATATGAACTGCGACGAACAGTTTGCGTGGATCGAGTCCAGACATTGTTCGATATACATTCGGAACTGCGTCTTTCGAGCTAAGCAACTTCGACATGAGGAAGTGCCGTGCAGTCCAAACGCAACGATATCCGCCATACATTCCATCCACAGTGACAATGAAGTGCTTGAGCCTGAATAGGCCTCGTTCGATTGCCCACTCTTTGACGGCCAGACCGAAATCGAGATGATTTGATGTTTTATAGTCCTGTTCCGTGAAACTGAAGTGTGGCAAATGCCTGAGGAATTCTTCTACTACAATGTCGACTCGACTAGTTCGGAAGTTTCGCCAGTACTGTCTCGGATTTAATCCCCACGACGGTCCGACAAGCCGGGCGTTTAGGACCTCAGATGCAATGCTTCCTTTTGCCCAAGTAATCATCTCGTTTCCGAGACCTTCGCCGTATCTGTTCCTCCGACATGCCACTACGAATTTCATACGGTAGACACTTTTGAAAGGTTCATACACCAAAGCAGCAGACTCGAGATTTGCCACTTGTAATTCTGACTGACCAGCAAATTCCCCTAAGCGTCGCACCGCGCGACCCGATCAATAAATCGCCTTCTAGATGGAGATGCTATTGCCTGAGCAATAAGCCCCTCGCAAGAAACTCTGGGTAAGAGGGAGAGAGCGACGGCCCACATCGTCAACAAAATGCGCTTAACAAGAAATATGTCGGGATCCTTCCAGGCGCGACGAATTAGACCTAAAGCCACGGCGTGCAGCCGATCCTCAGAGAAGGGATGCTCCGCAGGGGCGGATTTTAACGATGCCAACCTAATCTTGTAATGGCTGTATCGATCAGTCATGACAGTGTCGTTCATTGTGTATCCGAATAATGCGCAATGATTCCTTATCAATTGTTGTTGAGCCAGATCGCGTAGCAATTCTTTTCTGAGCTTTCCAACGCGCACTTGTCCTTCAACTACAATGCCACTGAGACTCAGAGATCTTGCGTGGACTCGATACGAGCCAAGCGGCTCACAAACGGTTCCCACGGATCCATAAAATGGAGCGAGGTGAATCAGGTAACAGTCGGCGTGACTCGGCCAAGTTGTCTCTGGAATAGGCATGACCTTACTAAGGAACGCGTAAGCAAACGCGTTTCCGGATGTCGGGGCAGTATTGTAGCTTCCGCTCTTGAGTAGACATGGAATGAGATTTCCGCTCGAAAGAGCATGGGGAGGGTAAATCTCTCCAGTAGGGGATCCATCGTCATCTATGACTTCAAGCGGATATTGTATTTTGGAACAATTGTGCTCCCAGCGATCAACAACTTTGGCCACTGCATCTGGCTTCAATGTGTCATCCGAATCCAGAAAGATCACTACGGTTCCATGGCAGAGTCGAAACCCAGCGTTCAGTGCCGATGCCTGCCCTCCGTTCGGCTTCAAGACGGTTTGAATGACACTATCGAATTGTGACAACACTTCCCTGGAGGAATCAGTGCTGCCATCGTCAACCACAATAACCTCCAACGGCCGATAGGTCTGGTCAAGCGCACTCCGAATGGCTGATGCGAGGTAAGCGGCGTAATTATAGTTATTTATGACTATGCTCACCAGCATAATTAACGAGCTGCAACCCCTTTCTCAAACAGCTGAAGAGCCCGGCACCCTGACCGCTAGGGCTAAATCCGAATCCAGCTCGATGGAAGCAATTCAACTGTAGCTGTGTCCACGCCGAGCCACTGCTTAGGTGCAATCACAACCTTCGTGGTTCGGCAATTTAGCCAGGCTCCCCACCACGAAAAGGTGCTGTTTGCGATGATGTGATTTTTACAGAGCGACATAAGCCGTAGGTCCTCGTGTGCAGACTCAGACTTGTTGTTATTTATAAGGATGCAATCCGGATTGTTGGACACGAATTGAGTCGCAAATCCTTTGTCATCAGAAAATACGAAGAATGTCGTCCTTCCAAAACGATCTCTCATTTCTGCCATGGCTTTCGAGTAGTATTCATTCGTCAGTACTAATCCAGATCCAAAGTGAGTAAGATAGTCGCCTCGGCGCAAGTGGAGAGAAACCGAATTTGGAACAGCATGTATTTGCAGAGCGGTCTCCGCGTTCCTGCGCTGGGGTTGATGTCGGAAGGAAAGTTCGGACCTCAGTTCGGATTCTATTAGTTGTGCGGGTGGGTAGCATTGCCACAAACCAACCAGATAAAGCTGGCGCGTTTTCTCGCGGATTTGAAGATCGGGACTAAACGTGAATGGCTGGGGTTGAACCTCCCGAATTATCTGGGTTTTGAAGAGATACCGAACCGGTTTAGTCGCGAGCTCAATGGGGGGGCGTAACGACAAGAAAAGCCGTTCAAATGTGCTTATCTGTTCGACCCGCGCAGCGATGGCGAAGTTGGAGAGCAGAGGCGGTCGAGGATGGCCGTAAGACATGGATCTTGCTTGAGTATCCGTTGCAATCCGCAAAGCCGCGCCATACTTCTTTGCATAGTACCGGCCAATCGCGTACTGGAAGAGCTGGTTTCCGATTCCGCCATATTGTCTGACAACGAGTTCCATTTCAGGGTTTCCTCGTTCGCCTGATGGCCTCAAACGAAAATGCTTCTTGACCATGGCCCTATGTTGTCCATCTAAAGCGGCAAATCAATTTCGGTTGGCAAATTGTTTTTTAAAACTACGGAGTGAAATGACCCTCGTGCCCACGGGCCTGAGACTTCATGCCTCTCACGTCACATTTCGCGCGGCTAGGCAGAAAGCCGTAAAAGTTTAATTTTCAAACGAGGGCAGCTCTAGTTTTCCTGTTCGAGTCTGTGAGATATTCAATTTCTGTCTCCAGCATCATAATTACGACTTCCTTCATGGAATACCGAGCGCGCCAGCCTAATTCAATGGCGGCTTTGGACGGATCAAGTCGGCTGCGGGCTATTTCTGTGGGCCGCATTAGTACTTTGTCTAGCACAACATGATCGTGCCAATCCATATTGGCCAATGAAAACGCTGCTTCCGCAAAATCAGACAGCAGATAGCTTTTTCCAGTCGCTATGAGAATGTCCTTCGGGATAGGTTGCTTTAGCATTAAAGCGATCGCTTCAACATACTCCGGTGCCCATCCCCAGTCCCGCTCAATATCCAGGTTGCCCAGCTTCAGTTTTGTCTCATGTCCAAGTACGACTCTTGCCACTGCATGGATGATTTTACGGGTCACGAACCGGTAAGGACGGAGAGGCGACTCATGGTTGGACAAAATTCCAGTGCAGGCGAACATGTCGTAGGCCTCACGGTAGTTGGCAACCGTCCAGAAGGCGGAGTTCTTTGCAACTCCATAGGGACTTCGAGGCCGGAATGGCGACTCTTCCGTCGCTTTTGCGTCTCCGGTGTCACCAAAGACCTCGGAAGATCCAGCACTGTACACCTTGATGTCGAGGTCTGAGAGCCGAACGGCTTCCAGAAGGTTAAGCGTGCCAATCGCGATGCTCTCTATTGTCTCCACGGGCTGTTCGAAGGACAGTCCGACCGATGTTTGTCCGGCTAAGCTATAGATCTCGGTCGGACAGATACGCCTCAGCGCCGATAGAATCGAACTCGCATCTTTTAAGTCGAGCGATAAGAGCTGAACACGATCTAAGATCTTAAGTCGACGTAGATTATCAAATCGTCCTAACTCTGCGTCACGAGAACTGCCCCAGACTTCACATCCTTGGTCTAATAGTAACTTTCCCAGATAAGACCCGTCTTGGCCAGAGATCCCGCAGATCAGAGCTCGCGTTTGTGTTGAGCTCATTTGTTGACTGACTGCATCTCTCCGGAACAAATACGTCCAAATACGCTGCCGACATCACTAACTGTCTGTTGATAGAGAAACTGAAACTTGGCCGCCGTCTGGCCGATTGAATAGTCCGGCAGTATTCTCTTTCCCTTTTCGATAAGACGACTACGCAGCCCATCGTCATCGACAATACTCTTCATATGCTCTGACAGTTGTTCGGGAGAGCTTGGGTCAAAATAAAGAGCTCCATCCTGCGCCACCTCCGGAAGAACCGTGGCATTGGAGCACAGCACCGGGAGACCCGCTTGAAATGCTTCCACAATAGGGAGGCCAAATCCCTCGAATTTGCTAGGAAACACCATCGCGATCGCGCCCGCGTAGACTGCTTGTAAATCTTCTGTCGGAATAAACCCTAGATATCGAATTTGATCGGCAACGCCACATTCGATCGCCAACCTATCCAGGTCCCGTCGAAAGTCAGTGCATTTCCCGCTGAAGCAAACATATGCCTTCACGTTATGAGTGTGCTTCAATATTCGCAAAGCACGAATGATGGCTTCATGATTCTTGTGCACCCACGTAACGGCAGGATAGACAAAATACTGCTTCGGTAGTTGTAGTCTTTCGCTTGTTGCTGCAACAGCGGCAGATAATGGAGGTTGGTATGCATCAAAGACAGAGCCCCATCGAATAACCTTTACCTTCTCTGGCTCGATAGACAACTTTTCTACCAGGTCTTTTTTGCCCCATTCCGTTTGGACGCACACATATTTAGCTTGTTTACAGAAAGCTCTATAGAGCTTTTCGCGAGACCCAATCTCCACTTGGGAAAAGAATTCAGGAAAATGAATGTGCTGTAAGTCCCATGGCTGGTAGATCGACGGGATCTTTGTTAAGAATGCCTGCTGTGTCGGGAAATGGACTATATCGAAGTTTCGCGATTCAACAAATCCGTCAGAAGTCGGGACAGACACTATGCGCTTCGAATGTGATCGAATATCCTTCCAAATGCACTCTAAACCAGGTACAGCCTTCAGCCTACTTTTTAATTGACTTCCTAGCGATTCGGGAACGGATACAGCTTCAAAGCGGCAAGGGCCGTAAATGTGAGGCTTAATCCATTCGCTTACGTCCTCCCGCACTACAAACGTATACTCCTGTTCGTACATTGGAGAAGCAGATAGCGCACGCGCTAACGCGATTACTGCCCTACCAATTCCCTGCAGCGGGTCGTTGATCCTACAGTCTATAGCTATCCGGAGCTTGGTTGATTCCATCACATTACTTTTTTCTGAACGTCAATCACAAGAGGTAGGATTTAAGCGAGTCATCGAATAACAAGGATGGATGAAGGATCAGCTATCATCATTTGACCTGTTATTCGCGGCTGCACGCCTCTATAAACGGACGACGAGCGCAGACGATGCTGCATCTAGTCTCAGGACTCCTTATGAGAGCCGCGACACCCGCGTTACGCATAGGACAGAAAACTGTTCGCTAGTCTTCGGCCATCGTGCACACTCTTCCCTGGCAGATCAGAATGGACTCACTATGGGCCGCGTCGTGGAGTAGATTTCGCGCTGATACCTCGGCTAGCGTGCATCTCGTGAATTAATCGCCATTTCTTTCAGGACATTCGTTTCACGTTTGCGCTGTCGTTTCGGCAGCTTGCTGACGGACTGTCTATGGTGAATACTTTTACGCTATGGTATACCTAGCTCTAACCTGACTCGCCGTTGCGCCCTGTGCGTTGCAACAAAGATGCGGCGATCGAACTTACTAGCCCGAATGAAGTAGAGGACAAATCGAGCCAAGTCTAGCCACTTCGGCACGGGCTTAGGTATTGTCATATTGCGGAGGAACATCAGAATAGTCATAGTTCGCGCACCTCCGGCCGCGATGCGAATAATGTACTCTTCGGTCAAACGCCAAGACGGGATCAAGTGAGTTAGCTGAAGGCGATGAAAGCGCCCCATTCCCATGCCAATATCTATTGCTACGAAAGCGAGGTCGGTATCCTCGTGACCGCCCAAATTATCTCCGACGCGACCAAGTAGTCTCTCTTTAGTGCCTACATTTGCTCGGCGGGAGTACTCATGAGCGACGATTCGCCGTACGCACAAGCCTGCTCCTAACGGCACTGCTTTTGAAAACTGTAGCAAGTTGGACCACACATCCTGAGTTACCTCCTCTACTGCAAGATAGGAAACATATTTCCTGACCTCCGGGGAAGGCTGCTGCTCAAATTCCGCGACAATCGAGGAACCGAAGGCACCGATATGTGGTTTGCTGATGGAAATGTCCAAAGCGTTTGCTAGGTAGTCAGGCGCGAGAACATTGTCGTCGTCAACAAACACGAGCAGGCTTCCGCATGATTCACTGGTGCCTCGGAGCCGAGCCGGCGTCAGGCCTAGCTCTTCCTCTCTGATATGCCGAGAGTTTGGGTGCCATCTGAGATCAAATCTCGCCTCAAGAGGCGGTTGGGAGGCATTGTCGACCAGTAGGAGCTCCCATTTGTCGTCTCGCAGAGTTTGGTCTCGCAAGGCATTCAGAACGCGGTCTAGGTAGTCTGTGCGGGGGTTATGGGTGCAAATAATTACACTGACGTGGATGCCCATCAGATTTTAGTATCGATTCCAGATTAATGAATAAGGATCTGGTCTCTATATGTACCAATGCAATTCGTTGCTCCACCGACGAGATACAAACGACCGAAATAGTATCCGACCGACGACCGAGCGTTATTAGTCCGGAATAAACTTGGCCTCAACAGCACCGTCGCGTCAGCTAAGACGAGCATATAGTGGCGCCTCGGTGGCGGCGAACTTTCGAGTTTAATGCTTTGCCTAGGAGTTCAAGATACCATTTGGTGGGCATCCGCCCGCTCTCAATTCTCGCGACTGCAGGATCCGGGACGAGCTGACCAAATAGATCGGGATGAATGACGGTGTTTATCCGTGGCTCTTTCGATGCCCTTTGGGGATCGTTCCGGGCTATAAAGATGTTCTGCCTGTACCAAGGCTCCAAGCACGCTTCGTTCCAAAGGCGCCAACGGACTTCGTCGTCACATGCAAATCCCAACTTGTTGAAGCGCTTTTGCCATGTACTTGGAGGCTCGCAATTGACGTGATGCTGTCCAGGCTGGTTCGGTGCGGCCGCCGAAAAGACGATGCAGTCGGAATGCAAAGTGAGCGTATGGATCAGAGTATCGGCATGCTTTACATCAAGGTGCTCTGCTACTTCGAGGCAAATTACCAGATCAAATCGGCGACCCAAATCAACGGCAGTTGTGAGGTCCCGAAGTAGAAAACACTCTCTTGGAATCAAGAGTTGATCCTCAGGAATATCAACCCCGTCGATCCCAACAACTTGTGCAACACCAGCGTCCAAGGCGGCTCGTAACCACGTGCCGGTACAGCAACCAACGTCTAGAACGCTAGACGGCAAAGATCCAGGAAGCAAGCTGGAGAATGCTTTTCGGGGCCCTTCCAAGGCGTGCGTATTTAACGTGTAGTTGTAGTCAACACTCATTTATACCCTTATTTCATCGAACCATTATTCTTACATCGCACCGAGATGGTGCAATCATAAAGCCGTGATCTGACGAGTGCGGGAATATGCGCTCCGGTATTGGGCTCGTTTCGATTGAGATAGAGATAGCTTGCTTAATGTAGTCCAGCGTCGACGAATAGTGCGTACCAATCCAAAAGTCCGCCAAGTATTGTCCGGGCGTTAGTCCCGGAAGGTCTACCGTGAGCTGGACATAGTTACTCCCCCTTGAAAGATCCAGGAACGGTCGGCCGACCGGGATGGCCTGCATTAGAGGCGAACCCAGCGCATCACATACGTCTATGGACACAAATGTTTTTGCGGGCTGAGAATGATCGCAAATAATTTCAGCGTCGACTACTAATTGCAACGCTGGCTGTGCACCGGTAACAATCGCCTGAATTCTCCTGTAGTGGATTGGGGGAGGAGGAGCAGACTTTGTGCTTGGCCTTTCCCAGGTCGATTCCGCGTCCGTGCCGCAAGAGAGATAGCCGTCAATTACCCTATCGGCAGTGTCGCTTGCAACGACCCTCCCGGACTTAAGAAGGATAGCTCGAGAGCACAGAGCCCGAATGGCCGACATATTGTGGCTGACAAAAAGGATTGTCCTTCCCTCGCCTTTCGCAACGTCCTCCATTTTTCCGAGGCACTTCTTCTGGAACTCGGTGTCTCCAACGGCAAGGATCTCATCAACGACCAGGATCTCTGGCTCCAAATGTGCGGCGACGGCAAAGGCGAGCCGCACGTACATGCCAGAGGAATAGTGCTTGACCGCGGTGTCAAGGAATTTCTCTACTTCTGCAAACGCGACAATTTCGTCGAACTTGCGTTTGATTTCTGAACGAGACATGCCGAGTATTGCGCCGTTCAGGTAGATGTTCTCTCGACCCGTGAGCTCAGGGTGGAATCCCGTTCCTACTTCCAGTAAGCTCGCGACTCGGCCACGAAGGCGTACCTGGCCGGTCGTGGGTTCGGTTATACGTGAGAGTATCTTCAAGAGAGTTGATTTACCTGCTCCATTTCGACCGACAATTCCGACGATCTGCCCCTGCTCGATCTCGAAACTGACATGGTTGAGCGCCCAAAAGTCTTCCGTGCGAGGTCCGAGATTCATAGGAGAGGACTGCTTTCGAAACGTTCGCAGCCTTCTAGTTTTTTCGGCAATTACATCTCGGAGCGTCTTATATCTATGGTGCTCCGTCTGGTGACGCAAAACGTATTTCTTGCCGAGATTGTTGACGCTGATGATTGGAGTGCTGCTCATCTTCGAATTGCCTAGATCACATCAGCAAAGCTACGTTCAGTCCGACGGAAGTACCAGAGACCAAAAGCCAAGAATAGACAAGTGATCAAGATGGAAAGTCCGAAAGCAAGCGGATCAATCGGAGTTTGACCTCGTAGGATAGCCCAGCGGAACCCGTCAATAATCCCTACGAGAGGATTTAACGAATAAATAAATCGCCATTTTGTGGGGACGGATCCAGTTTGAAACGCGATTGGCGAGACGAATAAACCAAATTGAACGATGAAGGGAACTATGTATCGGAAATCGCGATACTCGACGTTTAAGGCAGCTAGGAGAAGGCCTATCCCTATAGACAAGGCGAATGTCAAGACGGTAAGTGCTGGGAGCGCCAGTATCTCCCATCCTGGCGCGAACTGATAAGACGCCATAAGGGCCGCTAAGAGGAGAAGAGTAATTAGAAAGTCGACGAGACTAGTCACAACAGAACTTGCGGGAATCAAAACGCGAGGAAAGTAGATCTTTGAAATCAGATTGGCATTTCCGATCAGGCTATTAGATGCTTCAGTCAGTGAGTTGGAAAAAAACAGCCAGGGTAGTAGTGCTGCGAAAACGAGGATGGCATCAGGTACTCCGCGGTTCGCAGTTTTCGTCATGTGGCGAAAAACAACGAAAACTGCCGCCGTCAGGATTGGCCGCAACACAGCCCACGCTACGCCGATTACGGTCTGTTTATAGCGCACCAGAATGTCGCGTTGAGATAAGAAATAAAGGAGTTCACGAAATCGCCATAGGTCGCGCCAGTAGTGAAGTTCGGCCCGCCCAGGTTCAATTATAAGTTCTTGCATAGGTCTCGATCTGTTCCGTTCGTATCTTCGCGTCTTTAGGCTCGATAGCTCTTCGTCGGATCGTTGTAATAGGCCGCCGGCCGTTTAGGGTCCCAATCATTCAGAATGCTACCGATAATCTTAGTGCGATCCTCGTCAAATCGTTCCTTGGCCGCCAGTAGTGAATCACGTGTCGTGGCCCCGGCTCTAGCTACCAGAACGACCCCATCAGCCTGACGACTGATGATGCGAGCATCTGTCATATGCAGCATTGGTGGCGTATCTATCAGGATCATGTCGTATTCGTCTCGAAATCCTTTGATCAGCGCGGTGAAATTTGGCGAATAGAGCAGGTGCGCAGCGGCATGTGTTTCCGGTCCGGCGGTGAGAATGTGCAGGTTAGGCACAGCCGACTTCCGGACAAGTCCGGCGAGCGTGCGCTGAGTCATCTCCTCCTGGAGGAAGTCAGTCAGACCACGCTCATTGGGGAGATTAAATAGCTGGTGCATGCGCGAGCGGCGAAGATCAGCGTCGATGATCAGCACTTTCAAGCGGATTTCCGAAGCGGCGACGGCCAGATTACTGACGACGGTTGTTTTGCCTTCTGCTGGGTTGGCGCTGGTGAAGACCAGGACGCGGGGGCGGTTGCCGTTTTCGCCAGCACACAGGATGGAGGTGAGAGCGGACCGGGAGGACTCTGCCAGCAGACTAGAGCTCTTTTGCCAGGTAGGGAATTCGATGGTGCCTGGGGAGCCATCGAGTGGGCCCACGGATGCGATGGATCGGTTGTGGTGTATACCGGCGCTGACGGTCGTCAGCGAATTGTAGTGGGATTTGCCGAACACGGTAGCCGCGTTTGGGATGGTGCCGAGTTCAGGAAGTTCAGCCCATTGCTTGATATCACCGGGAAGTCGGAGGGTGCGGTCCATCTGATCGCGGACGAGTACGACGACGGCACTGAACAGGAGGCCGATCAAGAGGCCGACGGCAGAGTTAATTCTGAAATTGGGAAAGCGAGGAAGCATGGGGACGTCGGCGGCGTCTACAATGCGAATGCTACTGGCGCGCATTGCGGTAGCGATGGAGGCCTGCTTCATCTGCTGGAGCATGGCGTCGTAGAGCTGGCGGTTGGAATCGACCTCGCGTTTGAGGATGTTGTATTGAATGCTCTTTTCACCTTGGCCGGTAACTTCGCGGGTTTGTTTATCGTAAGCGGCAGTGAGGAGGTGTTCTTTGCGGGAGGCCTCCTGATAATCGGTGCGGATGCGGCTGAGGATGTCGGTGCGCTGATTCCCAAAGGCGGTCTGGAGAGATTGGAGTTCCGCTTGGAGGCGGCGAAGCTTGCTGTATTCGGGGCTGTAGATGATGCTGAGATCGGCAATCTGGCGCTGCAGATCGTTGATTTTAGACTGGGTGTCGCGCAGCGAACCGTCGTTAAGGATGTCAGCAAGCGATTCGGGCGGGCTGCTCTGAGCGAGTTCCAAGCGGGATTGTTTGGCGATGCGGTCGGCGGAGGCGGCGGTGAGAGACAGTTGGTACTGTTGGAGCTTTTCGGTAGCAACGTTGGTGGTTTCGTTCGTGAGGATGATACGGGAATTGCGGGCGTATTCCTGGAGCGCGTCTTCTGATTTGCGGAGTTTGTCGCGGGTGTCACCGAGTTCATGACTGAGCCAGTCACCCGTGTGCAGTATTGCGCTTAGACGGGATTCCTGATTCTGCTGAATGAACTCCTGGGCGAGGGTGTTTAGGTAGTCGGCAGCAAGGTCAGGGTCGGAGGAATCGACGGTTGCTTCCAGAATGCGCGTGTGGGCGGTGGCCTTAACCTTGAGAGTGGCGCCGACTTTACTGATGAGTATAGCGCGGGCGCTGCCGGTGGGGGGCGGCCCAAGATGGAGGAGTACACGCCAAGGGGGGGACGCGGAAGTGACGCGGTGCAGAGCAGAATTCGGGTCAAGGCGGGCGGAGACCCGTTTTTTCATGATGACGCTGGAAAGGAGCGAGGCCTGGGTTTGTTCTTCGGAGACATCGGAATCCACGCTTGTGTTGACCGGATTCGTTTCCTTCATGTTCATGAAGTCCTGGTTCATTGCGAGGACTTCAAGTGTAGTTGTGGCACGGTAGACCGATTTCATGGGGATGCCGATAAGGAAACCGATGATCAGGCCGACAACCCCGGCGAAGAGGATCTTCTTTTTATTGCGGCAGATGACAAACCAATATTCGAATAAGTCTGCGCCAGAATCTTCGTCTCCAGATGCTTCCAAGCTGTAAGGGTTGCCAACATAGAAGGAGCGTCGAGCTGCGTTGGAGTGGACAGGGTGAGGCACGAGGGCAAGCGGGCCTTGGGCGTTGGGCGGCTGGCTCAGGTGATCCATGCGTGTTTACTTAGAAACGGCCGTAGATGGCCATACCGGTGAGGGAGGCGATGGCGGTCTCGAGGGTGCGATCGCGGATAGCTTTGGCGCCGCTGTTGGGAATAAAGAGGATGTCGTTGGGTTGGAGCTGGACGTCGGCGTTTTTACCGTTCATGAGCTTTCTTAGATTCAGGGCGATTTCCGTTCGGTCAGACGAGCCGGGGACACTGCGCAGAATTCTGGCGCGGTTGGAGGCGGCGGTTTTCTGGAGTCCTTCCGCGAGGGAGATGACCTGAAGGGCGGATAAGGAGCTGTGTTCGTTGAGGGCGAACCCGCCTGGTTTGTTGACCGAGCCGACGACGTAGACGAGGTCCGCGCGGGGAACCGAGATGGCGTCACCGGGAAGGATCAGGATGTTTACAGCGGGGTCGGTGGCACCAATGATGTCGTTGAGTTTGACAGAGGCCACTGATGAGTGGTGGGTGGGATCGGTTTGAGCGTCAGGGAGCGGGATATCCCCCCATTTAAGATCGCGGGTGATTTTGACTTGGTAGCCAGCATCGGGGCGGAGGCCGCCGGCGGACGCGAGAGCTTCAAAAAGGGTTTTGCGGCCTTCTAGCTGGCGGATGCCGGGGGAGTTGACGGCTCCGAGGACGGAGACGGGCTGGCTGCCAAAGTTAACCAGAGAGATGGAGACCTGCGGATCTTTTAGGACGTGTTTGAGGCGGGATTTCGATTCGGCTTCGAGACGGGAGATAGAGAAGCCGCCGGCCCGGATGTGGCCGATAACCGGTAGGCTGAGTTCGCCGTCAGTGTCGATACGGAAAGTTTTGTTGGCGAATTCTTCTGATATGTCTTGGACAAAGACGGAGATCTGATCTCCCGGGCCGAGGATGTAGGCTGATCTGTCAACAAGAGTGGACGCGCCGGAGGAGGCGAGGGGCATTGGGGGAACGCGGCCGACAGGGGAATCCGGCACCTGGGCACTGGTCGTGAGCACGGCGGTAAGTAGCCCTAGGCAGAAGGTCAATTTGGGAATAGTGCGACGGTTCAGTAACATAGACCTTAATTCAGAGACTAATCACTGGAGCTTGAGGCTGAGATAACCGCTCGAGTTGGCGGACCATTGTGGAGCCAACCAAGCTTATGATGACGGGCGATGAAGATACAGCTGTTATCCATGGGTGTTCCTTCGCTGTGAGACAGCCCGGCGACCCTGGTTTTGAGCTTCTAGCCAAATGCGGCGTGAGCTTTGGAGGTCTCCGGCGAGGCAATCGACTTCTAGTAGGACAGAGTTAGGCAAGAATCAACTTCGACATACGTCCCGAGTTGGGGCCGACATAACCGAACTTCTTTTCGTGGAATTCGCGAATACGCTTCGCCTGTAGTGTAGCCACGATAAATTGCAGCTCGACGGCTGCCATAATTGGTTGCAATATGCCGATGATTTGATCTTCCTTGCCCGTCTCTTGTACAGAGATCCTAACTCGTTTCGGTCCAATTTCAGAAATCAGATCACTTACTCCGCGCCTTTGCACAGATGAGTTGCTCTAGCGATTACGATCGAGCAAGAGTCGGCTACGTATCCCGCTTCCCTTACATCGCCCCCGACCCTTTGAGCACGGCTGGGATGGTGCGGAGCAGTATCGAAAAGTCCAATTTCAAAGACCAATTGTCAATATAGCGAAAGTCCATGTCGATCCATTGATCAAACGAAAGGCTGCTACGGCCACTAACTTGCCAAAGGCCCGTAATCCCCGGTTTCACTCGGAATCTGCGCATCAAATATGAATCGCTAAAGAGCGACACATCGCGGACACTCATCGGTCGTGGGCCCACTAGCGACATTGTTCCCATTACCACATTCCAGAGTTGAGGCAACTCATCCAGCGAAGTGCGCCTGAGAAATCTTCCGAGTGGTGTCACTCGTGGGTCATGCCGCATTTTGAAAATAGGGCCTTGCAGTTCATTGCTACTTTCGAGCGCAGGCAGCATTGTTTCGGCGCCGGCCACCATAGTCCGGAACTTATACATCTTAAAGCGCCTCCGACGGTAACCATATCGCTCCTGTGAGAAGAAAACCGGTCCTGGGCTGGTCAGCTTTATGAGCAAACCAATAATCAAGAACATGGAGGAGAGCACTACGATTGCCAGGACAGCGAAAGTCACGTCCCAAAATCGCTTCAACAGATACGGAGCAACATTGCTGTCGTCGGCATAAGGGTCGAGCAAGCGGTGAGGTCCGCCGGCCGTTTGAAATACCCTATTCAGGACGACGTCTACGCCGACTCTTTCACTGACCGCGACGGCCGTTTCAATTGCGCCGTAGCAGGACTTGGCTGGCAGCGCAATTACGACTGTGTCCACCACTGTTTTTAGGAGCAACTTTTCGAGATCCTCGACGTTGCCCAAGTAATTGGCGACAATTTCCGGATAGGTATCTACCGGCCCGGCAATATCAACAAAGCCTACGACCTTTGTAGACCTGTGGTGAAATGTTCGTATTTCCCTCCACGCGTACCTCGCCATCGGACCGGTGCCCACGATGAGCACCTGACTATGATGGCGCCAGGGTGCACCGTTCACCCAACGGGAGAAGAGAACCCGAGATCCGACGAGCATAAGGCTAGCAAGCCAAAAACAAAGCAGGACCGGCCACGCCGGCGTGTGAACACGAGCTGTATAAAGGATAGCCGCTAGTAACGTCGAGACAATCGTAGCGCCGCGGATTACCTGCCCAAATACTAGAAGGATTGGATCCCGATTCTTGATGGCATTCTCGAAACCCCTAAAGCATGGCTGCCAAGCGGCTAAGAGCAGAATTCCCAGAACCACATGAGCGAGAGTGATTCGCATAAGAAGGAAAGACGCTAAGCCCTTGGGCATTCTTGTGGCATTGGCAAAAATGAGTATTGCCGCCGCGATGACGAATGCGATGACTCCCTCAAGGTGAGATATAAGTACTTTTGAGATTGATGGGTTCATGACCGCCTACTTTCCGATTGCGCATACTTGGTTGTCTTTAGTTAAGTCGCGCTGCGGCGACGTCATTGGACTTTTTGTGGGAAAGGTAAACAGGATCGCTTTCCTCGAAAATCCTCATTCTCGAATGCTGAGACAAGAGTAGTAGCCGTACGGATCGGCTTGCACGAGCAGGTTAGTCGGAGACACATATCCGACATTTGGGATCCACATGCTGCGGGATAATTGTGGTTCTGTACTCCCAACTACAACTACGCGATTAGTCGAGCCCTCGAGTGAAATAGCGCGTACCCCGAACGGCGAATTCGGCATCACAATGATCGTTACCGTTAGGGCAACCTCAAATTGCTCGGTCTAACAGGCGGCTGTCGGTGTCGTCGATTACGATGGTGGCGGTGCGAGCAGAATGAAGGTCGAGTCTCCATTTTCGACACAGCGCAAGTCAAACCAGGGGTGTCGATCAAATTGGGATGGTTGCGCGCTTCGACCTGCCAGGGCCCCGGTGATGCCGGGGCCGACGTCGAGTAGACACACATGATATAGTTGACGATTCTCGGAGGAAAACCGACGAGGCTCACGTTGCCTTCAGTACGTCCCAGCGTCGGAAATTTCGTCGAGTAACCGGCGGATCGTAAGTGAAGCCGAGTGCGACTGGACAACCGGCTACTTTCGAAAAGCCGCCGAAAAGGCTTTAGTGGCGTTCGGATCACAATTCGCGCTTGGTGACTGTTTCCCTGATTTTTCGGAGTTCCAGCATGATAAATTCGAGGCGATAACAGATTTCGCTCATTTGAATTTCGGATGGCGCACCGTTCGCGGCTGAGTGCTGAAATGCTAGAACGACGGATCTAGCAAAGAAAGAGACACTTCGGTAACCAAGGTCCCGAAACAACCGCTCCGCGGCTTCGTATTCAACTTTTGATAGACGAAAGCTGATGGTCTTACTCTTAGGTTGAAGCAGCGTCATTCGTGGACAGGATCCTCTAAGGGTTATGAGCTAGGATGTGGTCATGGGAGACCTCGGAGCGCCGTAAGAGGTCAATGGAGATAACAATGCTTCGCCGCTCGAGCGGGAAGCGAAATGCCTACAGCAGGATCCGAGAACCGACTCCACCCTCACACGCTGGCCGGCTGTGAAAGTCGGGCGGTCGCCAGTCTCGCGGTGGGAGAAACTTATAGGGCTCGGACTTGCTCTCGTGAGACTTCCAAGGACACGGAGCGTTGTAAGAGATCAATAGAGATAATAAGGCGGTTGCCACTGGAGCAACGGAGCAGAATGCCTTCAACGCCGGCCAATGAACCGAATTCTACTCGTACACGCTGACCGACTTCGAAGTACGGCGTCGGGCGGGCACCGGCCTCCACCGCGCGACGAATGTTACAGATCTCTTTTTCGGGAATTTCAGAAGGTATACCGCCGACGGCGACCAGATATTCCACGGAATGACTACTAATGACGGACACTTTATGTCTAATATCGAACTGGCAGAACAGATAACCAGGGAAGATCGCGTTGTCTATGACCTTCACCCGATCCTTGCAGGGACGGCGTTCTGGATAAGTCGGACAAAATGGATCATATCCTCTATTCCGTAATGCACTTACCGCAACTGGCTCGGAGCGGGTTCTTACTTTAAGCGCAAACCAAGGGAGCTCAACTTCACGCGAGAAGGAGTTTTGCACGGCATCTTCCCTGTCTTCAATACGATGAAAGATTATCTGAGAACTTAGGCGTCGGCAGGACGGGCTTCGCCCATATTCGATACAACCACGACTTAGGGACGATCGAGAAGGAGTTAGCGCACGGCGGACAACATTGCAAGGGTGGCCGCAGTGGGGATGCTTACAGAGAATGGCATGGCAGCTCATTCTATTTGAAAGCTTAATCTACTTGAGGCTACGGGGACTACGAAAAGAATTTAGCAGGCGGTGCATACAAATGTCAACAACTATTTGGACACCTATTAGCGCCCATTAAGCGCTTAGAGCTGAAAGAGCTTCGTTATCCGCCCGGAAGTGGAATGCCAATTCGGACGAAGAGGAGAGAAATAGATGTGCAAAGAATAAGTTAGGCGAAGAGCCGAGTCTCAACGTGGCGAAACAACTCGAGTGGGGCGTACGGCGGCGCAGAGGCCTGCAAAATTGGGAGTCAGCAGATTCATGATTTACTTAGAAGGCGAAGCACCGTGGCATAGAGCCGCACGAAGCGGTACGATGCCATCCCAACGTCGGATCACCGCTCATTGAATCGCTGGTGAGGTGCCACTTGTCTCGCTTGCTACCTAATTCGGTCGTGCAGTAACAGAGCCGCAGCGAGATTCTTGGGATTGAAGCCAAATGGTCCCGCCTCGGTATAGGTCCAGAGAATCGGGCACGCTCGTTTGGCGTAGACGCGAATGTACTTTGTGAGCTTGCGGTGGCTTCCGCCCAGTACGAACGAATTGGTTCCGCTCGGGGATATTGAGCACTACACGAGGAACGTCAGAATTTCGTCTCCTGAGCACCGCGGCGATATAGGGCCGCTTTACCCGCCATCTTCCCGGCGTTCCGAACGGTGCCCAGCGCTTTTCTGGGCATCGTGTCGGTCGACCGAGTATCCTCCGGCGATTCGGCGGGTCTGACGTTGCCCCGCTGAACGAATCCAGGTGAAATGGGAGTTTCCCGGCGTCCGCTCAGTTTACAGAGGGCATTCTTCTTCACGAATTCCGCGCTAGGATCGGTTTTATCGCCGGGATCTTTGAGCAAGAATTACTAAGCGATCGGCGAATGGATGACGATGCTAACGAACGATTTCCGGCGACGGCGCGGTACAGTCGTGCAAGTCCGCGCGAATTCGGTTGACAGGTACCTTCGACCGGGAGCATGATTGGCTTAGTACTAGAGGTTCGATATGTCGTTGTTGATTTTCCCCCATGAGAGTTCGCGCGGGTTCTCGCTGCGGCTCTTCGGTAGATCAATACAGGCTATTTGGATTGGCATTTTTGGTTTGACTGTTCTCAGTGAAATTTACCCTTTTCCTCTTATGCCACCCCTGCCCTTTTACACCGTCCAATGCATAAAGCTGCTTCTGTTTTTTCTGGTGGGCTATGTATTGCAATTCGGTTTCTGGCGTTCGAGATCTTCGGGCCTCGGCATTCTCTTTGCATTTGCTTCTGCCGTCTCTATTGAGGTACTCCAAGGCTGGCTGAGGCAAGGCCATGCCTTTCATTGGTATGAAATGCTAATAAAGGCGATAGTGATTTTTGGCGGTTATTGCATGGGATGCGGAAGCGTTTACAAAAGACTCGAAACGGTTGATGAGAGCCTCAGAGGGATCGATCCAGAATGGCTGCCAGAACGAGCAAGGCGGTTGGCTGGTTCGAGACCCGATCAAGTAGACTGAGTGCCCATGCTAAATGATTGGTCAGTCGAGTAAAACGACCAACACGTTCGCGATTGCGCCCAGTTCTCTAACTCATCCCGTTGTTCGGTATCGACGTGAAACAATCCTTGACTGGTTCAGCCACATCATATGATCACATGACGCTCCAGCCATAGTTGGACAGCCCTCAAGTCACTACGACCGTTCAGCCCGATTAAGGTCGGGCTCCGCAATAGCATCCCAGCAAAGATCCGTTCTCGCAAATTTGAAGTTATCGCTGCCAGGCAGCTGCGGCAAGTCGGCGTGCTCCCACACCAGCATCGAATTTGTCGGATTTCTCACGGAACTGGCAAGCGAGGTGAAATGGGCGAGGGAAATCCACATCGTGCTGGATAACTTGCCGGCGCACACGACCCAAATTGTCGAGGAGTTCCTGGTGGCCATCCGAAGATTCGGTTCCATTTCACTCCTATTCATCCTGGCTGAATCAGGTCGAAGTCCGGTTCGGCAAGATCCAGCGCGATGTTATCACGCGCGGAGTATTCACTTCACTCGCCGACCTGGCGCGCAAACCGTCCACAAACGGAGCCAGACGGGCCGCTAGCGGTAAGCCGTTGTCAAAGAATATACCGCTGAGAGTGGCATTACCCGGTCCTAAATTTGTGATTCTCACCCGAACATGCCCCGCAAGATTCCAGACGAGATAGACTCCCCCTGAGAACGCGGACACTTGCTCTGTCGAGAGGACAACTCCACTCGTAGCATCGACGATATCGATCTGCTCCACGCGGGCGTCAGTGTCCCAATCGAGGAAGTAGAGGGCGATTTGATGAGTATTTCCGTCAGTCAGTCCGATATCCACCGTCATGACCGTGGCCGAGTACAAACAAGCTGCGATGCGACCGGTGCTTGTACCTTTCTGCAGCGCACGGCCGTCCGTTGGCGACGGGGCCCAAGTGAACGGAGAGCCTCCTGTCAGTGAGACTTGGGCATAAGCAGGGTAGCTAACCGAATCGTTGATGACGTTATACCCGCCAGTTCCGTAACTGCCCTTCCAGTTGCCCTGCGTAGTCGCATCTGCCGCCGCAAGCAACGCCTGATTTCCCGTATAGCCGTTGTCAAAGAACATACCGCTAAGTACGGCGTTGTCTCCAGCCGTATGCGTAATCTGGACTTGCACATGGCCCGAAATGTTCCAGACCAAGTATTCGCCGCCCACAAAAGACGAAACGTTCCATTTAGAAAGCACCACTTTGGTGGCTGCGTCTATGACCTCGATCCTCTCGCCACGCATCTTGTTATCCTCGTCGAGAAAGTAGAACGCGACTGAGTGGGTCTGGGAGTCCGTCAGATTTATGTCTACGGAAAACTTGGAATCCGAAAACCAACATGCTGCAATTCGGTCCGTCAAGCTCTCCACCTGTTGCAGGGCGCGCATGTCTACACTCGGGTTGCTCCAGGTGAAGGGCGCGCCTCCCGAAAAGCTTACTTGCGCATACGCCGGGTAGCTTGTCGAATCATTGATGACGTTGTACCCGTTTGCGCCGTAAACTCCCTTCCAGCTACCCCGAGTATGGGCATCGACTCTTAAGAAGGTCGCCCCAGCCTGTGGGATCGCTTTTTCTTGATCGAAAAAAATCGCGCTGAGCACGGCAGTGTTGGCGTTCATTGACGCGATCCGAAACTGAACATGTCCGGCCACGTTCCAGGCGGCGTATTGCCCGGTCAAAAAGTGCAATATCGTCTGACTGTCAATAACGGTACCGTTTGCCGCATCAAGCACTTCTACACTTTGGGCTCGAAGATTACTCGTGTCTCCATCAAGAAAGTAGAGCGCAACTCTGTGGCTCACGCCATCGGTAATGTTAACGTCAACGGTCATGTTCGTATTGGCCGAGAGCGCCGGCTGTAGCGGAGATAACGAGGTCAAACTCGCTCCGCTTACACTGACCTGTGCGTAGGTAGGGTAATTAGGTTGGCCACCAATGACGTTGTAGCCATCCCCTCCATATGTGCCAACCCAGTTTTTTTGGGTGATACTATCTAAGCCGGCAAAGGCGGCTTTATTGGTACCGATGGGAGTAATCTCAATGCCATTCGATTGGGCGGCGCCGGCTGAACCGTTTGAGAATTGAACCGTGATGGTCCCGGTCGTGTCCGCGATTGGCAGGAAGACCTTGTCGATCGCTAAGTTTTTCCCACCCGCCGTCGCGTAGATGTCAAAATTGGCCAGCACTGGCATTTTGTTGATCGCAACATTGAACATCCGCTGTCCGGCTGTAGTCGACTGGAAGTCGTTGAAATGGAGCCGAACAGCATAGCAGTGCCCCTTGGTCAAGGACGAAAGAGTGTAGGTAAAATTCCCTTGACGGGCGGCACGATACACCATTTGAGGGGCCGGATAAGCAACCGCTTTCGGGTCGACATATGAACTGGGCGTGAGATCGGACTGCGCCACCGTTCCTCCGGAAAAATATCGATCGCCCAGAAACGATCCCTGGGCGCTCCCACCTGAGGCAACCGCGTAGCCGTCCGTATGGGTGGAAGTCGACGGCAAGAGCCCATATACAATCAACTGTCCGGAAAACGTGCCCAGGTAGACCTTTCCGTTGACAATAGTCGGCGGATTGAATTTTCCGAAATCACCAACGTCATCGCGATTGTCATCTTCCTTGCTGTTCCATAACTCGGTTGCCAGATCAGTCACGTCGAAGGCGCGTAACTCCCCTGCCACCGTTTGGTGAACTGAGTCGGCCGTGTACGGCATGGATGCCCAGATGATCCCGCTGCCCTCAGTTGTTCCGTTTGACGAAATGCTTAGAAAGCCTCCAGGCATTCCCATCCCGGCATGTACGAGACTGACGTCCGCCGCCGTCTGGTTCAGAAGACCATTCACCAATTGATACGATTTGAGGTAATCCATCTCGCACCAGAAATAAATGCGTTGTCCTGTAGTTGGGCTGTTCCAATACACTGGCGACCCGTGCAGATGCCCGTTGTAGCAGGAGTGAATGCTCTCCAATGGATTGCCGAAATGGCCCAGCCTTGTTTCGTTTAGGAGAAAGATGACGCCTTCCTTACCGCCCCCTACCACCAGATTTGTACCCGGGATCGCCAGCACGCCACCCGATCCGAGATCCGTGTCGGCCGCATTCAAGGCGTCAATGTTGGATGGAGTGAACCAATCGAGGAGGGAGAGTGTCGACCCCGTAAGACCAAATTTCCCAAAGCTGCTCCCAATGTTTACTCCGTCTCTCGTAGACGTGCCATTGCCCGTCAGGTAATAGATACTGCCTTGTGCATCAACCGCCGGCCCTTGCCCTGACTGCCAGATGCCAGCTTGTTGTCCGCTAGGACTTGTGTTGTAAACGGCAACCTGTTGCAGGTTCGCTGCCGAATAAGCGAATACCCATCCGTGATACACGGCGATGTCCGCGTGCGAACTGTACGCGATGTAAATGATCCCATTTTGAAGAAGCAGAGCCGGACGCTGTAGGTGCTTTGCTGGGTTGAAGGCGAGAACACCGCTAACACTATCGACCGCGGTTCCGGGAACAGATCCTTGGATCAACATGGGCCCCCCTAGTTTTTCTTGGCCCGTCGTAATATCCAGTGCATGCAACCTATAGCGAACATCGGTATTCTCCGACGTATATGCGACCACATACATCGTGCGCTTTGTAGGGTCGATGACGGGTGTCGAGGTGATTCCCAATTCCGGGCGAAAATTCGTATCGGAACTGACTTGCAGGTAGTAGACCGATGGTCCAAGATTTACGTGCCACAGGGGAACCGAGGCCGCTGAGTCATCGGCGTCGAATGCATATACAGAGTTGTGTTCGGTAGCGACGTACACGACATTGTGTACCCCCTGGTTAGGAATTGTTACACTCGGCACATACAAAGGCTGTGCGTAGATCTGACCATCCACTCGCCGCGAAAACAATTTTCCGAACTGACTCACGTTGACGTTAGAAGTATTTAGGATTGTCTCGTTCAAGTTGTCGCCGGATCGAAAGTTGTCGTTGTGTTGGGTCAAGACGCTGACCTGAGCTAAACTGGTTCCGACGGACACAACAAAAATAGAAATCCAGGCTATAAGACTTAGAATCTCAGTCAAGTTTCCGATCCAGGAAACTGCTCGGCTCTCGGAAGTGTGCATCCGTGTCTCTGGTTGTGCGCGAAAGTTTCCCTTTGATTCTGCGTACAAGTTGTTCTCCTGTTATTTCGACAAATAGACGCCTAGATGCGCTGGTCGCACGAATCGCTCTATTAACGTGCAACCGCTCTTACGTTGATAGTCGCTAGCATTTTGCGAACCTAGGGGTATCCCCGGCAGAAAATGCCCCCGCAGCTAGCTCATCGGCCGGAGCATCTGGATGTTTAGGTTTTGTTCTCGGCAAGCGGGCGAGACTCCTTCACCGCTCGCTGTGGCTCAATCTGATATCGCCTCTTCATAGCGACTCTCTCCTTTTCTTTGCAGAAATGGCCTCAGACCTATTACGCCTTCAGGTTGAAGGAATCGCTTACTTTTCTCCAAACTTACGGGCATCCCGTTTATTGACCCGGCCTCACGTTTTGAGCGAGAAGAGACTTCAGAGTCGGGGACTAGCGTGACGTACCCGGAAGAGTAAGAGATCAATGAAACCACATGGACCCCGTGTTGAGAGCCTGTGATAATTTCACAAGTCTAACTGGACCACTGGACCAGCCAAAGGAGTCATATATGGACCCTGGCCTGGCTTGCAACAATGCTGTGATCGGCGAGTGGGACAAGCCTACCTCCACATATCCGGCCTCGAAGTTGAGGGTCTCACTCTCGGGCCCTGATTTGGAATTTGCGCTCCCTCGCCGAATCAGGTCGTCGGCCTCGAGAGCCCGAACCCTTGCAGTTTCGACAAGAGCCGGTCTTACCAGTTGCGCCATCACTGCTTCATTGCAATCCGGCAAAGGAGAAATCTGTTCAACCAGCTTCTCGATAGGACTCATTTTTCGCAAGAAGAGCCCAAATGATCCGAGCGTTTTTGTTGGCAACAGCTACTCAAGCCTTCGCCGTGATCACCAGCCTTTTCTGCTTGTCCGCGATCCACCGGCTGCGAGGATCCGTCTTCCTCGTACATCGATACACAATAGAACGAGCGCCGTGAATGAGCAACATGCGCAGAGACGGATCGCCTGGCTTTGAGATGCCTAGCAGTCTCTGCTTATCGCCGCTTGAATGTCGGCGCGGCACCAGCCCGAGCCAGGCGGTGAGCTGACGCCCGTTGCGGAAAGCCTTACCGTCCGCGATGGCTGCAACGATTGCTGTGGCGATAGTCGGGCCGGCACCTTTTATCTGTGCAATCTTTTGGCAACTCTCTTCTTTTCGGAAGGCCTTCTGAATGCGTTCATCCATTTTCGCTAATACGGTCATGCAGCGTGCACAGCTCCCGGTAGAGGCCGGTAAACAACTCCTGCGCAAACGGAGTCAGCTGAGGATGCGATTCAGTGGTGAGCTCAATGAGGCCTTCGCAAGTGAAATAGGTGCGGCGGAAGGTAAGCGTCCGGGCGAGACCGTCGTGACGGCTCAGACGGCTTGAAGTTTGGCGAGTCGCTCGTAGCGGAAGTGATCCCGGATGTGGCTCAGGAAGTAGCGGCCTCGGGATTCGGCGCGGAGGAACTCCTGGTAATGCTCTTCGGGAAACTCGAAGTAGCAGTAAACCTCGCCACTGGTAAATCGCAGGTAGAGGGTGTGGCGCTCCACAGCGTACGCCGCCGCGGTAAACATCTTCGACTCGATTGGCTGCCAGTCCATCGTCAGGCCGCCTCCGCCGTCGCCGCGATGAGGTTCCATGGCAGCAGTTCCTCGATCCGGTTGATAGGGTGATCGGCCACGCGCCGCAGCACCGTCGTCAGGTAAGCTGCCGGATCCATCCCGTTCAGCTTTGCCGATCCCAGCAGACTGTAGATCGCGGCCGCACGCTCACCACCCGCATCCGATCCCGCGAACAAGTAGTTCTTGCGTCCCAGCGCGACTGCACGCAGCGCGCGCTCCGCCGCGTTGTTGTCCATCTCGACGCGACCATCCTCGCGGAACAGCGTAAGCGCGCGCCATCGTTCGAGCGCGTAGCGGATCGCCTGCGCCACGTCCGACTTCAGCGACATCTTTGACATCGTCGCCTTCAACCATGTGTGCATCGCGTCGAGCAGCGGCCGCGATCTCGCCTCCCGAACTTCTCTCCGCTCTGCCGGCGGCCGGCCTCGGATGTCATTTTCGATCGCGTATAACTGAGCGATCCGTTCCAACGCCTCCTTCGCAACCGGCGAACGATGCGCCTGATAAAGATCGTGGAACTTGCGTCTGGCGTGCGCCCAGCAAGCGGCTTCGACAATGCCACCCGCTTCATAAAGCTGGTGGAAGCCCGCATAGCCATCCGCTTGCAAGACGCCTTTGTAGTTCTTTAGGTGTTCCTTTGGATGTTCGCCCTTGCGATCCGGCGAGTAAGCAAACCAGACCGCCGAAGCTGCTTGACTGCCCGCCGCACGATCGTCCCGAACGTACGTCCACAACCGCCCTGTCTTGGTCTTACCCCGGCCCGGCGCAAGCACAGGAACCGGCACATCGTCGCCGTGCAACTTCTCCGCACTGAGCACGTAACGCTGCAGCACATCCACTAACGGCCGCAGCGTGCGGCTTGCCCCGCCGACCCAGCCGGCCAGCGTCGAGCGTGCTAGTTCCACGCCTGCGCGAGCATAGATCTCCGACTGACGATAGAGCGGCAAGTGATCGGCATACTTCGACACCAGCACATGCGCCAGAAGCCCAGGACCAGCGAGACCGCCATCGATTGGACGGCTCGGCGCCGGTTCTTGCACGATGCGCGAACAGCAGGCGCAGCTCAGCTTCGGCCGCACCGTGCGGATGACTTGGAAGCGCGCCGGAACATATTCGAGCATCTCCGAAACATCCTCGCCGAGCCATCGCAGTGTGCCACCGCAATCGGGACAAGCTTCCTGCCTGGGCGTGATCGTCTCGATCTCGCGCGGCAGCTCAGCGGGAAGCGGGTGGCGCGCGGGCTTGCGCGGAGTCTTGCTGTTCAACGCGACGGTGGCTGGTTGGATCGGCAACGGTTCGGCGGCGGCTTGGTTCGCTTCGAGATCTTCGAGCCGCAGTTCGAGTTGTTCGATGTCACGATCGAACTTCTCCGAGCGCGGGCCGAACTGCATGCGCTTGAGTTTGAGGATGAGCAGCTTCAGATTCTCGATCTCGGTGTTGCGGGAATCGAGTTCGGATTGCTTAGCCAGCACCAGCGCTTTCAACGCCTGCCTGTCGAGCGAGTCGAGATCGAGCTGTTGTTTCTCTCGCTGGCTCACCGCGTCCATATGGCCAATATGTCACGCCAGCAAAAACCTATGCAAACATTTTTATAACTATATGCTCTACACAGCAAGAGCGGGAGTGGAGGTTCTCGCTGGTCTTCGCCAGTCGATGCCTTCCAGCAGCATCGAGAGTTGCGCGCGGCTCAACGACACAGCGCCTTGTTCGGCTCGAGGCCAGATGAAGCGGCCACGCTCCAGACGCTTGGCGAACAGACACAGTCCGTCGCCATCCCACCAGAGCAGTTTGATGAGATCGCCCCGCTTGCCGCGGAAGACGAACACGTGGCCGGAGTAGGGACTCTGTTCGAGCACCGTTTGCGCGATGGCGCTGAGGCCAGTGAAGCCGCGCCGCAGGTCGGTAACACCGGCGGCAATCCAGATCATCGTTCCCGAGGGCGGTGAGATCATCGTGCGACCTGCTCCAGAACGATGCGCAGGCTCTCGTGGTCGACGGACCCTTCGATGTGGATGCGCGCTTTGCCGAATTCGACACGAATGCTGCCGGAGCGGGGCTCGACGTTGGCCACCTCCTCAACGCGCACTGGCAGGAGTTCTGCGGGTGCGACGTCGAGGCGGCCTTCGCCATAGAGCTCGCGCCAATGGTAGACCTGGTTGGCGTTAACTCCGTGCGACCTTGCGATCCCCGCCACCGATGCGCCGGGTTTCAGTGTTTCCTCGACAATGCGCCGCCGCTCCAGCTTCGACCGATGCCGCCGTTTGCCGCCCGCATCGCTGGTTGAGATCGCTTGCATGCCTTGAGCATGCACGGGAACCGACTATCTCGGCAAGACGTCCTTCACCGGACGCTTACCTAACTACTCCCCTTCACGCTACAACTCCTAGCATTACAGTTTGGCAGCCAACAACGGGTAATTGGATAACTAATCAGATCGGTAACTCGGGAAATCCGGTAACGAGGCAGTGGGGCCAACAAGGTGACATTCCTGTTATCGGCGATTTCGATGGAGATGGATTGGAGGATTATGGAGTATGGATCCCATCCACTGGGGCTTGGTGGATCATTCCGAGCAGTACCGGAAATGGGTACACGACGAATTGGGGTTTCAGCGGAGCGATTCCCGTACCTGGTGATTACGACGGGGACGGCAAGACGGACTTGGCGGTTTGGGATCCGGCAACCGGAAAATGGTGGATCATTCCGAGCAGTACCGGAAATGGGTACACAACGAATTGGGGTTTTAGCGGAGCGATTCCCGTGCCTGGGGATTACGACGGGGACGGCAAGACGGACTTGGCGGTTTGGGATCCGGCAACCGGAAATTGGTGGATCATTCCGAGTAGCACCGGAAATGGGTACACGACGAATTGGGGTTTTAGCGGAGCGATTCCCGTACCTGGTGATTACGACGGGGACGGCAAGACGGATTTGGCGGTCTGGGATCCGGCAACCGGAAAATGGTGGATTATTCCGAGCGGCACCGGAAATGGGTATACGACCAATTGGGGTTTCAGCGGAGCGATCCCTGTACCTGGCGATTATGACGGGGACGGCAAAACAGACCTGGTCGTCTGGGATCCAACAATCGGAAATTGGTGGGTCATTCCAAGCAGCACTGGAAATAGCTATTCGATTGCGTGGGGTGCAAGCGGTGAAACTCCGGTGTTTCCCTCGCCTGGGGCAGGAATTACGGTCGCTGATCCTCGCGGCTCCGCTGCCGTCAAGATAAGCGGTAATGTGTCGGAAGGGGGAAATGGTCTCGGTGGTGTCTACGTTAGCTTGACTGGAAGCAGGATTGCGGGTACGAGCATCTCGCTGTCCACGAACACCGACGCAAATGGGAATTATTCATTCAGCGTGCCGGCAGGTGGAACGTATACGCTCATACCGTCGTCGCCCGCCTCCGGTCCGTATTCATTCAGTCCCGAATCTCAGACCATCAGTAATATCTCGTCCAATCAGACAGTTCCATTTACTGCTACAGCGATTTCAACTCCAACCCAAAGCGACTACACGATTAATGGCCGGGTGCTTGGAAATGGCCTTCCCTTACCTGGCGCAACCATGTCGCTCACGGCTGGATTACAAACTTTGACAACTCAAACAACTACCTCTGGCGGTTATTCCTTTGTAGTGCCAAGTGGTGGCAGCTACACAATAACGGCTTCTCTGAGCGGATATGCGTTCAGCCCTTCATCACAAAACTTCACAAATGTGACGGCCAACGTAATAGCGAATGATTTCACATCACCCACAGCCCCACCGGCGACGACTCCAACCACAACAAATTTCACTATTCTCATCAATGGAACTCTGAACTTTGGCGAATCCCTGTTTGATGTCTCGTGGATAAAACCGTCTGATCCGGAGTACCAAGCGATTGCGGCCACCTTCCCTGGCACCGTCTACGTGTATCAATGGCCGGGTACGATTCCTACCGTTCTTCCGCCGCTTTATCCCGACATATATCTGCACGCTCCGGCTCTCGCCGCTATCATCAACAACCATAGCTTTCAATCAGGAGAAAGGCTCAACATCGTAACGCACAGCCACGGTGGCAATGTTGCGAAGCTTGCAACGTCATTCATCATCACGCACGGGATCGACAACCTGATTACCCTGGGCGCCCCCCAGAATTGGGATATTACCGGACAGATTCAAACAGGAGCGTTCGGAACGTGGAACACGTGGATAGTCGGTAACTATTGCCAAGTTGCTTCCTTTACGGACATTGCGGAGTGGGCAGGTTCATCGCCGACACAGATCTGGAACACGGGTCAGAGCCAATATAACGCTGCAGTCGATGCCTATTACGCTGCCGAGTGGCTTAACGACTATTTCGAGGAAACGGACCCTATCGGACAAGCAATCGCCAATTCCCAGTTCCTCTACTGGTCCGCCGAAGCGGCTTCGTGGGAGGCGGAAGCGCTGTACTGGTGGCTGACGACCAGAATTGCCACTGATAGCCCGTCAGGGATGACGCTTCTATTTTCGAACTACAGCCATGGCGACCTGCACTCAGCTCCCGTGTGGAGTCAGGTCGTTAGCGGATGCTACATTCACTAGCCTTCAGAATCTCAGAATCATTGATGCATTGGAGAATATATGCCCCGACACTCCGTATTCGGATTTTATTTCCCCCTATTTTTGTTCAGTGCGATCGGATATGCCAAGGAGTCGACCCCGGCTTTAACGGCCGAGTTTACCGTCACCATTTCTCCTGCTGCCGGCCAGACCCGTCAAATTGACGGACGATACGCGCGAAGCAGCGACGGCAAAGTCCGGGAGGAAACACCGACTTCGGTGATCATCATCGACCGGAAGGCGCATACAGCCTCGATCCTAAATCCTTTCACTCGAGAGGCCACGGTTATTGAATTCAAGGCGGAGCGCGATCGCAATCGGAACAAGACCCGTCCCCCCTCTGAAGCTTTCGAAGATCTAGAAGATGGGTCGGAGCAAGCAGTAGTCGACGGCCACCCGGTCATTAAAAGGCGAGCCGTCGGCGTGCAGGACGGCCACGAACGAGAAATATGGACTGCAAAAGACCTATCAATGCCCGTCCTCATTAGGACAACCGATGCTTCAAAATCGACTACCAAAGCGTTCAAGAATATAGTTTTGAGAGAACCCGATCCGTCGTTGTTCACAATTCCGTCAGATTACAAAATCACAACAAAGATCGATAATGGTACGTGTCCACTGAAGGAATGCAGTTCGCCGCCAGCCGCTGTATCAGGGACTATCATGTTGGCCCAACCTAAATAGGGGTGTTGCGGCATCGGACCGTAATTGGGCCTTACCCGGACCGCAGTAGTCCCCACTTGGTTCTGTTGAGTAGCTGCTACTCTCTTACTTCTGCCGACACTACTCGAACTAAAAAACGTCTGCGTCCAACGCGGCCCGCGCCTCGCCCTAAATCGCCTCAGCCTCTCCATAGACTCCGGCGAGCACGTCGCCATCCTCGGTCCCAACGGCAGCGGAAAATCCACGCTCATCAAGACGATCACGCGCGAATGCTATCCGCTGCTTCAACCTGAAACCAGCCTGCGAATCCTGGGCCAGGAAAACTGGAACATCTTCGACCTCCGCTCCCACTTGGGCGTCGTCAGCAACGACCTCATGGCCCAATGCTCGCGCGACATCACCGGCCGCGAACTGGTCCTCTCCGGCTTCTTCGGCTCCATCGGCATCTGGCGGAACCACCACGTCACCGAGGAAATGGAAGCCGCCGCGCAGAAAGCCATGGCACGCCTTGAAGTCGAACATCTGGCCAACCGTTGGGTGGACGAGCTCTCCTCCGGTGAAGGCCGCCGCCTGCTGATCGCCCGCGCGCTGATCCACAATCCCGCGACCCTCCTGCTCGATGAGCCCACCACCAGTCTCGACCTGCCTGCGCTCCGCGAAGTTCGCGGCCGGCTGCGCGATTTGGCGGCAAGCGGAGTCGGTCTGTTGCTCGTCACCCATCACCTGGACGACATCATTCCCGAGATCGAACGGGTAGTTCTCCTACGCGCCGGAACGGTGTTCGTCGACGGCCCCAAGAGCGAAGTCCTTACCTCCGAGCGGCTTTCTTCCACCTTTGGTGTCCCCCTCGACGTCGTCACCCGCGACGGCTACTACCACGCTTGGTAAACGCGTCTGCTAAGCTGTTTTCATGGTTAACTCGCTGATAGCGCGGCAGTTGCTGTCATTTTTACCGGTTCTGTTCAGGCCCTCTAATCCCCCATACAACCGGCCAACAGCCCCGTTCGCTTCTATTTTGTTATCAAAGAGTTACTAGCTACCTATACTGAGGATTAGCCCGTACTGGAGAACCGGAAAAATACGAGAATGCACAAACCTGTTAAATACTTCGAAAAAGCAGTGGCCGTAACCGCCAACGGCATTTGGCAGGTCTTTGACCGGCTGAACCAGATCAAGCAGAGCCCGTCTTTCACGCCGAAGTGGTCCGACAAGCCGCTTCTGAAGAGCTACCAGAAGGCGAAACCGCCCCTCGGCTGGCCGCGTGAGACCGATTCGCTGTGCCCCCGCTGCATTCCGGAGATTCGGCAAAGCATCGTCGATGGCAAGGTGGATTACAAAATCCTGGTCAACCAACCGGTGGGCGAGATCAAGGCCAAGATCATCGAGCGCGACGGCAAGATTTTGATGGTCAAAGAGTGCGCCACGCACGGCGTGTTCGAAGACCTGATGTCGATCGATCCGGCTTTCTCGAAGCACCTCGAAGACGTTTTTCCGGGCCGCGACATCCGCGCCCACAACGACGAAAAGCTCCACAACCACGGCACCAGCACCATTACCCACGGCCGCGGCTCGGTCCTGACCATCGATCTGACAAACCGCTGTAACATGATGTGCGATCCGTGCTTCATGGACGCGAATCAGGTCGGCTTCGTCCATGAGTTGAGCTGGGAAGATATCAAGACGCTGCTCGATAACGCGATTTCGATCAAGCCGCGCCGCCAGATGTCGGTACAGTTTTCAGGCGGCGAGCCAACGATTTCGCCGTACTTCCTGGACGCCGTCGCCTACGCCCGCAAAGTTGGATACAACAGCGTGCAAGCGGCGACCAACGGCATCGAATTCGCCAAGCGCCCCGAGTTTTGCAAGCAGGCCGCCGAAGCCGGATTGCGCTACGCGTATCTGCAATTCGATGGCATCGGCAACGCCGCCAATTCGCATCGCGCGGTCGGCAATCTGTTCGACGTCAAGCTGCGCGCCATTGAGAACCTCTGGAGCAACGGCGTCGATATCGTCCCCGTCATCACTATCATCAAC
>Ga0193753_10000394_pt1 | contig 43397 bp, 50 predicted proteins | sample H1c2metaG_FD_144925 | JGI IMG/M metagenome (GOLD analysis project Ga0193753, IMG submission 144925) | Soil microbial communities from a riparian zone of the East river system, Colorado, United States - H1c2 | ecosystem: Environmental > Terrestrial > Soil > Riparian zone | place: USA: East...
TTCTTCGCTGATAGGTTCGCAGGTTCAACTCCTTACGAGCCACGTCCCATATTTGCGAAGTGCTGTAATTTCCCGTAAGCATCATGTCGAATAATCTTTTAACGACTGGAAACCTATCAGGGTCCTTCATGATTGTTTTAAATCCTTTTTCTCTGTTCGGCGTGCTCATATAGCCGACGGGACACATGCTTGGCAGCCAGCCCTCTCGGACCTTCTTTGCAAGCCCTCGCTTTACGTTTACCGATAGATCTCTGATGTATTGGTTGGCCATTCCAAGTTCTACTTGCATCATGAGGACGTTATCAGTTGGGTAATATGTTCGGCCAAACGTAACAATCTGTGCGATCGCACTTTGCTGAAGCATCCAACTGATCTGTCCACCGTCTACGGGATTACGTGCGAGGCGGTCCAATTTCCAGCAGATAATTCCATTCGCTTCGCCTTTGTAGATTCGCTCAAGCATTTTATTGAAGACGGGTCTTCCTGGTTTCTTGGCTGATTGTGATTCTACGAGGATCTCAACAATCGCCAAACCCTGCTCCTGAGCAATCTTTAAGAGTTCGTCTTTTTGGGCATCGATTGATGCCGCTTGTCTGTCTTCCGCTTCGCTAGATTTTCTAGCGTAGAGGAAGTATTTGATTGTGGGTGTTTTATTGTTCATATGCGCTTTTAATGTTTTGGTCATTTAGGTTGTGTCCCATGTTGTTGGTTCCTTCGTCTACCCATTTTTCACCATTTATAAATGGTGGACCTTCGACTGTATCCACCGTTTTTTCCCGTTTATTAACGGTGGGATTCTGGTCTATCGTAGTATCACTGGTGTTACTACTATGTTCCCGTAAATTTCCCGCTATTACGGGTAAAGGTTCGTGTTTAGCTGGACCGACCACACTATGCAAAGAAGGCTCTTGAATAGCAACTGAATTGGGTCCTTGCTGACTTTGCATTCTTCTTAAAATATCTCCGATGCTAGTTATATTATTAGAAGAGTTATCCCTTAGGTTAGTTAGGGTATCATCCCTGTTACTGCGATATTCTTGTCTTTTGTTACTACGATGTGGGGTGAATTGATACTGCGATTTGTTTCTGTATTTCTCCATCCTTTCCTTCCACCCAGGGATTGGTTTCCAGTATCTATGGGACTGAAAGGCATATACATTGACCATATTGAATCCTTTGGTCTTGAGGATTCCGATGATGCCATACGCATCAAGTATTGATAGAGCCTTCATGGTCGTATTGCGATTGGTGCAGCCTGACATTTCTTGGATCTTACTGATACTCGGAAATGCTACTTGCGTTTCGTTATTGCAATGGACCGAAAGAACGAGATAGATTCTTGTACAAGAGTTAGGCAAAATTGCGGCATAACCGCCATGGACGTATTCATTCTCAACAAAGAACCTGCTCGGCTTGCGCTTGGTCCTTATCTTGGACCGATCCATCTCACGAATTTGTTTTTGTAGGTTTGCGTTTTTCTGGTTTTGATTGAGAGCCATTCTCGCTGGCGACTTTGGTCTTTCGTTTTGCCATATTGGAGTTATCTCTTGTTCGTTGTCCATATTCTTGTAGCCACGCTTTCTTAATTGGTCGGTAGACGAAGTTAAAAAGCGTGAGGAGATTAATTGCCTCATCCACTAACACTTCATCAGGAAGAACCTTGCCGGTTTCCTGGCGATGAATTTCTTTATATTCTTCTAGTGCGTGTTTGCTTAGCATGATGAGGGTGTTCGACCTTTTGTAAACTTTTCCAAAACAGAAAAAGCTAGACCCCCGTTGCAAGTGGTCCAGCTTTTTCCGTGCAACGGGAATGTTTATATCTTAGGGTTTAAAATGTGCAAAATTACGTGCATTACTTTCGGACCCTTCGATGTGATAATCCTAAGGCTGTAAAAGTTCCTAACTGTAGGAATTACTTTCTTAGGACTGTCCTTATCGTAACGGCATAAAATTGCAAAATGTGGTGCATTACTTTTTACCGCTTAAAATAAGGACTCTTTAATCCTAATGGCTAACAGTGTGCAAATTGGTGTGCATTACTTTTGCCCTCGGGACCAGATAAGTATGGGGTCCGAATAAGTGCAAATTAGTGGGTATTGGACGAGACAACGTAAAAAGCCCTGAATAGGCTTGAAAAAGCGTACACAGGGCAATTTAGGGGCTAATTCTAGCTAATAAATTGACTAGAAAGGATAGCCAGTAAGCTCAAATAACTCAATTTCTTCTTGGCCAATGACGGCTCCGAGATCTCTGAGAATTTCTACATTGACTAAATTATGAGAATTTACCATCTTCTTTGTTTTTGCATTTAGCCAGTCAGAGTTCCATATAACAACTTCCTTATTAACAACCTTACTGCAAAGCTTCTCTGAATATTCAAAATGATTCCCAAGTTTAATTGTCATTCTTTGAAGCCAAAGTTGCATAATCCCAGTGTTGGGTAATTTTTTATATTTCGCCAAAACTTTTTTGATTATCTGCTCTCTACTGCCCTTAGAAAGAAAATCTGTCAGTTTACTTAAAATAGCAGCAGCAATCGGATACGTTCTAGGATTTTTATATGCTATATCCACAATAAGACTAATCAAAACTCGTATATTACTTTTAATTTCCTTTTTAGACAGGGTTACAACCTTGTCATAGAAATCCTTGAGCGCGACAGAAACTTGACCTGAATTTGGGAACGACCCCGAAAATACAGAAATAGCATATAACTCACTCTGTAAATCTTTATAACAATTTTCGTTAATGAGCCACTCGAGCTTATCTGGCTTTATTGCACTATGTATTACATTATCCAAACCCTTCGTTTTCGAGGAATTTATTCTCATACCAAAACCATTAAGAATATCTGTTAGTTCTTTAATTACTCTGTCAGCAATCTGGGGATTATTCGTAAAGACTCTATAATCATCTCTGTATCTAATAATTTTGTAGGCTGATTTCTTAATGTCAGCATTTTTAATATTTTCTGTGAGTAAACTATCTATGTAGCACAATACTAACTCTGCAAGAAAATCCATCAAGACACTTCCTTGCGGAATACCGTTTGTCTGTCCATTAGACATTGCTTGTAATATCCAATCAATTTGATTACCGAGCATTTTCTTATTTCCTTTTTCTTTCTTAGCAACATCTTTGTCATGAAGAGCCCATGCAAGCGAGTGGGTATAGAATGATCCATAACAATCAACAATGTCAGTGTGATAAAGATAATCAAAATCCAAACTGTAAATTATTGATTTCTTTTCTACCTCTGTAGACCAATGAACAATCTGTGCAGCCTTACTTTTTTTGTAATATGTAGAGACTACTGGCAGTCCTTCGCATTCTATACCTGTACTTTTTCTCATTAATTCAGCAAATCTTAGTTGAATTTGTTTCCAATTAGCTGGTCTGGTAAGCAAACAAACCAAATATACATAAAGAGCAGGATGAATAAGTTGCAAGGGACGCCATGCATATTTACCGTCTTTATTACTTATAAGTCTATAATTTACATCTTCTAAAAGATGTGGACGCAGGTTTTTACTAGAACTATAAAAATCTGTTATTTCCTTAGACCCGAAAAGTTTGGATAGATCATTTAAAAGACCATCAAATTGAAAATATGGCGGCAGATCAAAATTACAATAACTTTCTTCTTTCAAAAAATATTCTTTAGCTTCTTTTGCAGTTAGTGATAGTACATTTTTCATATTCCAGATAAAACATCCGTCATTTTCTTTTCCATGATCTGAATAAGCTTTTTGTTTGACTCAATTATTTCCTCTTCATCTTTCATATCTTCAACAAACTGCTTTTGTAAATCAATTGGTATAATTGGGACCTTTAATTTTTTAATTGCGTTTGCGTTAAATTGTGGCTGACCACCACCAGTCATCAGACCCTCTGCTTGTTTCCAGTATTCTTCACTCTGTGTAAATAACCAGTAATAATCAGGTATGATCTTATCTTGATCAAAAGTAAGTTTTATAAGATAGGATGCAAAAACAGCTGGGTATGATTCATTGAATACCACAGTCTTACCAAACGTAGCTCCGGTTCTGGCAACTAAAACATCACCTTTACCGAGTAAGAAATTTTTTGCTTCTTTATTTAATTCAATAAATTTCATTTCGTCTTTCTTTAATCTACCGGAATCACTTATGTCTGTTATTCGAACAAATCTAGCATCACCCTTTTCCTTTGCCTGATCTGTATAGCCATACTCCAGCTTGCAAATATCAACCAACTTAACCCAAGTAACATTGTTTACCGCCCTAAGTGATTGGGTAAAATATCGTCTCTCTCTCTCTAGATTTTTAATAACTTCTTTAGCGCCTTCGATCGCTTTTTGTTTTACTTCAATTTGCTCAACAATCTCTTTCTGTATCTCAAGTGGCGGAAGCGGAATCTTGATTGCACGGATTATAGGCATGTTAAGGCCACCTCTCTGATTATCACCATTTATATCTCTTATTTCCTGATATTTTCCTTTCAGTACATATAATAGAAATTCGGGCATTAGTTTAGTTCTGTCACTATCAATTGCAACCAGGGATTGATTACACGCTGCTTCTGTTCTTAAAATGGCAACAGTTCCACGTGTTTTACCTTGGCCATTTAATGCTATTAAGACTGAATTTGCAGGTAGTAACTTCGCATTTGACTCCCTTAGGGCTAATTCAGTTATTCTTCCTTCGCAATCAAATATCTCACCTTTATTTATATCTCCAGATACAAGCCATTTTATATTTCCACCGTAGTATTCATTTTTTGATGTTAAAGGTGTTCCTCCTGTCATTAACTTAGCAACATCTCCAATCTTAACTATTGGCCATTTAGTATTTACATATTCTGTGGAAATACGATATCTGTCTCCTGAAAGATTGTAATCGCTTGTTTCGGTAATCTTTTCTTTAGAAACCAACAAAGCAAAATCATCATCACTTTTAAAAATGATTTTCTTACCCTCAAGAACGTGTTGTCTGTAGAGGTGCAATATTTCAAGTGCAGCCGGTAAATGGCTTGTGTTTAAAGGTCTTCGTTGAGCGCCAAGTTCAAAGCCGTCGTTGCTAATTTTTACAAACAAAACATTATTAGCTTTCTTAGATATTTCATTATCAAAAAATAAGATACTAGTCTTCACTCCACTGTATGGTTGAAATACCCCGCTCGGTAGAGATACAACAGCATAAAGTCCATCTTCTACTAGACTTTTACGAAGCTGTTTATAAGCTGTACCTGATTGGAAAATGATACCTTCCGGTACGATGATACCTGCTCGACCTTTTGGCCTAAGATGATTCATTATGTAATCCACAAATAACACTTCGGATCGAGTGGACTGAATACCGAATTTGTTATGTGTACTGACACCACCCTTCGGAGACATGAATGGAGGGTTTGCGAGAATTACATCAAATTTATCATTCCACCTTTCATCCATTGAGAGCGAGTCATATTGAACAATTTTTGGATTCTTGAATTGATGCAGATACATATTTACCTGGGCAATGCGGACCATTCCAGGATCAATGTCATACCCTTCAAAGTTTTGCATCAATGTTCGGCGCTGATCGGGTGTAAGGGGTCTCTCTTTTTTCTTTGGGTCATCCTTGCCATCGTGGTGCTTAAGAATATTTTTGTAAGCACTAATCAAGAATCCTCCGGTACCACAAGCGGGGTCTAGAACCTTGTCGTCTTTGGTTGGATTTACCGCCTCAACTATAAAATCAATAATGTGGCGGGGTGTGCGAAATTGTCCGGCATCACCTTGAGATGACATGATCGAAAGCAGGTATTCGTATGCATTACCAAGTTCCTCAGGATGTGAGTAATTGAAATAATCTATTTCCTTTAAAAAAAGACCAAGTACGTCTGGGGACCGATATGGCAAATATGCAGATTTAAAAATGTTTCTAAATAGTTCAGGGAGTTGTTTTGATTCTGAAAACTTCACTAATGCTTCTGAGTAGAGGTTCATTCGCTCCTGGTTTCCAACACGAGTATCCATGAGTCTAGTCCATGCATATCTCTCGAGGTCCCCTGTAAAAAATGACGCTTCACCGCCAGACTTGATTGCAGACTGATCCATATCATCCATGAATTTGTAGATAAGAGCATTTGTGATCTGATCTATTTGGGAAGTGGGGTTAGGGACTACGCCTACGAGGACCTGTCTTGCGGCATCTATATGTCTTTTGGTTTCTGCATTCATAGTTTTATAGGTTGGTTAGCTGATAAGCGTAATCATTGATGTATTGAGGTACGACCGTTTTGAAACCGTTTAGTTTCTGATATTCATCAAAGCCGAATGTGGCACAGAAGTTAAACTGAGCAGGAGTATTCTTTTTAATAATCTCTCTAACTTCACTGTCTACTATATAAGCTTTGAAAAAACTCTTTACTGCATCAAAGTGTTCTTGGTCTACGGGATTCACTTCTGTAAACTTGGTCCATTCAGACTCTAGGAGGTCATCTTTGGTTTCAAAACCTGTTTTTTGTCCAAATGCCACCTGCAAAAACTCCTTAACGGTGATGCGACGATCAACATTAAACAATTTACGAATATTAGCAAGATTGAGGAAATGCTTAGGTTTATCAAGGATATTTTTCTTTACATAATCCTCAGCTTCCTCAGTATCACCGTTGTCCCACATATTTTTGAGTGTTTTGTTGCCAAGCACATCTTCTTCTATGGCGCGCTTGAATCCTTCACGGTCAATACGCATTCCTTGATCTCCGACATGAGTCTCTGCAACTGACACAACCTTGTCATCCGTATCAATATCTACTGGTCCCTTAAATATCTTTTGACCATTCTCATCTACGAATTCACCCTGAGTGGTATTGCTATCAAGTGAAGTTTCTGGACCAGTAAGTTGTTTAATGGTGGGTAGCTTTATCTTTTCATCATATGAGAATTCCTTTTCAAAATATTCACACGTCGCAAAGAAGTCGAAGAACTTAAACTTATCTTTAGGGAAAGCAGTTTTTTCATTGTTTGAATAATCTTGGTATTCAAACAAATGCTTTCGAGTACCACGACCCTTGATCTGCACAAAATCTGAAGGACTAAATACTGGGCGCATAAGAGCAATGTTCAAAATATCCTGGCAATCATATCCAGTTGTCATCATTCCTACAGTCACACAAACGCGAGTTTTACTTGAGTCATATCCCTCTGGCTTGTTTGTCTTACCACCGAGCATATTGTTGGCAAAGTTTATAGTCATTTGCTGAGCATCAGATACTTGAGAGGTTATCTGCATCGCAAAGTTAGACTCATTGTATAAGTCTGGCCACTTTTCATAAGCAAGTCTATTGAGAATATTCGTAACTCGTGCGGCATGTTTTTGTGATACACAGAATACAATCGACTTACCGAACAAATTCACACCCAGCTCTTTCGCTACTGGATCAAATAAGCCGTTATCAATAAACGCCTTGCTCATGGCGATATTGGTCTCTTCATTGAAGAACTTTCTTTCGTAGTGTCGTTCGTTAAAAACCTTATCAATCAACTCACCATCATCGGTTGTGGTATGGACCGCATAGCCTTTGTCTGACAAAAGCTCAGTTGTAATTTCTGTACGAGCATCTACCACTACAGGATTAATAAGGAATTTATCTTGAACACCTTTTATAAGGTCATAGCGGAATGTTGGCTGTCCTGCCTCACATCCAAATGTTTTATAGGTATCAAGAAGCTGTCGTCTTTCGAATTCTCGCTGTGTATCTGCGCCATCATTATCAAATCCCTTCAAATAGTCTTTAGGGGTGGCAGTAAGACCGAGTTTGTAACCCACGAAATATTCAAACACGGCTCGACTATTACCGCCGATTGATCGATGTGATTCATCTGAGATAACAAGCTCGAAGTCAGTAGGAGAAAATTCTTTACGATATTTATCACCAGCGAGGAATGATTGAATTGTTGAAACCACTACTTGAGCTTTCTGCCATGAATCACGACTGTCTTTGTAAATCACACAACCAAAATCTTTACCAAGGTAATTTCTGAATGCCTTGAAAGCCTGATCTTCGAGCTCGATTCGATCCACGAGGAATAGGACCCTGCGAGCATTACCTGATTTTAAGAATAGTTTTATAACTGCCGCCGATATGAGAGTCTTTCCTGTACCGGTTGCCATTTCAAACAAGAATCTCTGTTTACCTTCTTTTGCTGATTCCTGGAGTGCTTTGATGGCTTGGACCTGATATGGACGAAGTTGTTTTAGATTATTGGTCCTCAGGAATTCTGAGCGGGTAGATTCATCTTGGAATGCTGGATCCTTTGCAAAGGTTGGCATCTGAGTCTCAACAACGTAATTTTCATCGATTGGAGTATTTGAAAGTTCAATAGGGTTAGGGATGTATTTCTCATACTGAGTAATTGATTCTTGTGTTGGGAATCGTGAGATAGTGTCCGGATTACCATGTTTTGTATCCCAGAAATAATGAATGTTTCCGTTTGAAAGGATTACAAAGCGAGCACCGACATTTCGTGCATAATTTCTAGCCTGTTCTTTTGCGGAAAGAGGATCAATAGATTCTTTTTTTGCCTCTACAACAAGGAGTGGTCGATTGTCTTTATCTAAAAGTAGGAAGTCTATGAACCCATGAGCTTCATGTTCGAAGTCATCACCAAGTTCAGAATATTTAACTCCTGGCTCAAGCTGTATGTTTGCTGGACCATTCTTATCAGCATCAAAACGCCATCCGGATTCCTCAAGGAGTTTGTTTATCTTTATTCGTGCTGATGCTTCTTTTTTGTTCATATAATTATTTTGTTTCACTTTCACCTTCAGTTGATTCGACCTCTTCAATGACTGTCGGTTCTGTATTTTTTGAACTTGAGAATGCAGATTTTATCTGACTCAGAACCCCAAGCCGACCTTTTCGCTCTTCAGGAACAACGTACATCTCGTGAAGAATAGCTTTGGTAAGCTCAATTAATATTGTGAGTTTCGACGAATCCCATGCTTCCCAGGATCCTTCATGCACCGAATCGCTAGCCAATTCCTGAATATGACCCAATGCATCAAACAATTCTGAGGCTACAAAAGAAAACTTTGCCTTAAGTGCCTTGATACTCTCTTGATAATCGGCATAGCCTGTCTTTGGATTTTTTACAACAACTTTTTCGTACCCGATTAACTCATAGATAGCTTTCCTTAGACATGCGGAAGCACCGACAAGTAAGTTAGATTGCCTTGATTTTTCGGCTTCATAAAGTAGTTCTCTTATCTTCTCAGGAATTCTGTTATCGAGCACAAAGTAAGATGTTGGCTGAGAAAAGAATAATTCTTTATCTATATCAATATTATTAGCAAACCGTTCGTAATAATGTTGCTGATTATATTGAACATAACCTTCCCGTAGCTCTTTAAAGCTCAAATGCATGGATTTCTTCTCGCAACCGTCGGAATTACATTTTATTAAATATCCATGACATACCTTGTTATCTCCCCAGTCGAAAGAAAATTTATCCACTAATCTGTAGGTAACATGATTACGCTTACAAAAAGGACAATTGTATTTGTGAGCGTCTATGAAGTATTTTTTATCTAGGTGTGATAGGTCCATATGCAACGGGTTTAATTATTTATCCTTGCTTAGCTCCTTCGTATATAAAACTTTCTGAAATTTTCCATACACCCTTTTCTCGGAAAGCAGGAATCTTCTGACGACGTGCGGCGTTAGCCAAAGCAGGACCTGATTTGCTGTTTTGTTTTACATATTCAGAGAGAGTGATTATCTTCTCGCCCTTAAGATAAGTAATGCGCTTGTGCAAAGACTCCATGAGGGAGAGGGCGACAATTTTCTCCATCTTCTTTGCAGTCTTCTTATCACGATATTCAGCAAAGGTGCTGTAGTAATCCTTCTTTTCTTTGTCTCGGATAATGATTCCAGGAAAACCAAGACGCTGGAACTGATAGTTTATGAGGACACGGCCAATACGACCATTGCCATCATTGAATGGGTGAATTGTCTCGAACTCGAGATGGAACTTTGAAATCCTATCTATGAAATAGTCATCAAGATGAGCAGTGTATTCAAGAAGTGCCGCCTCGATCATTCTTTCTACATGTTCTGGTGCAGGAGCGACGTGTGTACCGACACGAACATATTCACCAATCTTTCTAAAACGTCCAGCAATACTGTCGTCGATGCCACCGATAAGCATCTTATGAAGAAGGAGGATTGTTTCTTTACTTATCTCAGACTCCTGAGATTTATTTCTAATGTAAGCTACGACTCGAGCAAGATTCTTTGCTTCGAAAACTTCACGGACCGATACGTCTCGAGCAACTTCCATTTCAAGAAGGATCTTCTCTGTTTCCTTAAGGGTAAGGGTTGAGTTCTCAATAGCATTCGAGTTATAAACCGCTTCGGCTACTTCAGCCTCATCTACAAGTACCAAAAGAGAATCCTTGCCTTGGCGAAGGGTGTCGTACTCCTTTTTAAGATCCTGGAGTCTGTCTTTGATTGGGTTGGTTGTAGCCATGTATTGATATTTAAACTTACTAGCTATTATACTCGTTTTCACCACTTATTGTCAAATATCAGTGAAAAGTAGCAATAAATGCTATATTTTCACTGCTTTATAACCAGAAATGGACTGGAAAGGGCGTTTAATACCCCTTCTGGTCCATTTTTGCTTTGGATCGAAGGGGCTAAGAAATGAATGTAAGCAAACCTACCAATTTTGTTTACATTAACGAACCAGATGTAAACAAACTCAATTTTTGATAAAATAATGACCACATGACATCAATCTACATACTTATAGGAATAATTATCGTAATTGGTGTAGTTGCAGGACTCTTGAGGGATAAATTCGATATCCAGGACGAAAAACCAAAGTATGACTACAAACGTCGCAATTGGTTTCTAACTAAAGCTGAGCATGAGTTCTACAAGGCCTTAGTCCAAGCTGTCGGCCAAGACTATATCATATTTGCTCAAGTTCATTTGCCGACGTTGCTAGACAATAAAGTAGTTGGACAGAACTGGAACGCTGCTTTTCGGCACATCAGCCAAAAGTCTGTTGACTTCGTTTTATGTGATAAGGCTTATATTTCTCCCAAGCTTGCGATTGAGCTTGATGACCGATCACACGAACGTCCTGATAGAAAAGACCGAGACATCGAGGTTGAGCGTATTCTCAAGGGTGCAGGCATGCCACTTCTAAGGATTCAGAATCATGGGACTTTTAATTCTCAGGAGTTAGCTCAAAAGATTCGAGTCACCTTAAACCCTAACGATACTCCGCCATCTCAGCCTCTGTCGGCTGTGTAATCCCAAAGAACCCCTGCTTGATATTCGGGATCCAAATGGGCTCCTTATTCTGCTTCCAGAAGGTTCCGATATCCCGCACCATGTCGAGCCAAATATTTATTTAATCTTACGTAAAAAATCTTGAATATCATTCCAGCTGGGTCTATTCACATTGCTGATAAAGTATTCATTTTTGAATAGCTCAACCTGCTTATTTATAGCAGAAATGGAGCTTTCGATAAATTCGCCTGGAGCAATGTTCGGAGCTATAAGTGCCGTCACTAAGATGTAACCACTATTCCCGTCAACCTCCTCAATTTCAACTTTATATTTGGCTGCGATTTTCTTCAAAGTAGGAGCAAATGTATGAATGTCATTCTCTGATATCAGGTTTTTGATGAGAGCCAAAACAATAAAGTATCTGATCTTCCCATTCTTAGATCCGGAAGGACTACTTACATAGGTTTCCGAATCCCATGCATCTTCAGCAGTATTAATAAGTCCAGCCTGTTCGTCCCAGATATATTTATCAGAAAATGGATCTTTAATTGTAATACCGGTAGCATCCTTTTTAAGAGCAAACGCTTCTATTACAACTTTATGCATTTTGACTATTTGTTCAACCGCTCGGGTACGATATGAGAAAGCCAAATCAGATGAACGCTTGTCTTTTAGTTCCTCTTCTCCTGCCATTACAACATATCCTTCACTGGCACCTCTGAATTCTGCATGATCGAGTAGTTCTTGAAGATCATGATCATCTTGGAACTTTTGACGGTTATGAAAAAAATACTCAAATGTAAAAGGATTGATTTTCATTTCTACAATAAGAAAGACTCTGCTAATGCCAGTATCCAGAATCCTCGACTGTTCGATCAGATGTACTTCGGAATATGGTCCCCCATCTCCCCAAAGCTTTTGCCGATCAGGTTTTGATAATTTTTTCATAGCGCGTGTGATCAGTTTTCACATTGAATAATAAGATATCTTATTATTCTTAGCATAATTGGTGGCCATAGCTTAAGTATATTGATAAAATAACACTTTTTCACAGTTTAATGTCTTTTTTTGACCAGTATAGCATATTTAGTGGTCAAAAAATGGACTTGTGAGTTAAAATGGTTGTATGAATAATTGTGAGATTCCAACCGAATACAAAGACAAATTCCAACTGATATTTGTAGAACAGGGTTGGTCCGACCCGACCATGATAAATCCTAAATTCAAAGACTGGGTTTACGGTAGAGTTGATATCCGAACATGGGATGATCAGTATGCAAACAATATGGTGCACTTCTTTACTCCAAATACCGATGAATGGTTGGCGTTTGTAAGATTCTACAGCGCCAAATGGGTTAGTAAAACTGAACTAGATGAGTTCACAAAAACTCTTAAAGAAAAATACTATCGGATGGATGAAAATAATAATCCAATACTATGAGCCGCAGATTCTACAAACACAAAGAAAAGAAGATGACTGAATTTGAAAAGTTCCAATGGGCACTTACAGCCATTGTTTTTGTTGTGGTATTTATTTGTGCCTTTATCTATTTTTTTACAACAAACTGTGTACTTGAATGGCCAATCAGGTGGGATATTAAGGCGTGCCTCTAAAATACTCTTTCGAACATCGTCCCGTGTCGAGCCCTAGTGACGAAACCTCACAATTTGTGAGGTTTCGTCGTTTAGCGTCGTTATGTTTTACACAGTTAAATCGTTCTGCGATTTTATATCCACGGCATTTTGCACATTCTTTTCAAACATCGCTGATACGATAGTGATTACGCCAAAGACGAAGATCAGAAGAAGTCCCATAAAGACACCACCCGCGATGTCATCCTTACCGCGTTGCACTATAAATAGGTAAGCTTCTCCGGCTACAACAAAACCAACTAGCGCTGTAGTGCAATATTTTATAGTTCGCAAAGCTCGAACCGCCGGCTCTGAGAATACCTTATTTTGTCCGGCATAGCCCAACACCTTGAATATCTTGTAGACTGCCACGAAAAATGGAATAGATGCTATATACACACATGCCAAAAAAGCATCTTTGAAGTAAATCTCAAAGAGGGTGGCGTTCACATTCCTACCTTCGAGCTGGGGCTCCCAAAGCATAAAGGCTAGAGCGCTAATGCCGATGAGTATAGTGACTATTTGAAGAATTATTGTTGAGCTTTTTTTCATATGATTTAGCGAAATCATGTCGGCGCAATGTCCATCGAGCGCCGACATTTATGTATTAAATGTTAATCTTTATATCTTAATTTAGTATTTATCGTTTGTCAATATATATTTATCGTTATATTTAATTCAGGTTATTTGCCTGTTAATCTTTTTATTCATTAATTTTGATATAATAAATACATGACATTTACATCTAAAAAATTAGGAATACCTCTCATCGTGTTTATTGGCGGTACTGCACTACTTGGAACGATATGGTGGATAAACGGTGCTGAGCGCGAAGACTTGTGGCTTTATTTAATTGCTGTCTGGTTTATGCTCTACGCGGCATACGAATTATTCGTTGGGATGAATAAACGTAAAGACCAGTAGAGCACGAGATTTATCACTGTCGCAGAATCTTCTCCATCGCCCTTCCCTTTGCTAACTCATCGACTAATTTATCGAGATAACGGATCTCCTGCATAGTGGGTTCTTTGATGTCTTCAACGCGCATCCCACAAATCAGACCGGTAATCAAAGTCCGCGAAGGATTCAGCTCAGGGGCTTGGGCAATGAATGTTTCTAAGTCAATTTCTTTTTCCAACTGCGCTCCTAGCTTTTTCTGAGTATATCCCGTGAACCATCGAATGATTTCATCGACTTCGGCTTTGGTGCGGCCTTTTTTCTCGGCCTTGGCGAGGTACAGAGGGTAGATACGCGCAAAGCTCATTGTATAGATACGAGGTTTTGTCATGATACTTCTTGGTTTCATATTCATTATTTTAGCACGAAGCCAATTCCTTTGTATTGCCTTCCCGTGTAGGATTGCTATTATTATTTAATGACCTACACATTTCTCGAAACTTCCGTAGAGATAGACGCTCCTGCCTCCACGGTTTGGGGCATGTTTACTGACCCCGCTTTCACTGGACAGATGGGTGGCCAGTACGTCTCCAAGTGGAAAGTCGGTTCCACGTTACAGTGGCAAAATCTGAACGGACAGATTTTGACGAGTGGTATGATCTTGGAAATAGAACCTGAGAAGATTCTCAAGCATACTCTTTTTACGAGTCCCGATTCTTCTTCGGTTATGGCTACTCTCGCATACACACTGAGTGCTAACGGTGAGCGCACCACCATCGATATCCGTGAAGATTTTGTAAACCCTGTAACAGAGCAGGAATATTCAGATTCTATCGAAGGGTGGAATGCGGCACTCCGAGGTGCAAAGGAAATTGCGGAAAAATTAGCAAAATAATTAATTATTTAAATTTATGACCAAAACATTTACATGTCGCGAGTTAGGAGGAACATGTGACGAAAAGTTCTCCGGGGACACCCTTATGGAGATTGTGCAAAAAGCCATGCCACATATGATGGCAGACGAAGCACACAAAGCCAGCATTATGGAAATGGAAAAACGCACAGGTGAGAATCAGTCGCAGTGGATGGAGCGAATGCAGAAAGAGTTCGATGTCCGACCTGAGGATAAGTAATTTCAACCGGGAGTTAATCACCCATTAAAGCCCCCCAAGCAAAAAATACAAGCAAAAAGTATATCTATAATTGCTACAATTTCTTTTTAGCCCGTTTACTCAAAACTCCTCTCACCGAAGGACTGATAGCTTTATCAGTTCGATGAATGCACCCTATCCAGCAACACGGACGGCGCTTCCCTTCTATCAGTTCCTCAACCGTTCTCTTAACATGATCCCTTCTTGTCTCTTCAGTCTTGACGGAGATGGTCCAACAGATCCATTCATTGCGGGCTAGAGGTGTGATATCTTCCCAAGCGAGAAGCGCCTTCGATGAAGAACTCAGCGCCTTTCTCAAGTCGTCTGGGAGTTTATGCACAGTGCCATTAGAAATTGCTTTTTTTGACATAGTGTCATACTAACAAATCGGAGATTTTCTGCTAGCGCGCTACCTGCCTGAACAACACCCCTGACACAACATACATCGCTACAAATACCGCATTGAGCATGAATACGTGCACCACACCCGGAGCAAAGTCTGCATCCCAGAAGATGAGAGCAACTATAGGGATGAGGAACTGGACTCCCGCCATCACAAATGCCGTCCAAGCCATTCCAAAGGGACGCAAGCGCGCGAGAGCAATACCGACAAGACCGACAAGAACCACTACGAGATAGAGACGATTGGCGGGGTTGTTTTCATTGCCGATGATCCCTGCCGCTCCATTTACCCAAACGAGAACTACAGATGCTATGACTGCAATACCAACAGCGATACGATATACACCCTTGGGCATTTTTCGCGCTACGAGTTCATACACTAACCCTGCACCAAAGAGGAGGACAAACATGAAAACGAAATCAAAGGCGCTCCAGTTCCAGCCCACATCCGGAACATTGCCATCACGTATGGTCAGTGCGAGTGGTATAAGGAGTAAGAGGACGATAACGCCAGCCCATATAAGTAATCTTTTTGTAGTGTTGTTCATAAGGATATAAGTTATATTTTCTCGGATAATTCCTCCACACGTTTCCATAGAGATCCAGAGCGCGTACCCAAGGAAGCCTTTTCCATCTCCACGCTCTCGAAGAAGGTCACCAAATGTCTGCTCCATACCATCTCCAAAACGCTCACGATACGGCTTAGGGTAGAAGCGGAGCAGTCGTCCATACCAATTTCGATACCGCTGTATGGATGGGTTATATGCCATAAGCAAACGTATTTGGCATAAGTTGCTTCTTTGCCACGGCTACGATGTCACGATATCTTTCCAATTCTGAGGCCAGAGCTTTGGCCCCGAGTCCACTGATCTTGTAATACACGCGACGCTCGTCATCCATAGACGGATCTATCTTCTTGTCACTCTCATGAATAAGGCCTGCCTCTATCATGCGACCAAGAGATCCATAGAGTGTACCTGGTCCCATCTTCACTTTACCTTGTGAGTCGGACTCCACCTGTTTCATGATGCCGTAACCGTGCCTCTCATATGTAGAGAGTGCCAGAAGAATATGAAGCACTGCAGGAGTGAGTGGTGCTTTGGGTAAGGTGGTCATAATGTCTCCATACTATATCCGTAACGGATATATGTCAATTGACACTTTGCCACTAATATTATATCTTTTAGATATAGTTCTTTTGGGTCAAACAACCAATATTAGAGGGAAGAAAATGAAATGTAAAAAGATGATAGTGTGGTCCCTTTTAAATGAGAGACCCCACCATGCACTCACAAAGAAAGAACGGCAGATCAGTGGTTCTATGGGGGTAATAAGTGCTCTATTCCCGGGAATTAACTACTTCTCCATGACAGGATTCCATGAAGTCATGCGAACATGCGTCATTCCGGTGCTCAAGAAACGATTCGAGGAGTTGAGTAAGGTTCCCGAGGAACTTGTCGACAATCGCGAAACAATCGATCTCGAGAGCTTTCTCCCCTCAAAAGGGTATGAATGGCAAGACAGTGCGCGATGGAGAGTACGATTTGAAGACCTGTTAGAAGCAGCCTAACCCGTCCCCAGCTTTGATTGGCGACGGTTTTTTATTTGGAATACTGGGATAAGAATAACTCTTTATTCTCTTCCACTAAGTTCTTTAATTTATCACGAATCTCACGATGAAACTCTATCGGCTTTAGATCTGCTATTTCCCAATAGATCATTTTGGGATGTGCGGACAAATATTCTGGAATATTTTCGGGCTCGGCCATAACAATAACTCTGTCCACTTCCTCCAACATCTCGGGAGTAAGTTGAGTGCGAATAGCACCCGACCAATCTATTCCCTCTTCCTTTAATACTTCTATAACCTTTTCTGCACCACTTGTGTCTTTCAGATAAGTCCCGTGCTTTGATACGCCATCATGGGACATAACTTTAGTGCCAGCAGAAATAACCGTGTGATGAGGAAACATTTTTTGAAGCAGTCCTGCCAGAACCTGGCTTCGCCCTATATTTGCGCGGCAGATGCAAAGGATTTTCATATAAGTAAAGTAGCAAGAATCCATCAGCATTGCTAGTATATCCACATGGCCGAAATCAAAACAAAAGCTACAAAAGAAAGTGCCACAAAGTTTCTGAAGACTATTACTCCTGACGAAAAACGTAAGGATGGTTTGGAACTGCTCAAAATATTCACCAAAGTCACGGGTGAAAAAGCGGTGATGTGGGGAACGAGTATAGTTGGTTTTGGCATGTATCATTACAAGTCTGAACGAAGCTCACAAGAAGGCGATTGGCCACTGGTTGGATTTTCTCCCCGCAAACAAAATCTGACACTTTACATTCTCTCATGGAAACAAAACGGAGCTGCACTCAAAAAATTGGGCAAACACAAAAGAGGTGGTGGCTGTTTGTATATCAATAAACTCTCGGATGTGGATCTGAAAGTGCTTTCGTCACTCATCAAGAAAGCATATATCTCCAAGAAAAAGGAATATAAATAATTTTAACAAACATTATCAAACCCATGTCCACGCGTCCCACTACCGTCGCCGAATACATCCAAGCATGTCCTAAAGAAGGACAAAAGATGTTACGCGAAATGCGGGCAATCTTAAAGAAAGTTACACCAAAAGCTACCGAAGCTCTGAAATGGAATACGCCGGTGTTCGAAGAAAACCGAATTCTTTTTGCATATGCAGCATTTAAGACTCATGTAAGCTTCATGCCCACACCAGGAGCGATGAAACCATTCAAAAAAGAACTGGCCGCGTACACCACCGGAAAGGGTTCAATCCAATTCCCCTACAACAAACCTCTCCCTGTCTCACTTATTCGAAAAATTGCAGCTTTCCGAGCCAAAGAACTGAGAGAAAAAGATGCAAAGTGGATGTAGGATTGACGCACTCCTAGTAGTATGGTTATATAAGTAAAGTTGCCTGATCATTTATGTAACCCCGAGGAGAAAAAACTGAATGGAAAAATCAATCGAGCTCTACACTGTCACTACGATTGGCTTCGAGAACGAAAAGAAGAAGCTGAAGAAGTATCACGAACGAACGCCGGCCATATGTACCACGCTCGCGAGGGCTAAGAAAATCCTTGAGACAAATGAAGGAAGTCTCGATGAAGCAGGATACTACCCGCTCGCAGTCATTGAACTCACGCAGCCGAATAGAGTTTATCCAGCCGTATTCAAGCTCAAAGGTAATCGCAATGGTGGGTATCGTTTCAATGATAAAGCCGATAAGTATGTCCCGTGCAGAAGACCGTCGCGATTCAAAGGAGTCCTGGGATTCGGCATTGGTTAGCAGTCGACCCCGATTTTTTTATTCTATTGAATGCTAACTATTCATGCCGCTCAGTAAGTGACTGAGCGGCCTTTTTTATACCCATATTGCTTAGTCATTATTTGCTAACCATAATGGACAATATTGAGATCTCGTTATATGATAATATTAATGAAAAAAATAATAACCTTCTTTGTGTCAATGCTTCCATTCCCTGTTAAAATTTAAACCGTAATAACATATCACTCATAACGTCGTATCATTATATGAAAAAATCCACCATAACTATAATAGTCATTATCATCCTCGTAGCTATTGCTATCACTGTATATGCAACCATGTCTGGTTCTCAAGCTCCGATACCAAATACACCAGCTCAAGTGGGCGCAACAGTCACAAGGTCAGGCACGGTAGTGGAAGTAAATAAAGACGCAGCCATGTACGACGGACCTATACGTATCGTTATTCAAGGAGCTGATAGCACGCGCACAACTATCGCTATCCCTTCCATGGGACTTCCTCTCTGTGCAGCCTACAAGACAGGCGCTATAAAAGATCCTTACAACATCGTAGTTGGAAGTACTCTTGAAGTCTCGGGAACTCTCGGAGAAGATGGAAGTGTCGTGCCATGTCAAAGCGATATGCACTACTTACGCTAATGTTTCTCTATCTGCTATAGTAACCTTATGAAAACATCATTTTTGGGCAAAGGAGCGTTGGTAGCCATAGCATTTATCACATTTGGCATCATTACAAGTTCCCCTGTTCTTGCAACTGTAGGTGGGCCAACCTACATCGGCGCATTTACCTATAACAAAGCCGATGAATCTATCTATTTTACTTATATTTCACAAAGTGGTAGAGGTTGCCCGCCCGTGCTTAACAAGATATCTCTGGTTACAGAAAAAGTAGATACTGTTTTTTCTTGTGATCAAGGTGAGGTACTCGTTGGTACTGATTACACGCAAGGTGCAAACAAAGTAAATGCAGAGATCGCTCGTATAACTTCCGGATTCAAAGACGTCACCCCTATCAACCTTTCCAAGAACGATATTCAAGTTGATATAGATTTCGTACGATCTGAACCTATAGAACCTGGATCAGAATGGATGATACAATCTTTTTTTACTGCAAAGGTATATCAAAATAACACACTAGTAGATGAGTTTACGTTGACGGGTTGTACGAAAGAACAACCTTTCACCATAGCAGGATACGCCATCCCTGGATTTGAGAAGAAGTTGATCTTACTGGTTTCCACTAAGAGTGATTGTTGGGAAGGTGGTTATACCGGCGAAAGTTTGTACGTCATAGGCGGGATCGATGGTGTGAACAGGACACCTCCAGGTGAATACAAGACTACGCAAGCACCGCTCGTTCCAAGTGAGGCAACATTAGTTGTCTTTGAACAGGACAAAGTTATTGCAACTAACATCGACCCTGCCGCAACGAGTACAAATAACGGAGAAGTTGCTGGGAAGACCATCCGCGGAACACTCTACATGGTATTAGGGGCAATTATTGCACTCATAGTGGGTCTCATTGTAGGGAGATACGCTATGAGAAAGTAGGTTTTTTGCATCGGTTTTCTGGTATGATTAACCCATGAAGCGACCCGGTCCGAAACAACGTAGGAAAAAGCTCGGGTACGTACTTCCTATTTTATTCCTTTTCTTTGGGGGAATGTTGTTTTCATTACCTACGGTGCTCGTGTGGAAAATCCATTACGATCAGAGACAATTTTCTTCGTGGGCCCAAACTGAGTTCCCTGTAACCGTTGATCCCGAACGCAAAATCATCACTGAAGATATCATGGTGGATAATTTTTTGGCAGATAATCATTCTCTCTTTGGTGCTTCTACCATCGATAGTAAGAGGAGTTTTTGGGATATATTTACTGGACTTGCAATGAATATCGCCGATACGTCTGTGTATCAAAATCTTGCAAGCGCAAGTGGTCAATTTGTCACTATCGTACCAGGGATGCGTAAGGAACAAGTGGCAACTCTTTTTGCCAATACCCTCAAGTGGAACAGCACACAAAAAAGAATTTTTAGTACTCCTAAGAATGGCTCGTTACTTCCGTTACCCGAAGGATCTTTTTCACCTGGCATATATGTAGTCTCACCTGGAACGACGCCTGAGGAAGCGCAAACCATGGTCAATGAACGCTTTACAAGAGAAGTGCTCTCTCGATATAGTACCTCAACACAAGAGAAAGTTCCTTTAAAAGATGCTCTTACCATCGCTTCACTCATCCAAAGAGAAACGATAAGTACAGATGGTATGCGTCTTATCTCGGGTATCATGTGGAATAGATTGTTCATCGATATGAAACTTCAGATAGACGCCACCCTCCAATACACCAAAGCAAATCATCCAGATAGTTCCGAATGGTGGCCGGATGTTGCGCCTCAAGATAAGTACCTCGCGTCACCTTACAACACCTATGAGAATAAAGGTTTACCTCCAACACCCATCTCCAATCCATCTGTTGCAGCCATACTCGCCGCCCTTAACCCCATAAAAACACCCTGCCTTTTCTATTTCAATGATCCAAAAGGAGAATTTCATTGTAGTGTAAATTATGAAGATCATGTAAAATCTATAAAGGAGTACTATGAAAATTGAGTAGGGTAAGATTTGTGTTTTATAAGCGTCATTACTTCCAATATGAAAACATTACTTTGGGTCATCGCTATTATTATAGTTATCGGTGGATTATTTTATGCATTCAAGGGAACAACTGAAACGCCTATAGGGACAACCCCCACACCCGTTTCTGTACCTGTAGTGGTTACACCTATCACTCATGCCACAGCCATACTCAGTTGGGCAGGCTCTACTATCTATACCGACCCTACCGGAAGTACCACTCCATTTGCCGGCAGGCCATCTCCAGACATTATCATTGTCACTGACATTCACGGAGACCACTTAAGTACTACTACTACTCTCTTGGCCCTGGTTGGTAGCTCGACTTCACTCATTGTGCCCCAAGCTGTGGAAAATCTTCTTCCGGCCAGCCTGGCCAGCAGTTCCAAAGTTCTTGCCAATGATCAGACGATAACGGAGAAAGGTTTTAGCATCACAGCCGTTCCTATGTACAATCTTCCAACACCAGGTACCACAACTCCAGTTCGCCACACCAAAGGCCGTGGTAATGGTTACATCATCGAACGTGACGGATATCGTGTATACATCGCCGGAGATACTGCAGGTACTCCAGAGATGCGCGCCCTCACCGACATCGACATAGCCTTTGTCCCTATGAATCTTCCCTTTACCATGGGAGTTGATGAGGCAGCAGATGCGGTCTTGGATTTCAAACCCGCACGCGTCTACCCTTATCACTATCGCGGACAAGATGGTCTGGCTGATGTAGACAGATTCAAACAGCTCGTAAATGCCGGGGATCCGAATATTGAGGTGGTATTACTCAATTGGTATTCTGCCTCCAATTAATGTGTAATTAATTTCACATCTATTGACTGGTCCGCTCCTCGTGCCACCAATGATCTCCGAGTAGGTGACGCTTTCGGTACGCGCATGGAGGCCAAGGATGGGGGCACGGGTTTTGACTTTGTGGGTACATACACAGCCATCAAGCCTTATGAACTCATCGAATACACCATGGGAGGTGAAGATGTGAGAAAAGTAAAGACAGAGTTTATAAAGCAGGATGGTGGATACAAAGTGGTTGGCAGACCATTCTGGAGAATTTCAAGGATAAAGATCTTCTCATCCACGCCTTTAAGCTCGCAAATAGTGAGCACCTGACCAAACTCCTTCTTCAAGATTTATTAACTGAAATTTATTAACTGAAAGAGAAATAGGGTTATGCGCGCGCAAACTCAAAACAGCCGCGCTTATTTTGGACGGCGCACCTCATCCTGTAATTCAAAATCTTACAGGCCTGAGTTCCGCGACTATTGCACAAATCTCCAAGCAACTGATTGACAAAAAGGGCGGATTTCAGGAAATCTTGAAGAAATTTAACCCTCACGGCAAGAGATACTTCGACTAGGCCCACTTTAGCTAGCTAAAGTGCCTTACTTCCACACCGTCAGTATCACACCCGTGATTCCTAGTAACACCAACCAATACCCGACATTAATAAAGAAAAGTTTCCATGGCTTTCCTTCCCAACCAACGAAGTTGAGATGAACTGGAACGATGAAGCCGAGCCACATCCAAAACGCGCCTTGAAGTCCAGCGCTCACTCCTGATATACCGAGATACGCCTGAGCAAATACGAGAGAGTGCGCAAAAGCAAAGGCCATGAAGATTCCGCCGATAATTGAGATGATCATGGGTTTGATCATGACCTTCATCGAAGGTTTAACGTCCGGCATAGCGATCTTGGCAAGCGCCATCCACTGCTTACCAAAGAGCGGACCGTACCAGATGAAGCCGAGAATAATAGAAATGACTGCCGAAACGATAAGAGCCCAATAATTTATAGGTACTTCCATGTGGTTGTGTTAAAAGATACTAATTATAATAGTATACAATACTATCAATCTCATAAATATTAGTATATCTGCGTAACATTCCCCGACCACCACCGTCTTCACTCTACGCGCCTTATCTAGTAGACTAGATGAGCATTACCCATTAATTTATATATTCACATGCCTATACTCAATCCATATCTTCGTTTCAACGACGCCAAATGTCGTGAAGCATTCAACTTTTATCAGAGTATTCTTGGTGGTAAACTTATCTTCAATACTGCCGGAGAATCTCCTATGACCGATGAGTTCCCTGCCGACAAGAAGGATCTCATCATGCATGCGGAACTCCGCGCTCCAGGTATCGAACTTTTTGGTTCAGACATGATGCGTGACGTTGCTAAGATCGGTGACAACTTTTCTCTTTCTTTAAATTATGACAATGAAAAAGAGCTTCGAGATCATTTTGCCAAACTTTCTGAAGGTGGTGAAGTCTTCATGGCACCCGAGAAAGTTCCTTGGGGAGCAATCTTCAGTATGCTTACAGACAAGTATGGCTTTGAATGGATGCTCAATTATCAGGTAGAGCCGCCAAAGAAATAAATTTAACCATTCACCTCTATGAAAGGACCATCTTATTTCGAAATCCAAGCGGATGATCTCAGGCGTGCCATGAAGCTCTATGGCGAAGTCTTCGGCTGGAAATTTATTGAGACCCCGGGATTGCCCATTGAATACTGGCGCATAGAAACCAGCGGATCTCACGGCGGCCTACTCAAACGTCCTGCCAAACGACCAGATATGGAACAAGGCACAAATGCGTATGTGTGCTCGATGGAAGTAGATAGTTTCGATGTTACTTCAGAGAAGATCCTCAGCCTCGGAGGCCAAGTAGCGCTACCCAAATTTGCCGTTCCTGGAAAATGCTGGCAGGGATATTTTCTCGATACCGAAGGAAATACTTTTGGGATTTATGAGGTGGATGCGGGCGCAAAATAACTGTCATTTTTCTTCGCATAGGACGTCTATATCTTATGTCGTCTTTATGAGTCTCTTAATTCATATAAACTATGTCAAACATGAACCCTGTCGTACACTTCGAACTCCCCTATGATGATCGCGATCGTATGGCAACATTTTACGAAAAAGCTTTTGGGTGGAAATCTCACAAATACGGACCCGATATGGGAGACTATGCCATGGTCGAAACTGGCGAGACTGACTCTGATCACATGCTCAAAAAACCGGGCATGATCAATGGCGGTCTCTACAAAAAAGATCCGTCAAAAGGTGCTATCTATCCCTCTGTAGTCCTCGCCACAGCTGATATCCGGGCAACTATGAAAAAGATCATCGATGCTGGAGGCAAGGTTCATGGCGAGCCTGAAGAGATACCGGGTGTAGGGCAATTCGTAGGGTTTACCGATAGTGAAGGCAATACCAACTCGGTGATGCAGCCGAAGGATGAGAAATATGCTGACCATGTCACCAAAGCGTAAACTGACAACCTGCAGTCGCGGGCACAAGTTCTACAAGAGTGCTGGGCACACCGTATGTCCGAAATGTTATCCAGGGTATTATAGAAAAAAGAAATAATATATTTTTAGAAAATATTTATCTTCTCGAAAGTACTTTGCATTTTTTATAATAAAAAAGTCCTGCTGATTCAGGACATACGAACTATGGTTGCGTAACAAAAACACGAAATTGGTAGCAGGGGTAAAGAAACGTTTCCTGTATCAGATTCCACCACGGGTGAACCTTGTACACGAATTTCCTTACATCACTTCTCCACTCGAGATTTAGAAAAACAATTTTTCCATTTTCTTTGAGGGGGAAAAGACTGGAACGATTCTTTGCAGTGAGTAATCGCTTATGCTTGCTGACCAGTGCCAGGATCTGATCCTGCTGAAAAACTCGATTCTGTGGATTTATCGATAGCGACTCGATCACTTGATTCAACATCACGCTCTGAAGGATGTCGTAAGAAATGAAATGGGTTGCTTTTGTAGGGGTACCCCTTTTGAGTAATGCAGGTCTATTTTCCAGTCGGTATGGAGGATCTAAGTACCACCCCAAGCTTTTGAAACTAACCACTGTACTGGAATCAGTCACAAGCCTTTTTCCGTCACAGGGAGAAATCATTCCTTCTCCGCCATGTACGCGGCGTAGACGTATCTTTTCTTTCATCATATGTCAATTTCCTCTCCTTTTAATGAAAAACTAGCATGAATATTAAGCTATGTCAACACCCCGACGTAAAATCCGCTGCCCTATCTGCTGGCCGGGACGTTATAAGAAGAAGAAATAAGAATTTGACAATGGCGTACAGCAGCATAGTATAGGAGAAAAAGTTGCTCTTATTATGATTCCAAAAACTCTTGAAGAATTTGAATCCAGGCGCGAGATCGAACGCCTTCCATCATGCCCTCCTTTGAGTCCAGACGAGATCAAAAAGATCACCGAGACGGTATTTGTTGCATCAAATCCACAAAAAGCGGACATACTTTTTGTGTTCGGATCTTCACACGGAGATAGATGGCCGCAGGTAGCAGAACTCTACACCCAGGGTTTAGCTCCTGTGGTCTACATCGCCGGAGGTGTAGGAAAAAAGACCTTCGAAACAGGAAGGGTCCTTTCTCACATTATCAGGGATGACTTTCTCGCCCACGGTGTTCCAAACGAGGCCATCGTAGTGGATGAACATTCTCAAAACACTCTCGAGGATGCTGTAAATGGAAAAAACATCTTCGATCAGAAGGGTATTCGTTATTCAAAAATCCTTTTTGCGTGCAAGACTCAACATAGCGGCAGATGTGCGCGCACCCTCAAAAAAGTGTTTCCTCATTCCATACTCTTCCCTTTCACCTACGACTTTGTTCACGGTGGACAGGTGGTGTCATTTACAGAGTGGTGGAAAAGCACTCCTCACAGCTCCGCTGTCTGGGGAGAATATCAAAGAATACAACTCTATACAGAACGGGGTGACATCGCATCATGATCAGTGACAAGGCACGGACGTAAGTTCGTGTTTTTTATTACGTCTTCATATACAATAGTTTAGTAACATAACATATATAACATATGCAAAAAATCACCCCTTGTCTCTGGTTCAATAATAATACAGAAGAAGCGGTAAAGCTGTATACTTCTGTTTTTAAGAATTCTAAAATAGGCAAAACTACCAGGTACGACGAAGAAGGTGCAAAGGTCTCCGGCATGCCTGCAGGTGCCATACTGACCATCGAATTCGAACTCAACGGTCAAGCCTTTCTTGCACTAAACGGCGGACCGGCTTTCAAGTTCACTGAGGCGATTTCATTTGTGATCGACTGCAAAGACCAGGCCGAAGTCGACTATTTCTGGGAAAAACTTATCGCCAATGGTGGTGAAGAGAGCGTCTGCGGCTGGCTCAAGGACCCATTTGGCGTCTCGTGGCAGGTTACCCCTTCCATACTAAATGAACTCTTGAGCGATCCTGACCCAAAGAAAGCGCAAGGGGCCATGAAAGCCATGCTCAGCATGAAAAAGCTCGATATCGAAGGATTGAAAAAGGGTGCGGCGGGTAAATAAGGTAAATAACACCGCAGAGTAGATCTGCTACAATAATACGATGTCCAACAATGTTATCGAAATAAAGGGATTGAAGAAATCCTATAAAAACGTCTCTGTCCTCAAAGGTCTAGACTTGGAGGTAGAAGAAGGCACCATGGTCGCCCTTTTGGGCCCGAACGGTGCAGGCAAGACCACCACTGTACGTATCTTGAGTACCCTCCTCTCGCCTGACGAAGGCACCATCAAGGTCAAAGGGTTTGACGTGGTCAAAGACGCTCGCAAGGTACGTGCGAACATTGGTCTTACCGGGCAGTACGCCGCAGTCGATGAGTTCCTTACCGGCAGAGAAAATCTCCTGATGATGGGTCGTCTCTACCACTTGAGCTCTGCAGATTCTAGCTCTCGCGCTACCGAACTCTTGCAAATATTCGAGATCGAAGATGCCGCCGATCGTGCAGTCAAAACTTACTCCGGGGGTATGCGTCGCAGACTGGACCTGGCACTTTCCCTTATCGCTACACCACCGGTACTTTTTCTTGATGAACCTACCACCGGCCTCGACCCACGCAGTCGTTTGAAGATCTGGGATATCATCGAACGGCTTCTTTCAAGTGGTGTGACCATTCTTCTTACCACTCAGTATCTCGAAGAGGCCGACAAGCTTGCTGACAAGATCGCCGTACTCGACGAAGGTAAGATCATCGCCCTGGGCACAGCGGATGAACTCAAACAGAAAGCCGGCAAAGAGCGCTTGGAGATCGTCATCGAAAAAGGCTACGACTTTGACCAGGCGGTCAAAATCATTGGTGGCGAAGATGTACGCATCGATCGTGAAAATCGCCTCATCAGTACAGCAGCAGAAGGAACCGTTGCTCATATCCAACGCACACTGAACAGCATGGAAAAAGCCAAGATTGAGATCGAAACCCTTTCGCTCCACAAACCAACTCTTGATGACGTCTTCCTCAAACTAACTGGTCACGGTGCTCTTAAAAATGAGGAGACAGAAGTTAATACACAAAACAAATAGCATGACTAACGATTCATTATTTGAGATAAATAAATTCAAGCCTCGAAGCGGCTCACATCTCTACTGGGCAGTGGCTGATAGCCTCGTCTTCATCAAAAGGTCGCTCATGCACATCTTCAAAAATATGGACCAGCTCCTCGGCGTGGTTCTCCAACCCATCATGTTCATGCTCTTATTCCGCTATGTCTTTGGTGGCGCCATCGACACGGGTGGAACAAGCTACGTAAATTTCCTAGTGGCGGGCATCTTGGTGCAAACAGCCGCCTTTGGAGCCACGACCACATCTCTGAGTGTTGCGGCAGACTTGAAGCGTGGATTTATCGAGCGTCTCAAGACTCTACCCATCCTGAGCACAGGGGTCCTCACTGGTCACGTTGTTGCCGATCTTGTCAGAATTGTTCTCTCTTCTTTTATTATGATTCTGGTAGCTTTCCTCGTCGGATTTCGCCCGACAGCAGGTCCATACGAGTGGCTCCTCATCCTCGTCCTGCTCCTTCTCTTTACCTTTGCAGTCTCCTGGCTCTCGGCCATCATGGGACTCGTGGCCAAAAGTGTGGAAGCTGTTCAATGGATCAGCTTCGTCGCCGTCTTTCCTCTCACCTTTGCGAGCAGCGCATTCGTGCCCACCGATGGCATGCCAAAGTATCTGCGTATCTTTGCCGAGAATCAGCCCGTAACGCACGTCATCGAAGCAATGAGATCTCTTATGGTGGGAACTCCGGGTGGCAACCATCTATGGATGGCGGTTATCTGGTGTGGGGCTGCTATTATTATTTCTATCCCCATCGCCACTGTTCTCTTCCGTAAATACAGCGGACGTACAGCGTAAGTCTGCGCTTTATAAAGCTTAAATCATACACATCTATGGAAAAAATACACTTTTCTATTTTTATCAAAGCTCCTGCGAAAAAAGTCTGGGAAACAATGTTAAACGATGCCACATATCGCGAGTGGACCACTGTCTTCAATCCTACAGGATCATATTTTGAAGGAGATTGGTCTCCGGGAAGCTCTATGCGTTTTTTGGGACCCGATAAGGATGGCACCGTGTCGGGCATGCTAAGTAAGATAAAAGAGAGTCGCCCCTACGAGTACATCTCCATTGTTCATCTTGGTGAAATCATCCAAGGTAAGGAAAAAATGTGGACAGATGCAGACACACACGGAGTAGAAGCTCAAGAAAACTATACATTCAAAGAAGTAGCGGGTGGAACCGAGGTCAAGATAGATCTACATACGAGCAAAGAATTCAAAGCTATGTTCGAAGGCATGTGGCCACAAGCGCTGGAGAAACTAAAAGAGTTGGCGGAGAAATAATTCTGTGAGTAATTTTGGGAATAAAAAAACCGCTCGACTATACTCGGAGCGGTTGAGATGAATGTTCCTAAACTTTAGGAATCCCTTTTTCCGCCAGCATGCGGTTTGAATAGCGTATGTCACTCGTTACATCAACCAAGGAAAAGATAGAAGGTGGATATGTTGAGATCAGGAATTAGTCAAATTTATTATATTTACCGTTCCTTGCATTATGCGCCTTATAGTATATAAATGAGGTAGATTTTCTATACAACAGTCTCTGAACCCTTACAATAAAAATTATGTGTGCAATCTTCGGAATGTGGAATGCCCGCAATGCAGCGGAACTTACTGCAATCGGACTCCATAACAATCAGCATCGAGCTATTGATTACGCAGGGATGGTCTCTTGCCACCAGGATCATTTTCACCTCAAACAAGGACCTGGACTTGCTCGGCAGGTGTTTACTGAGGAAGCTATCATCGAGCTTCCTGGGAATTCGGCCCTGGGTCACATACGTTATCCCACGGTTATCGATGATAGGAGCAAGCACAATATTCAGCCTATCATTGGTCATTATGGCGATACACCCTTCGCTGTCGCTCATAACGGAAACTTCACTAACGCGGAGATGCTAAAAGTACGCGTGTTTCCGTCACGCCTTTTCACTTCAACCGATACAGAACTTATGGTGCGTCTTTTCGAGGATTCCTACACAGGAGACCTTGAAAAGGACCTTCTATCGGTGCTCAGTTTACTTCAAGGCAGTTTCTCCATGGCTATCTTATTCCCCGACCGTTTACTCGCACTTCGAGACCCTCAAGGCAACAGGCCTCTGTCAGTCGCCACCCACGGTGACGGATACTGCATCTCATCGGAAACCTGCGCTTTTCCGGGTGTTGGAGCATCAGAACATTTCGAAGTCGAACCTGGCACCTTAGTTTCGATCACAAATGAAGGAATAAAGACGGGGAGATATGCACCAACATCTGAAAAGAAATGTCGCTTCGAAGGCATCTATTATTCGCATCCTTCAAGCATTGTCTTTGGTGAACAAGTGGCTCGATTTCGAATTTCTCTTGGGAAAGCCCTCGAGGAAAGCTGTCCAGTTGAAGGTGGTGCCGACATCGTCACCCCCATACCAGACAGTTCCAACTTCATCGCTATGGGCTATGCTCACAACGGGAAATCAGGTGAATATTTCCCCGTTATCACACGAAATCATTACGTAGGTCGAACCTTTATAGCTGCAACTCATGCAAGACGTCATGCTGAAGTTGCACAAAAGTTTGCCTTCTCCGCTGAGGAGATAGTAGGTAAGAGGATTGTGGTTGTGGATGATTCTATCGTACGATGCACTACGTTGCCTAAGATAATAGAGACACTCCAACAACTTGGGGCCAAAGCAGTGCACGTTCGTATCGGCAGTCCACCCATCAAGTACCCCTGCAGATACGGGATAAATACTCCAAACGAAGCAGAGCTCATCGCTTCATCGCACAGTCCACAGGAGATCTGTGATCGATTGGGGGCTGATTCGCTAGAATTCATTCCTCTTGAGGTATTGAAAGGTCTCTCGTCAAATCCGGAAAGGTTCTGTTTCGCGTGTATGACCGGTGAATACTGGTAAGCAAACTCACTTGTGCAAACCGCTTCTTGATGAAGCGGTTTTTTATTCAAACTAGTTACCCTTTTATCGTAGTTCCCCATATTCATATACCTCTGGTATAATTCCTCCATGATAAAATCAGTTATATTTGACCTCAATGGAATTTTCATCCAAAGTCCCAAGTTAAGCGAACGATTTGAAACAGATTTCAATATTCCTGTTTCGGAGTTTATACCGCATCTTTCAGAGATCATGAGCAGAGTACGTCAACCACACGCCGGACCTGCTTTTCAGTATTGGAAACCTATACTAGAAAAATGGAAGCTCAATCTATCTGAACAAGAGTTTTGGGATTACTGGTTCAGTGCCGAAATCGTCTCAGAGAAGATGGTAACCTTTAGCAAAGAACTTCGGGCTCAAGGCATCAAAGTCTTTATTCTTTCAAATAATTTCAAAGAAAGGGCAGAATACTATGGTCATTACCCGTGGATGGTCGACGCCATAGATAAGGTTTACTTTTCATGGCAGACCGGATACATCAAACCAGATACCAATGCATGGCTCCAGATACTTTCTGAAAATAAATTGCGAGCAGGAGAGTGTCTTTATTTTGATGATCAGGATAAGAATCTACAAGCAGCCGAGAGTCTTGGTATCAGATCTTTTATGTTTACAAATGAAGCAGAATTACAAAAAGTGGTACGTGGATTGCTTTTTCATGTATAATCGATAGATGCCTCTTCCTCGCTATATCAATTTTAAAAATACCCTGATCGCTATTTTTGGCGTCTCTATCCTGGTGGGTCTCGGTTTCTGGGTATCACATACCCGAGCATTATCATCAGAGATATATAGCCTCCAAGGTCAATTTGCATCAACTACTATCGCCTATCAAAGTGAGATCAAGCTCAATAGAGAAAAGATCCTCAGTATAGAAACGGAAAACACGGAGCTCTCTGGTAGTTTGAGCTCGGAGCAAAAGCGACGCCTCGAGCTCGAGCGCCTCAAAAGAAACAACGAAGAGAAGATCGACACACTGACCAAACTCACCACACTTGACCCTGAACTTCTCAAAAAGTATTCCAAAGTGTATTTCCTCAGTGAAAATTATACCCCGGCCGCCCTCGATGATATTGCACCTGAAGACACCATCGACCCTACCAAGGACGTCCAGGTATTGGCTCAGATTGCCCCACTTCTGCGCGACCTCATCGATGATGCAGCCAAAGCAGACGCTCCTCTCAAGATTCTTTCGGGCTACCGTTCATTTGGTACACAAAAAGATATCAAGTCCGCCTATAAGGTCATCTACGGTGCAGGCACCGCAAACCAGTTCTCTGCCGAACAGGGATACTCTGAACACCAGCTTGGCACCACCGTAGACTTCACCACCCCTACGCTCCGTAGTCTTGAGATCTCTTTTGAAGACACGCCAGGCTTCGTATGGCTTACTCAAAACGCCTACAAATACGGCTTTGTCCTTTCATATCCTCGGTCCAACAGTTTTTACCAATACGAACCGTGGCATTGGCGCTTCGTCGGCAAAGAGCTTGCCAAACGTATTCACGATGAGGGAAAATATTACTATCAGTACGAACAGCGGACCATCGATGAATATTTGATAAAAATATTTGATTAACATCTAACACACCCAATAAAATATGAATAAAAGAAATATCATAGTGATCGGAGGAGTTATAATCATCATTATCTTGATCTGGGTCTTTATGTCTTCCAAAAAAACTGCAACATCTCTTCCACTTCCCGGGGTTCAAACAGCCTCATCGACTCCGGCTACCCTTTCTCCAACAGAGTTCGATGCGCGTAACGCTACGTTCGAGATCGATGGAGAAAAGATCACTCTGAAAGATGGTGAGCATGACAGTACGACACCCCCCATCGTCACAACAAAATATGTGGGCAATGAAGTCACAGGTGACATAAACGGCGACGACAGGCAGGACAAAGCCTTTATTATTGCCCAATATGGCGGAGGTACTGGAGTCTTCTTCTCCGTCCTTGCCGCTCTTGGAACCAAGGACGGTTACCAGACTACAAATGCTCTTTTTATTGGTGATCGCATCACTCCGCAGCGTATAGTTATCAAACCTCTCACTCTTCAAGTCGACTACCTCGATCGCAATGCAGATGAACCATTTGCAGACGAGCCTACCGTCCTTTCAACAAAAGTCTTTACCGTAACAGAGCTGGGTAAACTTGAGACTAAGACCGAGTAAGTTTTCTACACCCGAACTACCCAAGCATCCGTTTTACCTCATCAACAATCTCTTTTGGAGTAACTGCAGCCTTAAGGTAAAATCCTGCTCCCATGTTTTTTGCACGTTCGCGATCATTTTTCTGATCAGTGTTCGAAACCACGAGAACTTTGATATGTTTGATAGTATCATCTTTTCGTATAGCCTCAAGGAGATCCAGGCCATTTACTACTGGCAAGAATATATCTAAAATAATAACGTCTGGCTTAAAATCTTTGATGTTTTCAAGAGCCTTTTCTCCGGAGTTAAGGAGGGCCGAAACAATATGCTCTTTTGCAAGCTGTCGGGTAATAATGCTCGCAAGCATCAGATCATCTTCGATAACCAAGACTTTTTTATTTTCCATAGGAGTATTATACCACGCTATAATCCAATATCTTTTTGTCGAGATCTGCAGACACAACCTTGAAAGTGACTTTATCACCCAAGGTATATTTCTTATGACTCTTTTGACCCGTTATAGAGTACGTTTTCTCATCGAACGTATAAAAATCGGAGCCTAAGTTTCGCAACGTGATCATACCCTCAGATTTACTTCCGATCTCTTCGACATATATACCCCACTTAGTTACTCCAGAAATGACACCCTCAAAGGTCTGACCGATACGTGTACTCATGTACTCTACTTGTTTCAATTTCTTGGATTGACGTTCCGCATCTGCCGCATCGATCTCCCGTCGAGTAGAACTGGTAGCAATATTTTGGTACACAATGATATCCGTATCACCAAAAGGTTCATTGGCAAGATGCTTTGCTAAAATACGATGAACCAAAAGATCGGGGTAACGACGAATAGGTGATGTAAAATGGGTATAAAATTCAAATGCCAAACCGAAGTGACCTACATTGTGTGTAGAATATACAGCCTTCTGCATAGATCTGATCGCAGCAGTACGGATGAGAGATTCGTGGGGAGTGTTTTGGATCTGCTCTAGAAGATCGTTGAGATCACGTGCAGTAACACTGCCCTCTTTGTTAGTTCTAAGTTCGTACCCCAAGGCTTTTACAAATGTAGCCAGGTTTTTGATCTTATCTTTATCAGGTACGTCGTGTGTACGATATATAGCTCCCGTATCTCGGGCTCCTTTTTTCTTTATAGAATCAAAAACAAACTTTGCTACTTCACGGTTAGCAAGCAACATAAATTCTTCCACGAGTTTGTGAGTATCTATACGTTCTACTTTGTATACACCGATAGGCTTACCTTCTGCATCAAGTCGGAATTTGATCTCTTCTTGTTCAAATTCGATAGCTCCTTTTGAAAATTTCTCTTTTTGAAGGACTTTTGCCAAGGTATCGAGAGTTACCAGATCCTGTCGATACTTCATACCAGGGAGAGCTGATTCTGCTGTCTGGATACCACTTGAGTACTTCACCGTAAGTGCGGGATCATTGTCTATAGCGGCCTGAGCCGTTTCGTACGTAAAGCGGTGAATAGAATTCATGATCGTTCTGCCAAACCAGCGCCCATGTATCTCCACCTTATCATCGAGTATGAAAATAGCGGAAAATGAAAGCTTGTCTTCGTGAGGCTTGAGACTGCATACGTCATTTGAGAGCACTTCAGGAAGCATGGGAATCGTACGATCTACAAGGTAGATAGAGCATCCACGCTTCAAAGCTTCAGTATCAAGTGCTGTACCCTCGCGGACATAATGAGACACATCGGCAATATGTATTCCAATTTCATATAGATGACCTGTGTATCCATGCGATATACCTGACGTCTTTATATCTTCAGGAGAAAGTTTTCTAAATGAAAGCGCATCATCGAAATCTTTCGCGTCGAAAGGGTCGATCGTGTACGTAGGAATGTTCCGAACATCGCGTCTTTTTGCAATCTCAGCAGGAGTTATGATCTTCTCTTTTTGTTCTATGAGTCCAGCCTCGTGATTGACACCTGCAGGAAAACCAATTTCAAAACCTTTTTCAAGAACAATAGACTCCATCTCTACGTCATTCACCCCTTTTTTTCCTAAAACCTTCACTACTCTACCCGCAGGAGACACTGTAGGATCAGTCCACGGTTCTAGTTTTACATAGACTTTGTGGTCACGCTCTATCTTTTTCGAAGCGATATCTTCAGGTAAAAGTGTGATAGCTACATACATCTTCTTATCATCGGGCATAGCTACAAATGTGCCGTCCGCCTTTTTCTCTACGACCCCTACATAGTATTGTTTAGTCCGACTGATAACTCGAACCACTTCTCCTACCATCTCTTTTACCCCGCGGATAACTTTTGGATGCACAACAACCTCAACAGTATCTCCATTGAGAGCTGTGCCTAGAAACCCTTCTTCTATATAGATAGATTCACTTGTTGGGTCTGCTATATCGTCGATGAATCCCATGCCTTTTCGAGTCGTAGAGATAACTCCCGTGATAGTTTTTTCCTCAGTCTTCATGGTGGGACTATAGCATTTCAGCCTAACGGCGTACAGCTTTGACGATGGCGATAAGCACACACGCACCTATAAGTGCGACTATAAAACTATACAAATTGAAGCCTTCGACACCACCCTGACCAAAGAAGGTCATGATCCATCCACCAAGCACCGCACCAACGATACCTATGATGATATTGAGGAGTGCCCCTTGCTCGGCGTCAGTTTTCATGATCATGGATGCGATCCACCCTACGAGTGCTCCAAAAACAATCCAAAGTATAATTCCCATATATGTATGTCTTATTAAGTAATAGTAATAGCCGACTTAAAGTTCTCCTATGTACTGTATGTGATGTATGACGAACTATAGCATGTATTCTTTCTCAAGTTACTTCTCCTAAAAAAGGTATGGCGAATCTCCTTCTGTAGATATTTCCCTTGACGTGTCGAGAATGGCGAACTTCTCCGTCATCCTTTTTATACGCCTGAAAACTTGACGCTAAGAAAAGTGTCTGACCTCCATACTTACGTCCCATGCGGTCTGCAGCTGCATAGACTTTGTGGAGACTATCCTCCACCACCCCTGTATCAAAAAGGCTCCCGGTAACAGTATGGGGCATCATGAGGCCTCTCAAAGTCACTCCGGTGGCGCGGTAGACAAGTCCTGGAATAAAAACTTTCCCAAACTTTTCACGGACCGATCTTATGATCTCACCTGGAGTAGAAACCGGTCGAGCAAGTTCTATCTCCATGCCACAATATCTAAAATCCTGAGTTTTAATGAAAAATGACACATGCCACGTGACCGCTCCCTGTCTGCGAAGTTTACTGCATGCCCCCTCTATATTGTGTGAAAGTTCAGAGAAGATAATCTCCTTGTCTCCTGAAGAGGGTCTGAAAGTTCGGGTTCTTTGAATAGATGATTGATCCTCATGGATACATGAGAGCGACAAGGCCTGATTGCCATGTAGCTCTTCATAAATCTCCTGAATGGGCTTTGGAAATGAAGCTCTCACCCAGGCACGATCACGGCGGGCAAGATCCTGTGCCATATGTATACCCTGCTTTTTTAAAGCGATAGATGTACTCCGGCCGATACCCCAGACTTTCCCTATGGGGAGAGTGGTCAGATACGGGTCCATATCATGGATGCCCATAAGAGTCAGACCTGAAGGTTTGTTCCACGTAGATGCAATCTTAGCGCACACTTTATTGACAGCCAGTCCCAAAGAAAATGTTAGACCTAAAGAAGACTCGAGGTCATATTTGATACGAGCCACAAGCTCAGCATACGTAGCATATACATGACCCGGTCCTACGCAATCTGTAAGATCGGCGAAACACTCGTCTATGCTGTACTCCTCCACATGGGGCGTATACCGACGAACAATACTATACATACGATGGGCATAGATACTATAGGTTTCATAGTCCGAAGAAAAAATGATGACATCGGGACACTTCTTCCGTATCTCACTCAATCTCATGGCACGACTGATGCCCAATCTTTTTGCAACATAGTTCATGGAAGAAGCTATGCCACGCTCACGACCAGTTACTACGGGAGTATCGCGAAGCCAGGGTCTTCGTGCGATCTCACAGGATGCAAAAAATGAATCTCCATCGACATGAAGGATGGCCCGTGGAAAATGTTCAACATCGTTCAGGAACTTTTTATTTTCAACGGCTGATGCTTTCTGTACTGATCTCGTCATATCTTTAGTATAGGTGAACGAGTGTTCACCTACAAGAAAGGTGCCGAAAAAAGCCCCTTCCCTATACACCCTTCCAATGTGTCCAACAGATGCACTCATTTCAAGATTCTTACGTACGAGCCACTAACTCTTCATAAGCGCAAGCCCTTGTTCGATAGTTATAGGAATTATATTTTTTTGTTTAAGATAATCAATGATCTCTTGAAAAAGTTCCGGAGTAATAGAATACCTATGACCACTTACATTTATCTCATGGAAGAGGAGTATAACCCACTTTTTTTCTGTCATAGCAGTATCGATATAACCTTTTACTTGAGTAAATGTAGTTGTAACCTCCATAGATTGTCTGCGAAGGGCAAATATATCCTGTTCTTTGTCATTGGATCCTCCATCACTCGATCGTGCTCCTACATATCCCGTATCCTTCACGAGTTGTTGTATGCTTGCATTGTATGCACCGAGCGGGTATCCAAATGTATTTACCGGAGTTACCCCCAGCGCCCGTAGATCCTGTCTGGAGCCTTCTATCTCTTGCCTCGCTTGAGTCAGTGATACCCAAGTGAGATCGGGGTGACTTCGTGTATGTGCTCCTATGACATGACCTTTTGATTGCATATCGAGAACCTGAGAAGGTTTTACATATCCTGGATAATTACCCGTGAGATAATCAGTCACAATGTATTGATCACTTTTGAAACCTGCTGCATTTAGTTTTGGCATGGCATTTTCATAGACAGAAAGCCATCCGTCATCAAAATTGAGGGAAACATAGCCCTTATCAAACTTAGTGGGATCCTGTGCAAGTTTCTTAAGTGAGAATGAATCTGTCTGAAGTGTACCGTTTTGTTTTAGAAGATGAAAAACTGTAAGTGATACTACCCCTGCCGGTACAGTAAACGGGGCCCGAAACTCAGTCCATGAAGGTGCAACTGCGCGCGTACTCAAATCAAGATATGTATAGGTTCCATTTGAATATTTAAAGCGAACACTTATAACACTTGGGACAGAACTTTTATAATAATCAGTAAATTCATACGCAGATCCGGGTATCACTACTACATCGTCAAAATACCATTTTGCATCTCCTGAGGACCACGAGGTCACATCTACACCGAGGGCTCGTGTCCCTGATCGAGGAGGAGCAGGAAAAACGAAATTAGTTGTATTCGTACCCCAACGTCCCTTAAACCAACCCACGGGCAGATTATTTCCATCCACAGTTTCTACGGAAGGATTTTTAATAAGATTATCCGGATCTGAGGGTGGAGGCGGCTCAATCTCTGTCAAACTAACCGAATCTACCTTCAGGGTACCCACTTGATTTATAAGATGAAAAACGCGGACTGATCTGGCATTTGTTGGTGCAGTAAATCTATATGTAGCAACCGTCCAATCATCGGCTTTAGCGGGTGCACCTATATCAGGGTACTGAATGCTGCCATCATCCATAGTTATTTCGAGGGTCACATGAGTTGCTACATTTGAAATATATGAGTCGGTATATTCATAAACTTTGCCTCCTCCTATAAGCACTGGCGCAGTGATCCATTTTGCATCGCCGGTCGTGCGTGAGACCATGCTTACTACCACCCCTTTTGTGCCATCGATACCCTGTGATGGATACAAAAAACTAGTGGTGTTTGTGCCCCATCTTCCCGTAGACCACCCTTGCGGCCTTGCTCCGTTCCCTGGATCTACAGTTTCAAAGCCCGGATTGGGAAGAAGATTGATTGCAGCAAATGAATACGTAGAGCTGCATAGACATAAGGTAACCGCTAAAAAAACTCCTATATGGATCTTCAAAGCAAACGGCCGACAATTTCGGAGTAAAATTAATTTTTTTATATTTGTCATATCTTTCTTATATCGAAGACCTCTGTGAAGAGGTCACCTTTATTCAATTCATGATCCATCACTCTTCCGCAGTCAACCTAAAAGATGACGCGGTAGAGCCGTTGAACTTACGTGTAATATTTTCCTGATATCATCGTCTCTACACATATAGGTCGTCCATTAGTTATTATCAACTCAACCAAAAATCATCATGGCAACAATTGTAAATAACCCGAGCGACAAACGTGAGGACTCATCGGCGGGAGTAGTTATCGGTATTGTAATTGCGCTTCTTATCATTGTGCTTTTCTTTGCATTTGCCCTTCCCTATATCAGAAACACCACACCGGGAGTACCAAATACAGGTAGTACTCCCACAGATAATTCAGCCAATGTAAATGTGGAACTTCCTGTTATGACATCAAGCCCATCTCCTGCAACAAACTCGTACTAATTTAAACCGACAAAGAAAGTGAGAGTGCGCAAATAATCAAATTATACGCCAAAAGAATTACCGATGAATACTGGTATGTACCGTATTCGTGGGTAATTCTTGGTATTTAGTCGTTACAATCTGTTGATGTGTCTGCATGTCAGAATCGAAGTTGTACACACCTTAAAATACCGCATTTCATAGTACAATTAGACCAATTATGCCAAACGAAGCGCCGAAGCCATACCACGAAAAAAGACCGTGGGGAGAATTTGTTAGGTTTACCCAAAACACACCTTCAACAGTAAAGATTATAACCGTAAATCCGGGCCAAGCTTTGAGCCTTCAGAAGCATGCTCATCGCGAAGAGTTTTGGCACGTCCTTTCAGGAGACGGATTTGCAACTATTGGCACCGAGCGTATTCCCCTACATCCCGGCGACAACCACTTCACACCACACGAAACTGCCCACCAGTTAGAAGCGGGCGTGAATTCTTTAATAATTCTAGAGATCGCTCTAGGAGATTTTGACGAAAATGATATTGTCCGCCTGGAAGATCGCTATGGCCGCAGCGGTAACACATCATAATTGTATTTTGAGTAATTACTCAACACATGAACTTTGCATTTTACATCTATCTCATATCATTCGTCATTGTAGTCGTCACGATTCTTGTGAGGGTTTACATAGTTGTAGTTCGTCCAAAGAAACAATCGAAAGTATCTATCCAGGAACACAAACTAGAAAGACACGAGTCAAATCCAGTCATTTCTCCTCGACCTCACAATGAATGGGAAACCCAAGGCACTCTCAATCCTGCAGCAGTTACAGATGATTCAGGTAAAGTTCATCTTCTCTACCGTTCCATAGGTGCCGACGGACTTTCAAATATTGGTCATGCAAAAAGTACAGATGGACTTGATTTCAGCCATCGTTCATCTTTCCCGGTTTATAGACCTGAGATACCTCCTCCCAACATAGCTCTGATGAAAACCCCTGCCATCTACGATCCCACTATATATACCTCAGGCGGAGGCTGGGGAGGATTTGAAGACCCTCGTGCGGTACGAATAGAAGATCGGATCTACATGACGTATGTTGATTTTCAAGGATGGGATTCGGTGCGCATAGGACTTACTTCAATCGCAGTCAAAGATTTAGAAAAAGAGAAGTGGAATTGGAAAAAACCAAAACTTATCTCACCCGCAGGACAAGTAAATAAAAACTGGGTTCTCTTTCCTGAAAAAGTTAACGGTAAATTTGCCATCCTTCATAGTATCTCTCCCGAAGTCATGATCGATTATGTCGATCGCCTCGATAACATGTATGCTGCACCTGACGTGAAAAGTCGAGCGCCTCGTGGAGGTCGCGAAAGCTACTGGGATAACTGGGTACGCGGTGCCGGCCCTCCACCTATAAAAACAGACATAGGATGGTTACTTCTCTACCACGCTATGGACAAAAACGATCCAGATAAATACAAGCTTGGTGCTATGATTCTCGACTCTACAGATCCTTCTAAAATCCTGTATCGCTCTCCGCAACCCATCCTCACACCGGAGATGCCCTATGAAAATGATGGTAAGCCCGGGGTAGTCTACGCTTCAGGTGCCATAGTCAAAGATGGAAACCTGATGGTTTACTATGGTGGAGGAGATAAGCATGTCTGCGTTGCGCAGACTCCTCTTAAGAGCTTACTCGAATGGTTAGTGGCCCATGGCAAAGAAGACAGATGATATTTTACAAATTTATCAATTACTTATTTATAACTTACTACCTGCATGTTTACTCTCAATCGATCCCTTCATAACCCCATCATCTCTCCGATCAAAGAACATCCCTGGGAGGCAGCTGCTGCATTTAACGGCTGCCCCATTATTCACGGAAAGAAAACAATCATGGTGTATCGTGCCATGTCTGAGCCTGAACTATTGAAGGAACCTCACATTCGCACATCAGTCATCGGTAGAGCCAGTTCAGTTGACGGTCTCTATTTTGAAGATCGCGAGGTTTTTATAGCTCCTGATCGCGACTTCGATAGTATGGGATGTGAAGATCCTCGCGTGACCAAGATCGGCAAAACATTTTACATATTTTATACGGCGCTAAGCGGATATCCTTTCTCGGCAGACAATATCAAGATCGCCGTTGCCACGAGTAAGGACATGAAAACTATCGATGAAAAGCACCTCGTAACTCCTTTCAACGCAAAAGGTATGGCCCTTTTTCCAAAGAAGATCGGGGGTAAGATGGCTGCCATACTTACCGTAAACACCGACCGCAAACCATCCGATATATGCTATGCCGAATTTGATAGTCCCGAAGACATATGGTCGCCTGCTTATTGGGAAGAATGGTACAAAAATATCGACTCCCATAAGATACATATTCGCAGATTACCCGATGATCATATAGAGTTCGGGGCTCCGCCCGTTAAAACCGACAAAGGTTGGCTCGTAGTCTACTCCCACATCCAACGGTATGGGCGTCCTGACGTGGCCTTTGGCATAGAAGTGGTCCTCCTTGATCTTGAAAATCCACGCAAAGTTATCGGTCGCACACGAGGTCCTTTCATGGTTCCAGACACATATTACGAACACACTGGTCAAGTTCCTCATATCACCTTTCCATCAGGTGCACTTATAAAAGATGGTCACCTCGAAATCTATTATGGCGCCGCAGATACGTATTGTGCTTTTGCGACTATTCCCCTCGACAATCTTTTGAAAAGTATTACCGATACAGAAAAGAGGGCGATCATTCGTTTTCCTGGAAACCCTATCATATCAGCACGTCCGGGTATGCTCTGGGAAGAAGGGGGGACTCTCAATCCTGCCGCTATAGATGTTGGCAACAAAACCCACATACTCTATCGTGCAGTAACTACAGGCAATGTTTCAACCATGGGATATGCCACTTCAAGCGACGGATTTTCTATCGATGAACGTCCCGATAAACCTATCTACTTCCCTCGCATACCCTCAGAGATGCGTTCTGACGGCGTCAATAGCAATTTTGGATGTGAAGATCCTCGCCTCATGGAGATCGATAAACGCATCTATATGACCTACACCGCTTACAATGGCATAACACCCCGAGTAGCAGTGAGTTCGATCTCTACGGCAGACTTCCTGAACCGTCGTTGGAGTGCCTGGTCAACACCCGATGTTATCACTCCTGATAACATTCCCAACAAAGACTCTGCTATTTTTTCAGAAAAGATAGGTGGTAAGTATATGATCTTACATCGGGTACACGAAAGCATCTGCGCAGACTTCTTCGACACTCTCGACTTCAAGAAAGAACAAGTGGACAAATGTATCGAGATCATCTCTCCGCGACGCGGTATGTGGGACGGGGGTAAAGTGGGTATTTCTACACCTCCGGTAAAAACTGATAAGGGGTGGTTGTTGCTCTATCACGGAGTTTCGTGGAGCACTACTTACCGCGTCGGCGCTGTACTCCTAGATCTCAAAGATCCTACGATAGTGCTTGCACGGACGGCCATCCCTCTTTTTGAACCTGAAGAAGAGTACGAGCACAAAGGCGTGGTTGCAAATGTCGTCTTCCCCTGCGGGCTGGTTATCCGCAATGGTACCGCTTACCTTTACTATGGTGCAGCAGACAGTGTAGTCGGGGTAGCAAGCATGAAGATGTCTTCTCTCATGAAGATGCTCGAAGTTTAAAAATTTCACCGAGCCCTTATCCTTATGAATGCAACCGGAATAGAATCCAAAAAACTGATTATTTTTGACCTTGATGGTACACTTGCCCCAAGCAAGTCTCCACTTGAGCCCATTATGGCAGAACTTATGATAAAACTTCTCGCCAAGGTCAAGGTTGCCGTTATTTCAGGAGGTGGGTATCCCCAATTCCAGCAGCAATTTTTGAGTAGACTACCGGCCACAAGTGAACGCTATAGTCATCTTCTTCTTTTACCTACATCGGGTACTCAACTTTTTACCTGGAAGGGTGAGTGGCATCAAGAATACGCCGAGACCATATCTTCTAACGAAAGAAAACGGGTTATAGACGTACTTAAACGTGCACTTAAGATAGGAGGATACGTAGAACCTCAAAAGGTATACGGGGAGATTATAGAAGATCGTGGATCTCAGATCACCTTCTCAGGTCTAGGTCAAAGTGCTCCCCTTGCAGCAAAAC
>Ga0193753_10000396_pt1 | contig 43250 bp, 46 predicted proteins | sample H1c2metaG_FD_144925 | JGI IMG/M metagenome (GOLD analysis project Ga0193753, IMG submission 144925) | Soil microbial communities from a riparian zone of the East river system, Colorado, United States - H1c2 | ecosystem: Environmental > Terrestrial > Soil > Riparian zone | place: USA: East...
TGGCGTTGGTGAAGAACGGCAAGATCGTTTGGGAAGACGGCTTCGGCTGGGCGGATCGGGAGGCCGGCCGGAAAGCGACCAGCCGCACGCCGTTCTCCATCGCCTCGACCTCCAAGCCGTTCACCACGACGGCGATGATGACGATGGTCGCCGCCGGCAAGCTCGAGCTCGATCGACCGGCCAACGATTATCTGGGCGAGGACAAGATCGTCGACGATCGTGGTCCCGCGCAGGCAGCCACCGTGCGCCGCCTGGCCACGCATTCCTCCGGGCTGCCGACCTTTTTCGCGATGTATCCGGAAGGCGGCGAAGCGACGCAACCTTCGGTCGCGCAACTGCTCAAGGACTATGGCCACGTGGTCGCGCCGCCCGGCGAGCACTACGAGTATTCCAATCTCGGCATGGCCGTACTCGCCGACATCGTAGCGCGCCAGTCGAAGCAGGAATTCGGCCAGTACCTGCAGGAGCACGTCCTCGCCCCGCTGGGGATGAAGGACAGCTTCTTCGATACCGATATGTCGCGCCGCGCCGCGATGGCAGTGCGCTACGACGACAACGGCAAGCCGCTTCCGTTCTATCTCACCGCGACCCCCGGCTCCGGCGAAGTGTATGCGAGCGCGCACGACCTGGCCCGCTTCGCGCTGTTCCAGCTCAAGCATCCGCTGGCCGACCAACGCAGGATCCTGAGCGATGCGCAGATCGACCTGATGCATCGCCCGGCGACGGACATCGCGACGGATTATTCGTATGGCATGGCCTGGCAGATACTGCATGTGCCGGGCAAGCCCGTGATCCTGACGCATGGTGGCGGCCAGTCCGGCGTGAGCGCCGAATTCGTGCTGGTGCCGTCCGAACAGGTGGCCTGCATCGTATTGAGCAACCGCAACGGCAACCGGACCTTCATCAATGCGCTACGCGATCGCATGATGCGGACCGTTTATCCCGCCTGGCAGGACCTGACATTGCCCGGCGACCCGCCGCTGGCGCCGCTCGACCCGCTGCAGGCCTACGTCGGCGAATGGCACGGTACCGTCCTGGCCCAGGGCCGCCCGGTTTCCGCGGTACTGAAGATCGCGCCGCAAGGCCAAGGCACCTTGTCGCTGGACGGCCGGCCGCCGCAGGCGATCACGGGCCTGGGCCTGATCGGCGGCTGGATTTCCGGCGATACCCAGGGCGACATCGGCAGCCCGGATACACGGCGCGAGAAGCTGGATCAGCTGTCGCTGAACCTGAAATTGCGCGGTCGCCGCATCGATGGGGAAATCATCGCCTGGCGCAAGACGGCGCGCAGCATGACCGTGCTGCCGTACTGGACGCAGCTGGACCGGCGTTGACGCTACCCTGCCTGCACCGCGCGGCGCAGCGCAGCGCGCGCGAGCAGACGCGTCGAATCCAGCGTCGGCAGCGGTGAATTGGAATCGTCCATGATCAGCGGGATCTCGGTGCAGCCGAGCACGACGGCGTCGCAACCCTGCTCCTTCATCCGCCCGATCACCTGCTGGAAGTAGGCGATCGCCTCGGGCTTGAATACGCCGCAAACCAGTTCGTCCATGATGATGCGATTGATCTCGTCGCGTTCGGCGGCTGTCGGACGTACCGGCTCCAATCCGCGCGCCGCGAGCTTCTGCGGATAGATGCCGCTGTCGACGAGCCAGCGCGTCCCGGTCACGCCGATGCGCCTGAACCCGTGCTCGACCGCCTCGGCCGCGACGACCTCGGCGATGTGCAGCCAGGGCAGCGGCGATCGCGCCTCGATGTAGGGCAAGGCCTGGTGGATGGTGTTGTCGGGGCAGATCAGGAAATCGGCACCGGTCTTGGCCAGCTTGTTCGCCGAGGCGAGCATGATTTCGCCTACGCCGCGCCAATCGTCGCGATAGATGCACGCCATGTAGTCGGCTAGCGAAGGCGTGTGCATCGAAACTTCGGGGTGCGTGTGCGGCCCCAGCAATTGCGCGCCCTCCACGCAGATGGTCTGGTAACAAAGCGCCGCGCCCTCGGCGGAGCAGGCGACGATACCGATGTGCTGGGGCATGGCGATCGTGTCCGGGAAAACGGGGAATAGAACGGCCTTGCAAAGTTCGCTGCCGGCCGAACCCCCTGTTTGAGGACGCGAGCAGGCGAATGCAAGCCCTGCCCGCCGGTGGTCGACATGGCTTCGATTGCCGGGATGCTGCACAGACGCGCCCACTCCGTTTTCGATAGCATTCGAAGTCGTTCGCACCGCCTACCGGATCAACCCATGCCCGCCGCCATCGAGGAGTACCGGGATACCGGCCAGCCGATCGGGCTCGACGAGATCGTCGGCCACGACCGTCCGCTGGTCATCCGCGGACTTTGCCGCGATTGGCCCGTCGTGGCGTTGGCCCGGCAGTCGGATACGGCCTTCGCCACCGCGCTGGCCGGCTACGACAACGGCACGCCGGTCGATACCTTGCTGATGCCGCCCGGCGAGGAAGGCGTGGTCGGTTACAGCGCCGATCTCGATGCCTTCAACTACGAGCATTACCGGGTTTCGCTGACCCATGTCCTGCAGCGGCTGGCCAAGTACAGCCGCTTGCAGGCGCCACCCGGGCTGGCGATGCAAAGCGCACTGATCGCAGATTGTCTGCCCGGATTCCTGGACGATCACAGCGTCCGCTTTCTCGATGCCGCCATCCGGCCCCGGCTGTGGATCGGCAACCAGGTAACCACGCCCGCGCATTTCGACGCGTTCCACAACATCGCGGTCGTGGCATGCGGCAGCCGCAGGTTTACGCTGCTGCCGCCGGAGCAGGTGCGCAACCTGTATATCGGGCCGCTGGATTTCGCGCCGACCGGTGCCGCGATCAGCATGGCCAGGCTGGACCAGCCCGACGACCCCCGCTTCCCGCGCCTGAAACAGGCGCTGGCGAATGCGCAAACAGCGGAATTGCAGCCGGGCGATGCCATCTACATCCCGCCGGTCTGGTGGCATCACGTGGTGTCCATCGAGCGACTCAACGCGCTGGTGAATTACTGGTGGAAACCTGTCGCGCGCGACGGCCATGCGCCGCAATCGGAGCTGGGATGCCTGATGCACTGCATCCTGACGTTCAAATCGATGCCGCCCGCGGAGCGCGCCGCGTGGAAGACGCTGCTGGATCACTATGTTTTCGGCGATGAGGATCCCGCTGCGCATATTCCCGAGGCACGCCGCGGCATCCTCGGCCCGCTCACGCCCGAGCTGGCCGCCGAACTGAGGGAAAAGGTTCGCCGCTACCTGTAAGCGACCGGCATCAACGCAGCTGACTGTCCTTGCTGCCGCGCCGGTTGTAACCGCTGGCGCCGCCGGCCTGCTCGCGGTCGTGCGCTTCCTGGCAGCTTACGCACAGGCGCACGCCCGGCACCGCCTTGCGCCGCGCTTCGGGAATGGCGGCCTCGCAGACCTCGCAATGGGTCAGGCCCGGACCCTCGCCGAGCTGGCTGCGGACCCGCTTGATCCCGTCCTTCACCGTCGCGTCGATCTGATCCTGTACCGCACCGTCGCCTGCCCAACCGGTGGCCATGGCCATCTCCCGTATCGCGTCATCAAATGAGGGTCGCAAGCGTACCGCCGTGGCTGTGAACCCGCGACGAAGGACGGCTGCGCGGCTCCATGAACCTTCGCCATCGACGCCAATTCCCTCCCCGCCTTTACGCCTGTAGTCTTGCCGGGTCCGCAATGCGGATTGTCTTTTCCTTTCCATTCCATGGGATTTCACCCGATGATCCGACCGCTTCTGATTTGCGCCCTGTTGGCGCTTCCCGTGGCACCCGCCCTGGCTTCCAGTTTCGCCGGCACTTCGGCCGGTGCGTCCTCCGCCGGTTCGTCGGGCTCGTCCGGCAGCACCTCCGGCGACGACAAGATCGTGTTGCAGGCGCGCGATGATGCCGCCAGTTTCGTAGCCAGCGAGGGACGCATCCGTGGTGTCCAGCTCGAGGCGGCCATGCATCAGCTACGCGAGCGCAACCCGGATGCGCGCCAGGCCAGCGACATGCAACTGGCGCAGGCCATCCTGGCGTTGTGAACCTGCGGCGCCGACGGCGCCCGCTGCGAACGATCCGGTCGTGGCTGGCGCTGTGCCTGCTGGCCTGCGCCGGACAGGCGCAGGCGACGCTGCAACTGCAACCGGCAGACCGCTCGCTGACACCAGCGCAGGCGCAGGCCACACGACAGTTGCTGGACGATGCCGCACAACGCCTGCCGCCGGCCTGGGCGGATGCGTTGCGCAAACCTGTTTCCGTGGAATGGCGCGACGACCTGCCCGCGCAGGTCCACGGCCGTGCCATGGCGCAGCGGATCCTGCTGGACCGGGCGCTGCTCGACGCCTGGATGGCGCGGCCGCCGCAAGCCGGCATCGAACACCCGGCTACGCGCGCGGCGCTGGCGGCCGTCATCCACGAACTCGCGCATCTCTACGACCGCACGCCGCAAGGTCGCTTGTCGCGCGACCCGCGACTGCTCGATCTCGCCGGCTGGCAGGTCAGCCCGATGCGATGGGGCCTGCGCACCTCGCACAACGCCTTCAGCGACCGCAGCCCTGATCGCTACGAGCTCGACAGCCCGGTCGAATTCGTCGCGGTGAACCTGGAGTATTTCCTGCTGGACCCGGCCTATGCCTGCCGGCGGCCAGCGCTGTACCGCTATTTCGCTGCGCATTTGCGCGCATCGCCGACGCAGGCCGACTGCGCGGCCGGCCTGGTCTATCTGCAGGCCGATGCCGGTGCGGGTCAGTCGCCATTGCTGCAGATCGATCCCGACCGCGTCTACGCCGTGGACTACCTGTTCGCCGAAGGCAACGACCGTGCGATGAGCCGCTGGGGCCACAGCATGCTGCGCCTGGTGATCTGCGCACCGGGTCGCGCACGCGGTCCCGATTGCCGGCTGGACCTGCAATATCACCGCGTGCTGTCGTTCCGCGCCTTCGTCGACGATGTGCAGATCTCCAGCTGGCGCGGCCTGACCGGTTCGTATCCTTCGCGGCTGTTCGTACTGCCGCTGGAGCAGGTGATCGACGAATACACCAAGACCGAGCTGCGCGGCCTGCGTTCGCTGCCGTTGAAGCTGGATCCGGCCGAGACCGCCGCGTTGCTGGAACGCGCCGCACGCCTGCATTGGAGTTACGACGGCCGCTATTACTTCCTCAGCAACAACTGCGCGGTCGAAACCTTCAAGCTGCTGCACGATGGCGTGCCGCGCCTGGCCGGCGAGCGCCTGGCCAGCATCACCCCGACCGGCCTGCTGCGCCGACTGCAACGCGCCGGCATCGCCGACATCACGGTGCTGGACGATCCTGAGCAGGCGCGACGCCTGGGTTATTACTTCGAACCCTCGAGCGCGCACTACCAGGCCATGTTCGAAGTGGCGAAGCAGTCGCTGCACCTGCCGCAGTCGGAGGTGCAGGACTGGCTGGACCTGGCGCCCGGCGAGCGCGCGCCCTGGCTGCAGCGCGGCGACCTGCGCGCCAGCGCGGCGCTGCTGTTGCTGGAACAAGCGGCGCTGCGCCGCCAGGAACTGCTGGCGCGCGATGAGCTCAAGCGGCGCTTTCTGGGCCGCGGTGCGGATCGCAGCAGCGATGATGCGCAGGCGCTCGCCGCATTGCAGGATTTCCTGCGCCTGGAAGGTTTCCTGAGCCGTCCCGCGGCGCTGCTGCCGGAAGGCGGTTACGGCTTGCCGCAGCACGACGAGCGCGACGCACTGACACGGGAAAGCAGCCGCTACGCCGCGCAGTGGCAACAGCAACGCGAGCAGCTGCACGCCGACGCGCGCCGATGGCTGCCGCGGCAAAGCCAGGCGACGCTGCTGGCGACCGAAGCCAACATCGGTTCGCTCGGTCGGCGGCTGCGCGAGCTGCATCTGGAACAAGGCGGTTTGCAATTGTAGGAGCGATTTCAGCCGCGAGCGCTTGATGTTGCGGAAAATCAAAAGCTCGCGGCTGAAGCCGCTCCTACGAAAAGCGGTTACGCCGCGGCTGGCGGCGGCGGATTGCTGCGGATCGGCTGCGCCTTGCGGGCACTTGGCGCGACCATGACCATGCCGCATCCTTGCCGCTCCGACGCAATCGCAGGCATTCCGACGATGTCATCGAATCTGCACTTTGGCCTGATCCTGTTGGCGACGCTCGGCTGCGGCCTGATCGGCGGCGTCTTCTTCGCCTTCTCCAACTTCGTGATGCGCGCGCTCGCCAGGTTGCCCGACGGGCAAGGCATCGCGGCCATGCAGGCGATCAACGTGACCGTACTCAACCCGATTTTCCTCGGCACTTTCGTGGGCAGTGCGCTCTTGTCCGCAGGGCTGGCCGGATACGGCCTGCTGCACTTCGCGCAGCCCGGCTCGGGCTGGCTGATCGCGGGCGGCCTGCTTTATCTGGCGGGGAATCTGATGGTTACCCAGCTGTGCAACGTGCCCCGCAACAACGCCCTGGCACGTCTGGACGCGGCATCCGCCGATGCCGCAAGCGCATGGCGCGCCTACCTGCGCGGCTGGAACGCGTGGAACCACGTGCGCACCACGACCGCATTGGCCGCATCGGCGGCATTCGCCGTCGCCTTGTTGGCATAGCATTCTTCGCACGGGAAAAGCGGCGCAGCGGCTGATAGCAGAAAAGCAACCCGAAGGTTGCGCTTCAGCCAGAACGGAGTTACGGTATGCGCAACCAGGAGGTTGCGCATATGAATGACGATACCGATCGCATCCGGAAACAGACCCTGCTGAAGGCGCCGCTCGAGCGTGTATGGCACGCGATCAGCGATTCGAAACAGTTCGGCACCTGGTTCGGCGTCGAGCTGGATGGCGCCTTCGCGCCCGGTACGCGGATCAGGGGCAAGATCGTGCCGACCCAGGTCGATCCCGATATCGCCAGGATGCAGGAGCCGTACTCGGGCACGGCTTTCGAAGTCGTCATCGAGCGCATCGAACCGATGCGGCTGTTCTCGCTGCGCTGGCACCCCAATGCCGTGGACCTGGACACCGACTACTCGAATGAGCCGACCACGCTGGTCGTGTTCGAGCTGGAGGCAGTCGACGGCGGCACGCTGCTGACCCTCACCGAGTCCGGCTACGACGAGACCCCCCTCGCTCGCCGCGCCGAAGCGTTCAAGTCGAACGACCAGGGCTGGGAAGCGCAGATGAAACTGATCGCGAAATACCTCGCGCAGACGCCTTAGCCGCAGCGCGAAGCCTGCACATGCCACGCTCCCGCACGGCCCGGGCCAGGCTCGCCGACGCGGCGCCCGTATTCGCGGCGCTCGGCGACCCGGTGCGCCTGCAGATCGTTTCGCGGTTGTGCCAAGGCGGCCCGCTGTCGATCGTGCGCCTGACCGACGGCTCGCGGATTTCGCGCCAGGCGATCAGCAAGCATCTCAACGCGCTTTCCGAAGCCGGCCTGGTCAGGAGCGAACGCAGCGGCCGCGAGCGCGTCTGGCAACTCCAGCCCAGGCGCCTGGCGCAGGTGCGCCGCTACCTCGACCAGATCTCCGCGCAATGGGACGATGCGCTGGACCGGCTGCGAATGCTTGTCGAGCAGGACGAGGAGTAACCCCGACCTTCGCGGGCCGCATTACGGCGCTGCACGCGCCCTCGCCTGCTCCAGCCGCAGGAAGCGCGCCGCGTTGTCGTGGAAGATCGCACGCTTCTGCGCGGCATCCAGGAAGGGTGCGCTGTCCACGCCCTCGATCGCCTGTCCGATCGCCTCGGGCCACACCATCTGGTCGGAACCGAACATCAGGCGGTCGCCGAAGCCCGCCGTCATCAATGCTTTCAGGTAGTCGTGGAACTCGGCGCGCGGAATGATCCAGTCGATCACCGCCACATCCGCGTAGACCTGCGGGTAAAGGTACAGGATCGCCTTGGTTTCCTGCAGGTAAGGCCAGCCGGCGTGCATCAGCCACACGCGCAGTTTCGGATGGCGCTTGAGCATCGGTTCCAGCAGCATCGGATTGCCCAGTGCCACCGTCATCTTCGGGCAGCAGTGGTACGGAGCGCCCGGCGGTCCGAGGCCGGTGTGGATGCCGACCGGCACGTCGAACTCTTCCGCCAGCGCCAGATAAGGCTCGAACCAGGGATCGCTCGGATTGAGCCCGTGGTACTGCGCACCGATCTCGCCCATCACCTGCAATTGGCCGCTGGCGAAAGCTCTGCGCAGCGTCTCCGGCGGCGGCAGCGAGTTGCCGCCGTCGTCGAGGAACGCACCGGCCCGGATCCGGTCGCCGCCGGCTTTGCGCATGCTGGCCATCGCCGCATCCGGACCGCTGACCAGGCCCAGCACCACGTTGTGTTTCCGCAACTGCTCCAGCGTCAGCCGCTCGCGCTCGGCGTCGGTGTTGGCCGTGGTCGGCTTGCCGGTAGCCGGGTTGGGCGCGCCGGGCGCGGCCCTGCCCACATGCAGGTGCACATCGATGATCGGTCCGCGATAGGACTGCGCCTGGGCCAGGAAACAGCACGCCATAAGCCATGCAAACCAGAATGCACGCATCATCGACCGCTCCTCGGCAATGCCCTAACCAACGGCGTGGGTGGCCCGCGGCGGCCACGCCCCGGTGCCTTGTCGATTTCACCTGCACTGATTCGTCGTATGGATAGCGCTAACCTTCCACAGGCTGCGCGGCCTGTCAGACGAACTCCTGGAGACACACCGTCGATGACCCTGAAACTCTATGCCCATCCCTTCTCGTCTTACTGCCAGAAGGCGCTGACCGCGCTCTACGAGAATGGCACGCCGTTCGAGTTCCGGTTGCTCGAAGGCGAAGGCGACAGCCCATCCATGCAGGAATTGGCCGCGCAGTGGCCGATGAGGCGCTTCCCGGTGCTCGTCGACGCGGGCCGCACGGTGATCGAAGCGAGCAGCATCATCGAGTACCTGGGCCTCTACCATCCCGGCCCGGTGCGCCTGATCCCCGACGATGCCAAGGCCGCGCTCGAGGTGCGCACGATGGACCGCTTCTTCGACAACTACATCTCGACGCCGCAGCAGAAGGTGGTGCTCGACAGCATCCGTCCCGAGGGCGCGCGCGACGACTATGGCGTGGCCGAAGCGCGTGCGATGCTCGACACCGCCTATGCCTGGCTCGACAAAGTGATGGCCGGCCGCGAATGGGCCGCAGGCGACACCTTCAGTCTTGCCGATTGCGGCGCGGCGCCGTTCCTGTTCTACGCCGACTGGACGCACGCGATCGGCGACGGTTACAGGAACGTCAGAGCCTATCGCCAGCGGTTGCTGGCGCGTCCGTCCTTCGCGCGCGCCGTCGACGAAGCGCGGCCGTATCGCGAATATTTCCCGCTCGGCGCGCCCGACCGCGATTGAACGATCATCCATTGACCACAAGGTACCGACATGTCATTCCAAGCCTATCTCGACAACATCCAGACCAAGACCGGGAAGAGCCCGGACGACTTCCGCAGGCTCGCGGCCAAGCAGGGCTACGCGGAGAACGGGCAGCTGCGCGCCGGCGTCAAGGCCGGCGAAATCCTGGCGTGGCTCAAGAAGGATTACGACCTGGGCCACGGCCATGCGATGGCGATCGTGGCCTTGCTGAAAGGCAAAACAGCTTAGGCCTTTGCGAAGGAGCGCAAAAAAATCCGGTCCGCCTGCAGCAGCCGGCGGCACGGATCGAATATCCCGCAGCAGCACTGCAGCTGCTGTCGGACGATCAATATTCGCGCCGGTACCAGAAAGCATCGGGCAAGGTCGCCATCCCGGCCCGCTTGTAGAACCCGACCGCATCCGGCACCGAAGCCAGGATCAGGCTCACGCTCGGTCCAAGCTGCCGGCGCGCCTCGTCCAGCAACCCTTTTCCGACGCCGAGTTTCTGCGCCGTAGCCGATACCGCCAGTTCCGAGAGGTAGCAGTTCCACGAGAAATCGGTCATGCAGCGGGCGACGCCCACCAGCGGACGATCGGGTTGCTCCAACCTGGCTGTCACGACCAGATTGGAGCCCGACAGCATCGCCTTGAGCCGCGGCTCATCGTCGACCGGGCGCGTCGTGCCGAGACCCGATTCCACCAGCACGCGCCGGAATTCGGCGACATCCAGGTCGGCTTCACGAGCGTAGAGGACGCGAACAGATTCGGTCATGGCCGGAGGATCGCATCAACCCACCGGCCCCTTCAACCGCTGCTCTCCGGCAACGCGTCGTGTCAGGCCGGCGTGCCGCAACCGCCGGAATCCGGTCCTTCGATCTGGCGTACTTCGCATTCGATGTCCCACTCGTCGCCGTGGACTTTCAGGAAACGCTCGGCGAGAACGAGCGCTTCTTCCATCGACTTGGCCTCGACGATCGCATAGCCGCCGATCACTTCCTTGGTTTCCGTGAACGGGCCATCGAGCGTGCTCAGCTTGCCGTAGTTGAGCCGGACGCGTTTGCCTTCCGACGTCGGCCGGAGCCCGGCGGTATCGACCAGCATGCCGTTGCGGGTCATTTCCTCCATCAACTTGCCCATGTCGGCCATGAGTTGCTCGCTGGGCCGCAGATCGGTGCTTTCGTTGACCCTGACCATCGAAAGAAATCGCATTGTCGTGTGTCCTTGTGGCTGTTGTGGCGCCGGGCCGCCGGACGATTCCAGCGCCTGAACCCTGCTCCTGTCTAGACGACGAATGGCGCGCGGCCGGATCGACACGTCCGGCTGGTTCTTTCGAAAAAAAGCCGCAGCGACCACCGGTCCAGCCGATGTCGCTGCGGCCAGCGCATATGCATCAGGCTCAGGAGCGCAGGAACGCCAGCAGGTCGGCGTTGACCTGGTCCTTGCTGGTGTCGCCCAGGGCGTGGGCGCCGCCCTTGTAAATCTTGAGCTGCGCGCCCTTGACCAGTTTCGACGACAACATCGCGGAAGCGCCGATCGGCACGATCTGGTCGTCGTCGCCGTGCAGGATCAGCGTCGGCACGTCGAACTTCTTCAAGTCTTCGGTGAAGTCGGTTTCCGAGAAGGCCTTGATGCAGTCGTAGGCGTTCTTGTGCCCCGCCATCATCCCTTGCGTCCACCACGACCGGATCAGCCCTTCGGAAACTTTCGCGCCGGGTCGGTTGAAGCCGAAGAAGGGACCGGTGGGCACGTCGAGGAAAAACTGTGCGCGGTCGGCGAGGTAGGCGGCGCGGAAGCCATCGAACACCGACAGCGGCAAACCGCCTGGATTGGCGTCGGTCTGGACCATGATCGGCGGCACCGCGCCCATGAGCACCGCCTTCGCGACGCGTTTCGTGCCGTGGCGGCCGATGTAACGCGCCACCTCGCCACCACCGGTGGAGTGGCCGACCATGGTCACTTCCTTGACGTTCAGGTGCTCGAACAGCGCCGCCACGTCGTCGGCGTAGGTGTCCATGTCGTTGCCGTCCCAGGGCTGGCTGGAGCGGCCGTGGCCGCGGCGATCGTGCGCGATGACGCGGTAACCGTTGCTGGCCAGGAAGAACATCTGCGATTCGAACGCGTCCGACGACAGCGGCCAGCCATGGCTGAAGGACACGACCGGGCCGCTGCCCCAGTCCTTGTAGTAGATCGTGGTGCCGTCTTTGGTGCTGAAAGTGCTCATCTTTTGACTCCGGCTTGGGGGAGGAGGCGGGAATCGCCATGCCGCGCGACGACGACCGCCCCGCAGTGATACCCCAGCCGGCGCACGGCGGAAATAGCCGCCGGCGAAACGATCCAATGCGGGCACGCAGGCCTTGCGATTTGCGGCCCGCGCCACCGGCGTTAGAATGGCTCGACACCGGGGATTGGCCGCAGTTGGCCCGTTTCATGCATTGCAGGATGTGCGCTTCCAGGACGCCGAGCCGATGCAAACCGATCACCCGCCGCTCGCCGCCGTCATGGACCTCATGCTCGACGCCGTATGCGTGGTCGATCGCCAGGGCCGCTACCTGTTCGTGAGCGCCGGCTTCGAGCGCATCCTGGGCTATCGCGCCGACGAGGTGATCGGCAGGCTGATGATCGAGCTGGTGCATCCGGACGACTACGAACGCACGCTGCAGGCCGCGCGCGAGATCATGGCCGGGCAGCCGCAGCTGCATTTCCAGAACCGCTATCTGCACAAGGATGGACGGGTGGTCCATATCCAGTGGTCGGCGCGCTGGTCCGAGGACGACCGCGTACGCATCGCGGTAGGCCACGACATCACCGAGCTCAAGCGCGCCGAGGCGGTGCAGGCCGCGTTGTTGGCGATTTCCGAGGCAGCGCATGCGGACGGCGACCTGGCCGCGCTGTTTCCCCGCATCCACCAGATCATCGGCCAGCTGCTGCCGGCCACGAACTTCTTCGTGGCGCTGCACGACGCGCAGCGCGGCATGGTGGAATTCCCCTACTTCGTCGACGAGCACGATGCGCCGCCGGCGCCACTGATGCTGGACGTCGCCACCCTGTCCAACGAAGTGATCCGCAGCGGGCAGGCGCTGCTGCTGACGCCCGACACCCTGGCCGAGCTGCACGCGCACCAGGAGCCGGTGATCGGCCACGCGGCGCTGGACTGGCTTGGCGTGCCGCTGTGCACGGCCAATGGCGTGATCGGCGCGCTGGTGGTGCAGAGCTACCACAGCGCGACCCGCTACACCGCACAGGACAAGCAGCTGCTGCAGTTCGTCTCCACCCAGATCGCTTCCGCGATCGAACGCAAGCGCAATCTGGCCTGGCTGGAACACCTGGTCGGCCACGACGCGCTGACCGGCCTGCCCAACCGCAACCGCTTCCACGAGCGGCTGGAGCAGGCACTGGAGAGCGCGCAGCGCGAAAACCTGCGGCTGGCCCTGCTCTACCTGGACCTGGATGGCTTCAAACGGATCAACGATCGCCATGGCCACGATCTGGGCGATCAGTTGCTGCGCGAAGTCGGCGAACGCATTCGCGGCTGCGTTCGCCAGTCGGACATGGTGGCTCGCCTGGGCGGCGACGAGTTCGTGGTGCTGCTGTACGGCATCGCCCATCCCGGCCACGCGACCGCCGTCGCCGAAGCGATCCGCACCGAGCTGCAACGGCCGTTCCTGCTGGAAGGCCAGGCCGTGCACATCAGCGCCAGCATCGGCGTCGCCCTGCATCCGGAAGACGGCGAAGAGAAGAAACCTCTGTTGCGGCACGCCGACAATGCGATGTATGCGGCCAAGCGCAAGGGCGGGAACCGCCTGGCCGCGAAGAGCACGGAACATATCCAGGCACCCTGATCCGCGCCCGCCGTCGCGACCCCGTCGGCAAGCGCCACCCGGGAAAGATCGGCCGAGAGGCCTGGCCATCCCGTTGGCCCGGGCGCAGCGTGCACCGCCCCGATGACCCGTCTCAAAAAGCGCTACATTCCGCGCGGGGAAGTCGTTTTGGCCCATCGGGGGGATCAGCTCATGCCGCACGCTGCCGGTTTACGTACCGTTTTCCTGCTTGCCGTGCTGCTGACCCTGGCTTGCCTAGCCCGGCCCGCGCACGCTTCGTTCGGCGATTGCAACGACGGTGCCTACATCGCCCAGTTCGATGAGCGGCTCACCAGCGAACGCGACTTCATGTGCACGGAGAGCGAGCACGTGCCGGTGACGTCCGATGCCGGCACCACGCATATCCGCATCATCCAGGACCTGGTCGCCGACTGGGCCACGCCGCCCGGCGCGATGCGTTCGATCAAGGACGGCGTGATGGCCAGCGCCACGGCCATGTCGCGATTGGGCAGTTTCCGGATCCCCGACGTGACCATCATGCTGGTCGACGACTTCGGGCCGCGCAGACCCGGCAGCGAGGCCTTCGGCGATATCGCCGCGCTCACCGACATGCGCGGCGCCGACGAATGCCGGATCACGCTCTGGCTACTGGGTCCCGGCGCCCGCGCCAGCTATGCGGCAGCCGTCGTTGCGCACGAGTTGTTCCACTGCGTGCACGGGGCGAGCCTGACCCATGCCCAGATTTTCTCGTACCCGCGGCCGGGTTCGCCCGGCGGCGGCGCCTGGTGGCAGGAAGGTTCCGCGGATTGGTTTTCGACGCTGGCCGTGCCGGCGCCGCGGTTCATGAGCGATCGTGTATCGGCCTTCGATGCGCACTCGCCTGACACCTCTTTGGACATGATGTCTTACGACGCATATGTTTTCTTCGCCTGGCTCGGCGGTGCGCGCGGCCCGGAATCGGTGATGCCGTTCCTGCGCTCGATGGCCAGCTCGGCATCCGCCAGCGCGCAGCATGCGGCGATGGCGGCTGCGTTGCCCGCGGACCAGTGGCTGCGTTTTGCCGAGGACTACCTCGACCAGCGGATCCACGACGGCCAGGGCGCTTCGATCGGCTCCACGCCGCAGACCGGCGATACGCACGTCTGGGAAGCCACGCGCACCCAGGAGATAAGGCTGGCGCCGTTCGTGTTGACGCGCGCGCTTCTGGAATTCCGTTGCGGCCGCTGGCGCATCGAGGCGCGGCCCGCGCGCTTCCATGCGGTAAGCGAGGAAAGCAGCACCGAGTGGGGACCGCTGCCCTCGCCGGTCAGCGCAACCGACAGCGAACCGCGACGCTTCCGTTTCGCCGGCATGGCCGCCGCCAGCAGCGCCACGCCGCTGCGGATCGTCGGCACGCAGGAAAGCGGCTGCGCGGAATGCGCGGGTACGCGCGCTGTCGACCAATGCCTGGTCGGTACGTGGGAACTGACATCGCACGGCGCCGAACAATGGATGCGCGAGCACGGCCGGCCCGTGCAACTCACCCGCGTCGACCGTGCCAACGACACCATGACCCTACGCAACGACGGCACTTTCGCCACCGGTGCGGCCAGCGTCGGCGCCGAAGTGCGCAGCGACGATGCGCACGGCACCGGCCAGCTCGCCGGACGCGCCAGCGGGCGCTGGTCGGCCGACAGTGGCCGCTTCAACCTGTGTACCGACGCCAGCGCGGCGAGCGGCACGATCGCCGTCACGATACATGGCCGCACCACTACGGTACCGATGGTCGCCGGCGGCCCGAGCACGATGTCCAACGCCTATACCTGCAGTACCAGCACGCTGCGGGTGACGATGCCGATGGGCAGCGCGGGCACGGTCGACAACGTTTACAACAAGGTGGGCGGTCCCGTGGAGTGAGCGCAGGCCCGATCCGCATCGCGAGCAGAACCGTGCTTCAAGTCATTCGTACTGGATGAAGACCCATCCGCGAGACCGTGTCTTCAGCCACCCTCGGCCCTAGGTCGAATCTCGACCTCGCCCGATCACCATCGCGATGCCCCCGAGCACCGCGATCGAGGCCAATGCCAAACGCAGCGTCACCGGTTCCGCGAGAAACACGATACCGCCCAGCGCCGCGATCAGCGGAACGCTCAACTGCACGGTGGCGGCCGTCGTGGTCTTGAGCATCGGCAGCGCCGCATACCAGATCGCATAGCCGATGCCTGAGGCGAGCGCGCCTGAGGCGATCGCATAGCCGGCACCTGCAGAATCCAGCGATCCGTCGTCGAACATCCACAGACCCAGCAGCAGCGCGATGGGAACGGTGCGCAGGAAATTGCCCGCCGTCACGCCGGTGGGATCGCCTGCCCCTTTGCCGCGCAGGGAATAAACGCCCCAGGCCACTCCCGCTGCGAGCATCAATGCCGCGCCATGCAAGGGTGGTGCGGACAGCCCCCGCGACAGCAGACCGATCAGCCCGGCGAACGCGAGCGCAAATCCGATGAGCTGCCGCCCGTGCAGGCGTTCGCCCTTCCACAGGCCGTGGCCGACCATGGTGATCTGCACCGCGCCGAACAGCAGCAACGCGCCGGTCGCCGCGCTCAGGCTGACGTACGCGAACGAAAAACAGGCCGCGTAAGCGAACAATGCCAGCGCCGACGACCAGCTCCCGCCGCGCGCCGGGCCGGTTCCTCGCAGCCGCAACAGCAGCCAAAGCATCAGGGCGCCCGAAACCAACCGGATCGCCGTAAAGCTGCCCGGATCGATCGCGGTATGTTTCAACGCGATCCGGCACAGCACCGAGTTCGCGGCGAACGCGACCATGGCAAGCAAGGTCAGGGTTATGGCACGGGCTCGAGGCATCCGGCATTTTGCCGAAAAGCGCGGACCCGCGCCGGCAGGGTCCGGATCCGCGCACAAGAACGAAGCGTCGGTGGCTGACCGCCTCGCGGACTGTGCCGCATCGCCAATGCGACTCGAGCGCTGATCGCTGCGCTGCGATGAACGCTTCAGAAAGATCGAACCTACGCAGCGCGCAAAGCGGCGATGAATCACGGGCCGATCACATTTCGACCATCGCCTTCTTTCATCACGAATCGTCCATTCGCAGCGGCCGATACTGATGGCGTTCACCGCATACGACACCACCGATCGGAGCCGCCATGAGCAGCGATACCGCGCAGGAACTGGAACAGAAACTCTGGAAATCCCTGAAGTCCGACCGCACGCTGATGCTCGGCCTGGACGGCGTGGAAGGCGGTCATTCGCGGCCGATGACCGCGCAAGTCGAAGGCGAGTCAGGCCCGATCTGGTTTTTCACCGGAAAGCCCAATGCCTTGGTCGACAACCTGGGACAAGGCCAGCACCGCGCCATCGCCGCTTTCAGCGCCAAAGGCCACGACCTGTTCGCCAGCATCCAGGGCAATTTGAGCATCGACAACGATCGCGCCGCGATCGAGCGTTTATGGAATCCCTTCATCGCCGCATGGTTCGAAGGCAAGGACGATCCGAACCTGGTCCTGCTGCGGCTGGACGCCGAACACGCCGAGATCTGGCTCAACGAGTCGAACCTGCTGGCCGGGGTGAAGATGCTGCTCGGCGCCGATCCTAAGAAGGACTACAAAGACAAAGTGGCCGAAGTCGATCTGGACAATAAATAGCCACGCCCCCGCCACCACCCTCCACTGGAGTTACCGACATGCCGCGCGACATCCTGAAGACGCTGAAAGCCGAGCACGACCTGGTGCGCGGCCTGTTCGACGAGCTCAACGCCACCACCGATCGCGCGCTGAAAAAGCGCGGCGAACTGCTCGACAAGATCAAGCAGAACCTGCTGCCGCATGCCAAGTGGGAAGAGATCGTGTTCTACCCCGCATTCGCAGAGCGCGCCGACCGCGACGGGTTGCAGACCCATGCCGAGGCGGTCGAGGAGCACAAAGCGGTCGAGAGCACCGTGATTCCGGATGTGGAAGCGTCCGACCTGGGCACGCCGCAATTCGCCGGACGCGCCAAGGTGTTCGGCGAAATGATCGACCACCACGCCGGCGAAGAAGAAAGCACCATGTTCAAGATGGCGCGCAAGATGTTCGACGCGCAAGAGCGCGCCGCCCTGGACGAGCAGTACGAGGAATGGAAGAACTCGCCTGCCGCAGCCAATGCCATGGCAGGCGCGGAAGCCAAGTCGGCCGTCAAAGCAGCCATGAAAAAGTTGGCGCGCTAGACGCAGGGTTCCAGCGCGCGCGCGGCGGCCAGCCTGATCACGCGCCCTTGCGCGCGTGCCAGGCCTTGAGCAACTGCGTCTCCTGCTCGCGCGTCGGGCCGGCGCGCAGCTTGGCTTGGCGTTCGGCCGGCTGGCTGCGGAACCAGGCGAGCAGATCGGTTACGGTCGTGGCCAGCGGGCGGTAGGTGAGCCCGGCCTTGACCGCACGTGCGTTGCTGACCTGTCCGTAGCCCGCGTACGGGCCGCTCTTGGCCGAGACCCATATCGGCAGCTCCTCGACCTTCTGTTCTTCGAGGAACTCCGGGGTGACGTGCGTGTACGTCACTTTGCCGCCGGTGACGTCGTGGCAACCGCGCAACATGGCATCCATGGCCAGCGGCTTTTCCGGGCCGACGGCATTGAATGCGCCCAGGGTGCCCGCCTCCGCCAGACGGATCATCCATTCGCCCAGGTCGCGGCCATCGATGATCTGCACCGGGTCGGAACCATCGCCGGGCACCAGCATTTCGCCGCCTTGCGCGACGCGATGCGGCCAGTAGGTGAAGCGGTCGGTCTCGTCGCGCGGGCCGACGATGTAACCGGGGCGCACGATCGTGACGCGTTCGCCGAACTGCTTGTGCGCCTCGGCTTCGCTCAGCGCCTTCAGCGGGCCGTACAGGTTTTCGATGTCGGCGCGCAACGCCTCCTGCGTTTCGGCCATGGCGTCCTTGCCCTTGTACTGCGCGAGCGCGGCGTCTTCGGTGATACCGGGTTTGCTGCCGTCGGCATAGACCGAGATCGTGGAAATGAAGAGGTAGTGCCCGACGTTGCCCTTCAGCACCTTGCCGGCATCGCGGACCCAGAACGGCAGGCTGGTGGGATTGTCGATGCACACGTCCCACTTGCGCCCTTGCAGCGACTTCAGATCGCCGGTGTTGCGGTCGCCGAGCAGTTGTTCGACCTCGCCCGGCCACTCCGGCGACGGCCGCTTGCCGCGATTGAACAGCGTGATCTTGTGTCCGCGCGCCAGCGCGTAATTGACCTGGAACGGACCGGTGAAGCCGGTGCCGCCGAGGATGAGGATGTTCAGGGGCTTGGCGGCCTTGCCCACGGGCTTGGCGCCCTGCGCGAAAGCCAAGGACGGCAGCGCGGAGGCGGCAGCGGCGAGCGCGCTGAACTTGAGCAGGTCACGGCGGGTGGTCATGGTGGGCTCCCTACGGCTGGAGCCGCACTCTTACACCTTCGAACCGATGGGCGCGTATGGCGAAAGTCGGGGGTGGCCGTCTTCGGCCGGCGCCGGACCGGCGCCTTCGCGCGCCAGCACGCCCTCAATTCGTATCGAGCCCTTCCCGCACCTTGACGATGAAGGTCAGCGCGCCGCCTGTGCGCAGGCTGCTCTTGGCCACGCGCACATAGAACGGGATGGTGCCGTTGCCCACCGTCGACCAATCCGCCTGCACCAGTTGGTACATGCCTTCGAGGCCTGCAATATCTTCGATCTCGACCACGAAGAAGCTGCTGAACTGGCCGAAGAAGTGACCCAGCTGCCACCATTTGAAGTGCTGCTTCTTCAGGCCCGTGACCGGAGCGCCGTCGTCGTCGAGCACGCGCACCGACACCATCAGCCTGTCGTCGCCCTTGAAGATCGCACCCTGCGCGCTGACTTGCAGCGGCCCGGTCGCCACCGTCGGCGTGTTGGCCTTGCCCACGCCCGGCGTGCGCTTGGTGGTAGGCGTGGACTTGCGGCCGGGAACCTTCTTCTTGGCCATGCTCGCGCTCCGCTGGGGTCGATAAGGGTATCAACGCGGTTGGCATCCTACGCAGGACAGCGGCCGGGCGAGACAGAGGTTATCGCCGCTGCAGCTTTTAAGCCGTCATTCCCGCGAAGGCGGGAATCCAGTGACTTTGCCGTAGCCCTCTCCCGCTTGCGGGAGAGGGTTGGGTGAGGGCGCGCGCTACAACAAGCTCGCTTCATTACTTGGAGAAAAGCCAAAAGTCACTAGATTCCCGCCTTCGCGGGAATGACGGCCTTAAAAAAGCGAAAAAAGTACTCAACGCAGAGACTTCGAGGCTCTTCAAATGCTCGAGCTCGGCAGCGGACGCTCGCGGTGCATCAGACTCCATTCGGCGTGTTCGGTCAGCGCCGCGTCGACTCACTAACTGGCGTGTGCTGTCTCCCCCTTTGAAAAGGGGACCAAGGGGGATTTGCTTCACTGCCCCTCCAAATGCAACTGCAACAGCAAATCCCCTGTGCCCCCTTTTTCAAAGGGGGAGAACTGCCAATGCTATCGAGCCTTACCTTTCCGCCGCAGCCCCCGTTTCTCGAACCAATGGTGGGCATAGGGATTGTCGTTGTACCGGGCAATCTCGCCATAGCCGTTGCGCGTGTACATGGCGTGGGCTTCCTTCAACGCGCGGTTGGTATCCAGCTGCACCGTGTCCAGGCCCATCTGCACGGCTTGCTTCTCCAGCGCATCCAGCAAGCGCTGGGCGATGCCGAGCCCGCGCGCGGAAGGGTCCACCCACATGCGCTTGATCTCGCCGACGCCGCGTTTGCGGACTTTGATCGCGCCGCAACCGACGGGTCGCCCGTCCAGGCGCGCAATCAGGAACAACCCAGCCGGCGACACGAGTTCTTCGGGATCGGCCGATACGGTGCGCGCTGGATCGAATCCCATCTCGAAGCGTTCTGCCAGTTCGCGGAAATACGCGTCGATGCACTGGCGGGCATCGGCGCTGGCAGGATCGGCAGGCTCGATCGTCACTGCCGACGCGCGCATCAACCGCTCCACCTCCGACATCGCCGCGATCATGCGCTGGCGCTGCGCCGCGCTGAGCGAGGTCAGCAACGAGGTGGCGAAATCCTGCGAATGGCGGTCGAGCGCGTCGAATTCGCGCAGCCCTTTCCGCGTCAGTACCGCCCGCCTTACGCGTCCGTCGTCCGCTGCGCGCTTCGAACTCACCAGGCCTTGCGCTTCCAGCGCGCGCAGCAGCCGGCTCAGATAACCCGAATCCAGTGCCAACCGCGTGCGCAGGTCGCGCAGATCCGCGCCTTCCCTGCCAATTTCGAACAACAACCGCGATTCGCCCAATGGACGGCCGCGGCCGAGATAGTCGTCGGACAACACCCCGATCCGCTGCGTGACGGCCCGGTTGAAGCTGCGGACTTGCCGGATCTGGGCTTCTTCCATTTATCTGACTTTAGTCAGATAAATACGGCAAGTCAACTCTGCCATACAAAAATTGAGCGAACGCGGCTCGGCCAATCGTGCCGAAACTGAAGGCTAGCGCGCGCCCAGCGCCTCGCGCTGCGCCGCGCTCAACACTTCGGGCGTCCGAAGGGGCTGACCCGACGACGCGTCGAAGAAAGGAGCCCCGCCCTCGCCCCGCAGCCGTCGCACGATTATGTTCGCAAGGATTCGCATTCCACCCGTCACGAACGTCAGCGGCGTCTTGCGCACCTGCCCGGTCGCCGAGCCCGAATTCAAGATGATGCGGTCGCGCGGGCCGACCGCGGCATCGACCGCATCCTGCGTCGCGGCGAAACATGCCGTGGACATACCCACATAAGGCACCTTGGCACCGCGCGCCGTGTTGCCCAGCGGCGTTCTGCAACAAGCCGCATACCAGCGCAAGATGCCCTTCTCGCTCAACGCCATGCATGCGACCTGGTCCAACCCCGACGCGAACCGCACGCCCGCCGGCGCCATCGCCAAGATGTCGCTCCCGCCTTGTGCGTCTGTGATGCCCGGCGTGCCGAGAAACCGCGCGTAAGCCTGGCAGTCCTTGCAATAGCAAGTGGCACGCGCATAGGTACGGTCCGTATCGACCTCGCCTTGCACTTGTCCGCAGCGGCAGCGCAGCGCGATCGACATGTCGGCATTTCCTTGTAGTCCGGAATGGGCGAATGATGCGCAACGGGCGGGATGACGGCGTGAAACCTCGCACCTGCTCGCGCGGTGACGGTCAACGGCAAAACAGTCGTTCGATTTATGTAACCGGACGCTTGGGAGAAAGCGGGCCTGCCTGTCAGGCGTGCGCCAACGCGAAATCGATGGCCGCCCGGACCGCCGCTACCTGCGCCGTGTTGCATTGCTCGGCCGTTGCCCGTGGGCTATCGGGATAGACCTCGGTAGTCGTCTTGTAGGAGGCGTCGGTGATACTTGCACACAGGCCCAGACGCTTCAGCGGATAGTTGATGATGCCCGGCGCCGTCATGGGCGAACCGATGATCTCGCCATTGTTATCGGCCGGCGCGATGTGGGTGACCTCGGCCACCGCCGCGATCACCGCCTGCTGGAATTCGGGCTGCGGATCTTCTGTATCGCCGACCAGATAGAAGCCATCGGGAATCTCGCCGGGCTCGAACGGCTTGCCGTCGCGGGCGGCCAGCGCGGGCCGGAACTCGGACTCGTCGGTATCGGTGGTCTCATGCAGGTCGATATGCACCAGCACGCGATCGCGCATCGGCGCGACCAGGCGCATCAGCGCGGCCGATTCCTGCGCGGGGCTGTCGTCGCGGAACGAGCGGTTCGGATCGAGCGCATCCGCATTCCAGCGGTTGATCCGCTCGTAGGCCCACGGGCTGACGCAAGGCGCGACGATAAGATTGATCCGGCCCTCGTAGTCCGCCGCATGCTGGTCGACGAACTGCAGCGCACCATGCACGCCGCTGGTTTCGTAGCCGTGCACGCCGCCTGTCACCAGCGCACAGGGAAGCTCGTCATGCCACGCGCGGCTCTTGATGGCGAACAGCGGATAGGTGTCGGGCGAATAGTCCAGGCGGCCATATTCCGCCACATCGAAACGCGCACGCAGGCGCTCGATCGCGCTCTGCACGTCGGCTTCGAAACTGCGCTTGCGGACCTGTTGCGACCGCCAGGCAACGACTTCCGCGGCGCCCCACGGACGTCCGGGTGTGCCGATTGGGTAATTTGCAGTGGTCGACATCGCGTCGCTCGCTTCTCAGTGGCGTCAAGGCAAGGCACGACACTTTAGCATCGCAGCTGGGCAGCCCTGCCCGGGGAACGCATCAAAAGCCTCAGCACGCTTCGCTTACCCGGGCTACGAGATGAAATCCATGAAGGAGGAAACGACGTGCCAGCCCGTGGCATCGTAGCGGAGCACTGCGGTATGACCCGACCCGCACAGGGATCCACAGATGAAACCGTACTGCACATCGTAATTGCCGTCGCTGCGCCGTGTGGGCAGGCGGACGCCCATCGCCATATCCCTTCCCACATGCACACCATCCTTCGGCGGCGTCCATGCGCTTCCCGGGAAGACGGCGATGTCGACGTCCTTGAGGGAGCGAATGGCCTGTGCCGACAGATCTATCGGCTTGTCCTGGGTCGGCGACTGCATCGAAACATAAAGCGGGTGACCCCTATTCGCGTTCAAGTAGCCGCCCTGCGTGGCCGCCTGGTAGCGGATCAGCGCCATCATCACTCCCTGCAGGTCGGGTGGCGGATTGTTCATCGCCTCATCCAGCGCAGCCCGTTTTTCTCGCGCATCTTTCAGCGGGTTCGATGCGTCTGCCTGAACCAGGCAACCGTCCAGCGCAGGTTCGCGGGCACAGACCTTGCCGGTGATTTCGCTGACGATGACGACCAATGCCCGAGGCGTTTTTCCTTCGCCGCGATCGATATGCACCCGCCATTCGCGGCTGGGCCCGTCGAAGCCCATGCCCGCGATAGTCTGGTCCGGCCCGTACTTAGGCTCCACCGCTTGCAAGGCGATGTTCACGGCGTCCATATCCCCCAGAAGCGGTTTCGTGGACTGCGCCATCGCTGCACCGCAACCGAGCGCAAATAGCAATGCGACACCCCGAAGAACGCGACGTTTTACGCGCTGCATGACCGAAGTCTCCCGATAGTCCGCGCGGCTCAGTCGGCGAACGCCGGGAATGCCGGCAACTTGGAGACGTCGCGGGGATCGTGCTGGATGATCGCCGTCGCCTTCAGGTTTTTGGCGATCTTCTTGAATCGATCGAGCGAGGCAAGCGAGTAGGCATGATGTCCCCATTTTTTCTTACAGGCCGCGTAAGGCGCGACGACACGTGGGTCGTCGCGCGCACCATTATCGCATCAGCGCAGGCTGCGGCGAGCTCAAGCCCGTCTTATGTGGATCAGGGCACTTCGCAGGTCCAGATCGAAGACGCAGACCAGTAATTGTTCCGGCTCAGGTGGTTGTACACCTCTTCAATCGGCGTGCCCGCTTGCGCCTCGCACTTGGCGACGGCATCGGCGCGGGCAATCTCCAGCGCTAGACCGGGGTCGTAGCTCAGGCCGCTACCGCTGACGTATACCGTGGCGGCCAGGGCCGCGCCGATGGGCAATAGAAGCGCTAGTGCGATGGCCACGGATTGCCGTTTCATTCTTCACTCTCCAGATGTGATCGAACGAATTCATTCGAGCATGCGGCACGGAGGCTGTTGTGAAGATCGAGTAAGCAGACTGTAAAAAAGTAATTTCTCGAGACCGGCGATCGCAAAGATGTGACTGCGATCCCATTCAGTTGGACTGCGCGCAATCACCTTGGCTGCGGCCTGCTGTTCCATATATCCAGCTTTATGCGCCATTCGCGGTCGGCGCCGCGCTCCCAGACGATCACGTACTTGCCGCGAGTCGGCGGCCGAGCCCGACCTTGACGGAGCACGTCGACCTCATAGACCCCGTAGTCGTAGGCATGATCGCCATCGACGCGAACCTGCGTCGGCGTCGCGACGTGGCGCGTGATGCTGTCCCCGCCCGGGATCGTCCAGAATCGCAGCAGCGCCTCGCGGCCGGAGAGCATCTCCGAATTGTTCGGAAAGATCACGGCGTCCGGCGTATACATCGCGACCATCGCGGCCGTGTCTCCGCGGACATAGGCAGCGGAGAAGGCGCGGCTGCGCTCGACAATACGAGCGACGTCTTGGCTATCGCCGGCCAGGGAAGAGCCGGTGCGGCCAACCGAACTCGCGCAACCGCCAGTTGCGAGCATGCAAGCGACGACCATGGTGATGAATATGCTGCGCGACATTGCCGATCCTACAAAGAGTGGAGCCGGGTCGAGTTCTGGCCGGAACCACAGAAGAAGGAAGGCCAGCGTGACCGGAAGCGATCGGCTGAGCCATGTGCTTTTCGTAATGGTCAGAGCCGTAGGGCGGAACCGCCGCAGGCGATTCCGCCGAACGCCCACCGGACCGCTGATACAGACTGCCGTTACGCCTTACGGCCTTCGCCCTTCCATCGATGGCCAGCACGTGTTTCACTTTGTCGCGAACCAGCGCCTTAAATGGAGGACGTATGGCAGACAGCAACAATGATCGGGCGTCGGAACTTCCGTTAACGCCTCACCCTGCGTTGAACAAACTCAAGCATCTTCTCGGCACATGGAAGAACGAGGGAGCCGTTCCCGGCACGTCCACTTACAAAATGGGGCTAGGTGGGCACTACCTGATCCAGGAATTCGAGGCCACCACGCCCAGGGGCCGAAAGCTGACCGGTATCGAGTACGTCACCTGGGACGAGGACACGCACACTTTGCGTTCCCATCTGATGGCCGACGACGGCAGCAACTTCACCTATACGTATCAGGTCGATGATGACGGTACGTGCTGGACATGGTTCGGGGACAAGGGCGCCGACAATTTCTTCAAGGGGAAGCTGGGCGAAGACGGCAACACGATCACGGGCCGTTGGCAATGGCCTGGAGGCGGTTTCGATGTCGTCTCGAGGAAAGTGAGCGAGTGATCTTCAAACGGGTCTCTGTCTGCAGGCCGTAAAAACAGGGTCAGGGTCGACTCTCCAGAAAGAATCGACCCTGACCCCTGTTACTGCTGCACTGCGATTCTGGCCCTGCTTTACACGCCAGCCTCCTGGTCCCGCACCCAGTCTTTCACGGCCCGCCCGAAGCGGGCGATCATCACCATGTTGAAGAAGTGCATCAGGCCGAGCACGAGCAGGCTGATGCCTACGCGCGAACCGACCTCCGGGATCAGGCTGACGGTATCGACGTGCCAGTCGTTCAACCGGTAGCTGATGAAGCCCAGGTTGACCAGGTAGAAGCCGATCACCAGCAGGCGGTTGGTCGACGCGGCCAGTTCACTGTCCTGGCCGAAACAGCGGATCAGGAAGATCTCGCCGTTGCTGGACAACGCGCGCGCCACCCAGATCGTCATACCGATGGAAATCGCGAGATACAGGCCGTAAGCGAAATGTGTCATGACAAAGTCTCCCAGCTCGAGCATGGGTGTCACCTCAGGATTGAAGGCGACGCCAGCGTGGCCTCGGCGGGCGTTTCCGGCTTCCGGAAAGATCAATTCGGAACAAGTCGTCCGCGATCCTCGCCGGATTCACGCAGGATCAATCACTTAGCGGATTCCAGAATGATCATCCGGAAGCGTTGGCGGTAGCGATCCGGCGCTGGCGATACTCGCCCGGCACCTCGCCGACCTGTTCCTTGAAGGCGACATAGAAGCTGGACTGGGAGTTGAAACCGGCCGCCATGCCCACCGACAGCACGGAGGAGCGCGGCTCGTCGATCAGCATTTGCTTCGCGGTCTCCACCCGGTACTGGCGCACGTAGCGCGAGAAGCCGATGCCGAACGCCGTGTTGACCAGCTCCGACAGCTGATGGGTGCTGAGCCCTAGCATCTCGGCCACCGCAGCCAGGCTCAGCGACTCGGAGCGATGGACCTGCTCCTGCTCGAACAGCTGCTGCAGCCGCGCAGCCATGGCGTCCCGATCGACGCGGGCCAGTGTCGACTGCGCATAGGCGACCTCGACCGCCTCGCGCGTCTTCGGCACCAGGTCCGGCACGCTGAGCAGCAGCCAGCCGACGACCAGGAAACCCAGCGAAATCGCCGCCGAGTACGTCCACGCGTAGCCATACCAGTCCAGCACGCCCGAAGCGAGAAAGCCGCTGATCGCCACGGCGATCGCCATCATCGCGAACAGGGCCAATACCCTCAGCTCCAGCGCGAACCAGCGCCGCATCGCACGCAACCGGTACACCAGCACGCACAGGTGCAAGGCCACTGCCGTGCCCATCAACAACGCCACCGGAATCGCCCGGGCCAGCGGGACCGACAACGCCAGCGCCAGCACCACGAACGGCAGCGCCCACTCGACCCTGCGCCAGCCCCCCTCGGGCCGCAGCATGCCGAGCAGCAGCCAGTAGAAACCCACCGACTGCAGGAACACGATCACCACGTATGGCCGCGTGGGAAATGGATCCGACGGATCGGACGCGAACTGCAGGTGCGCTAGCTGGGTCAGCGCCAGTCCCGCCAGCATGACGAAGCCGCCAACACGCGACTGCCACGGCAGCACGAGCTGCCGGTAGCTGGCGAACAACGCGGCGAGCAGCATCGCCATGCCGACCGAGAATCCGACCATCAGTTGCAGTGCCAGATCCATGCCGATCTTTTACCGAATGCGCGTGAAATAGTTCGTCCGCAACACCGGGCGACCCTCTTTATCGAAATAGGCGGCAGTCTCGATCATCGACTTGCCGTCCGCAGCGACGGTGTAAATGCGCGTCGATGCCGGCATCCCACCCTTGCCCAGCTGCATGATCAGAACGTTGGGCGAAGGCATCTTCACCGCGGCGATGTCGGCCTCGATGCTGTCCTTGACGACCGCCGGCGTGCCGTCGAGGGAAGCGATGCCTTCGGAATGGAGCTTCGTACCGTCGGCATTGGCGATGTCGACCTGGGTCGACCACTTCCCGTTGCCTGCGTCCTCGAAAGTGAAGGTGACGCTCTTCGGGCGAGCCTCCGGTGGAATCGGCAATCGCGAAGTGTCTACTGTCCAGCGACCGACCAAAGGAGAAGCAATAGGCGGCCCGGCAAAAACTGGCGCGTTCGGAATTAGAAATACTGCCAGAACAGTTGCAAAAAGCATCTTCATGGGAATCTCCCGCTCGTGCTTACAAGGACTCGTAGCCCAGAGGCTGGAATGAAACCAGAACATCGGGCCCCTGCAGAAAATATACCCTGCCCCTGGTCTCAACCCTGGAACACGGGCTCCAGCATGCGGACACTGCCGGCATCGGCATCCATTTCCACCTTGCCGCCGACAGGCACGATGAACTGCTCCCGGATGTGCCCGATCATCGCGCCGCGGTAGGCGGGGATCCGCAGCGGCTTGATGTGGTCGTCGAAGATCTGGTCCAGCGTCAGCGAGCCATAGCCTTCGCCAGGATCGCAATCGGTGCACTCGCCGAATACGAAGCCGGCAATCCTGTCCAGCGCACCCATCAGCTTCAACGTGGTGAGCATGCGGTCGATGCGGTACGGCGCCTCCTCCACGTCCTCCAGAAACAGGATCTTGCCGGCGAAATCCGGCAGGTAACGCGATCCGGCCAGGCCCACCAGCACCGACAGGTTGCCGCCGACCAGTTCGCCCCGTGCCTTGCCGCCGGTGATGGTGAGCGTGCGCTGCTTGCGCGGCACCAGCTCGTCGCCGGCATCGGCCACGTTCCGGTACTGCATCAGCTCGCGGTTGAAGAACACGCGCCGGAACTGGTCGACGTTGAAGCGGTTCCAGCTGCCGGCGCCGATGGGGCCGTGGAAGGTGACCAGGCCGGCCTGCGCGAGGATGGCGTTGTGCAAGGCGGTGATGTCGGAGTAGCCGAGCAGCACCTTGGGATTGGCCCGGATCGCGTCGTAGTCGAGCAGCGGCAGCAGCCGCGCGGCGCCGGATCCGCCGCGGACGCAGACGATGGCCTTGACCTCCTTGTCGGCGAACATCGCATTGAGGTCGCCGGCACGCCCGGCGTCGGTGCCCGCCAGGTGGCCGTATCGCGACGCGTAATGCTCGCCGGTCTTCACCTTGAAGCCCAAGGCCTGCATCGCTTCCTGCGCGAGCTGCAGGCTGAGCCGCTCATCCGTGGCCGAGGACGGGCTGACCAGCGCGACGGTGTCGCCCGGGTCCAGAGGCATCGGCAGCAATCGCCGACGCGGGGCCGCGATCGCAGCGCCGCCGCCCACGAGCGGCAACAGGGCCGCCAGCGCTGCGCTTCGGATGAAATGTCGCCTGTCCATGCCGTCGCCTGTCGATCAGGATGCTGGCCAGATTAGCGTAATGGGCCAGGCAGACTCGACCCCTTCTCATCCCCGGTTCGGCACGCATCGCGACCTGTCCTACGCCCGCGACAACGTTTGACAATGCAGCAAGCGCCTCGGAGCATGCGGTTTGCCTGTTATGGAGTATCGCCGCCATGCGTCGCATTCTTGCGCTGTCCCTGCTGCTATTTCCGCTGCTGTGGCCGGCCATGTCCGGGGCCAAGGAAGCCAAAGCGGCTCCGGCGTCCGCCACCGCGATGCCGCCGCCCCCGGGCTGGCTCGGCGAGCTGGATGCGCTGTACGACACGCGCATCCGGGTGGCGGGCCTGGAAGACCGCGCGTTCTCGCCGGAGCATTGGTGGGATGTCGCCGGGCCGCTGGCAATCGAAGCGCGCGGCTTTAATATGGAGGTTGTCGGCCGCAGCGCGGAAGGGCGACCCCTGCGCCACGTGTCGTGGGGACGGGGCGACACTCGCGTGCTGCTGTGGTCGCAGATGCACGGGGATGAGAGCACGGCATCGATGGCGCTGGCCGATCTGTTCCGCTTCCTCGGCGAGCACCCCGACCATCCGATCGTGCAGCGCCTGCGCCAGGGCACCACACTGGATTTCCTGCCGGTGATGAATCCCGACGGCGCCGCGCGCTTCCAGCGCCGCAACGCGCAGGGCATCGACGTCAACCGCGATGCGCGCGCACTGGCCACGCCCGAGGCGCGCGCGTTGCATGACCTGCGCGAGCGATTGAAACCGGACTTCGGCTTCAACCTGCACGACCAGCGGGTCGGCACCCGTGCCGGCGACTCCGACCGCGGCACCGCCATCGCGCTGCTCGCGCCGGCCTTCAACGAAGCCCGCGAGGTGAACGCCATCCGTACGCGCGCCATCGAAGTGGCCGTGGCGATCCGCGCCGTACTCGAGCCCTACATCAGCGGCCACATCGCCAAATGGGACGACACCTTCAACCCGCGCGCATTCGGCGATCTCACGGCCAGGGCCGGCGTGTCCACGGTGCTGATCGAATCGGGCGGCATCGACGGCGATCCGCAGAAGCAGCGCCTGCGCAAGCTGAACTTCCTCGCCCTGGTCGGCGCGCTCGACGCGATCGCCACCGGCTCGCATGCGGGCCTGCCGCGCGCGCTTTACGAGGATCTGCCCGAAAACGGCAAGGTCTGGCCGGACCTGCGCATCACCGGCGGCACGCTGGCGATTCCCGGGCAACCGCAAGCGAAGTTGGATCTGCTGGTGAACTTCCAACAACCGTTGCTCGAGCGCGGCGGCACCATCGCCGACATCGGCGACCTGGGCGACACGCGCGCGCGCCGGACCATCGACGCCTCCGGCCTGTACATCGTACCGTTCGACCCGCCGGGCAAGCCTGCGGGCAAGGCACCGCGGACGCTTGCGCCCGACATGCCGGCGTACTTCCGCCTCAGCCGTGATCCGCAAGGGCGCGATGTGGTCTGGACGCTGGCCGGCGATGTGGATCCGGCGAAGCCGGGGCCCTCGAAAGAGCGATGACGCGTGGCAAGAAAGGCAAGAAAGGTGTCAGGGGCATTCGCCGAGGCCCCACTCGGCCACGTCTCCGCCCGTCTTCCCGATGTCGAAGCACGCCCCTCTGGATCGTCGTACCGGGAAGTCCAATCCCGCCCAGGAGCCCGAATGCGCCCGAAGATCCAACTCCAATGTGCCTGCGGACAGGTCCGCCTCGAAACGACGGGCGACCCCATCACCTCTGCCGAATGCCATTGCGCCAGCTGCCTCGCGTCGGCAATCCGGCTCCAGGCGCTCCCCAATGGGCCACGCCTGCAGGAGCCCAATGGCGGGACGCGTTTCGTGCTGTACCGCAAGGATCGCGTCCGCTTCCTCGAGGGCTGGGGGTTGCTCAAGCTCTTCCGCCTGTCGAAGGATGCGAAGACGCGTCGCGTCATCGCCAGTTGCTGCAATACGCCGGTCTTCCTGGAATTCGAGAACGGGCATTGGCTCAGCCTGTACGGCTGCCTGTGGACGCCGGAAACCCTGCCCAGGCTCGAACTGCGGACGATGACGAGCGACCTGCCCGACCCGTCCGTGCTTCCCGACGACGTCCCCAACATGCGGCGCCAGTCCGGCTGGTTCTTCGTCAAGCTGCTCGGCGCGTGGATCGCGATGGGATTCCGTGCACCCAAGCTTGCCATCCTCGAGGAACTCCGCGCCTAGACACCTTTTCCACCTCAACCTACCGCGCTGTCGCCACTGCGCCTACACGTCCGCGGTGGTATGAAGATGCGAGTATTCCGCCCGCTACACCCATCCGATCAGATCCGGGAGATGACACATGATCAGCAAGAACACGATATGCCTGTGGTACGACGGCACCGCGCTCGATGCCGCGACGTTCTATGCCAAGACCTTCCCCGACAGCAAGGTGGGCGCGGTCCATCACGCGCCGGGCGATTATCCCGACGGCAAAAAGGGCGACGTGCTCACGGTCGACTTCACGGTGTTGGGCATTCCGTGCGTAGGCCTCAACGGCGGCCCGCAATTCAAGCACAGCGAAGCATTCTCTTTTCAGGTCTCTACCGAAGACCAGGCCGAGACGGATCGACTGTGGAACGCGATCGTCGACAACGGCGGAGCGGAAAGCGCTTGCGGCTGGTGCAAGGACAAGTGGGGCTTGAACTGGCAGATCACACCACGCGTGCTGATCGAGGCGGTCACCAGCCCGGACCCCGCGGTGGCCAAGCGCGCCTTCAACGCGATGATGGATATGCGCAAGATCGATATCGCCAAGATCGAGGCGGCGGTACGAGGCTGACGGCACCGGCCAGCCTGCGGGCCAGTCGTCGGAGGTGAGCGTGCGTGGTGTTGGGGTTTCACCCCAACCTACCAGCTACGACCGCGTTTGAAGGTCAGATGCACTCACTCATGGAGGGATCATGCATCTGCGCTATGGATTGATCGTGCTATCGCTCCTGGTTGCTGGTGCGTGCGGCTTGGCGCAAGCCGCCGTGGCGGAGGCTCACGTCACGGGCGGGCGAATCAAAGGACAAATCAATCAGGACGTCGCATCGTTCAAGGGCATTCCTTTCGCCGCACCACCGGTTGGGACGTTGCGCTGGAAAGTGCCGCAACCCATCAAGCGTTGGACTGGAGTACGCGATGCAAGCGCGTTTGCTCCCCCCTGCATCCAGCCTTGGGGCGAACACGAAAAGGAGCGCCCGAGCGAAGACTGCCTGTATCTCAATGTGTGGACGGCAGCCGCCTCACCACGCGAACGACGGCCCGTGATCGTCTGGGTTCATGGCGGCAGTCTCACGGGTGGCATGTCATCCGAGAAGGGATCGGACGGCAGTCACTTCGCGCGCGAAGGCGTCGTGCTGGTCACCATTGCCTATCGCCTTGGCGCGCTTGGGTTTCTTGCGCATCCGGAGCTCACACGCGAGCACGGCTCAGCATCAGGCAACTACGGCCTTCACGACATGGTCGCCGCGCTGAAATGGGTGCAGGCGAATATCGCGCAGTTTGGCAGCGATCCGGCGCGGGTCACGGTGATGGGCGGATCGGCGGGCGCGTTTGCGGTGAGCGTGCTGTCGGCGTCGCCGCGTGCGAAGGGACTTTACGCGCGGGCAATTGCCCTGGGCGGGACCGCGATGTTCCCTGCAGCGAGCGACGATCCACAATCGCAATACTTCTCTCCGACACTCGAGTATGGCGAGTCCCAAGGCGAGGCGCTGTTCAAATTGGCCGGCGCACAAAGCTTAAGCGCAGCGCGCGCGATGCCGCCGGCGAAGTTCATGAAGGCGATGGAAGGCTCGAAGGTCAGGATCGGAACGATTCGCGACGGCGTGCTGATCCAAGGCGCGAATCGCGAACGCTTCAACAACGGCCAGTTCAACGATACGCCGATTCTCATCGGCTATAACTCCGACGAAGCGGGTGACCCAGGGCCCAAGGTCACCGCTGCTTCAGCCAACGCGGATCTCGACAAAGCGCCGTGCAAACCCACTCACGCAGCATTCGAGGCAGCCTATCCGGCATTCAAGACCGACGAGGAAGCGAGAGCGCTTGTCAGAAAGGTGAATCGCGATGCCAACCTCGGCTGGTCGACGTGGGAGTGGGCACGATTGCAATCGGCCAAAGGTCGCAGTCCTGCCTACGCATATTTCTTCGACATCCACGGTGCCGACAAGCCCCACGGGGCCCCGCACGCGACCGAATATCCGTATGTCTTCGGTAACTTCTGGTTCAAGCCCACCGAAAACGACCTCACCATTTCGAATCTGTTACGCCGATACCTGATCAACTTCGCAACTAATGGCGACCCGAATGGTCCCGGCCTGCCCGAATGGAAAAAATTCGACGAGCGCTCTAACCGAGCCTTCGTCATAGACGACAAACCCAGCTCACGCGAATGGCCGAGTCTGGCTGGAATCAAAGCATTCGATGCGTTCTATGCATGTGTGGTTGAGGAGGAGAAGGCGCAGAGCCCGCAGGTTGGGGTTTCACCCCAACCTGCTGACCACTAATCCGCCGGCACGAGACGATGTGCCTCTTCCTGGCAGACGACCAGTTGGCCGTCGGTACCTGCAGTGCCGACCACGCGCACCCGCATGCCGACTGCCAGCGCTTCCACATTCACCGGCGCGGCCTTGCACAGGTTCCAACGCGCCGGCAACTGCACCGCCACCCTGCCCCGCTCGGCCGTATCGACCTGGATCACAGCATTGCCGTCGTAAGCCCAGGGTTGAGTGTCGATGGAGGCGATCGAGCCTTCGATGGAGGTCTGCTTGTCCGACTGCGGTTGCGGCTGCGCTACCGGTTTGGTGGCGCAACCGGCGGTGAGCACGACCACACCAAGCACGACTGAAACGAAGGTGATGCGTGAGCGTTGGCGCATGAAAACTCCGCTGAATGGTTGAGGGTTCGATCATCTATAAAGCCATCATCTTGCTTTCATGGCAACGAGGGAAGCTCCGGGTGCGCTTCGCTTACCCGGACTATGTTGCTGGGTTATTGAAGCCAACCCAGCCTACGGTCCTTCAACCACCGCGCCGCAGCAGCTGCCCTGACCGCCCGACCGCCTCGCCGTCCTCGAACGCAGGCCGTCCATTCACTACCACCAGGTCGAACCCTTCGGCCTGGAGGGATGGATGCACGTAATCGGCCTTCGCATGCACCTTGGCCGGATCGAACAGCACCACGTCGGCCTTCGCGCCCGGGCGGATCGTGCCGCGGTCGGGCAGGCGCAGGATCGAGGCCGGCAGTGAGGTCGCCTTGCGCACCGCTTCCTCCAGCTTCACGCGCGGCTGCTTGACCACGAACTCCTCGATCCACTTGGCGTAGGTTCCGGCCGAGCGCGGGTGGCTGCCGCCGGGCGAGCCGTCGGTGCACAGCGCCACGCGCGGATCGAGCAGCAGGCGGTCCTGCAGCGCGCGGTCCATCACGAAGTGGGCGGCCTGGCCGCCGCCGGGACCGATGTCGATCAGCACGTCGGCGAACGGCTTGTCCTGCTCCGCCGCCACCTGCTCCAGCGTCTTGCCGGCATGCGGTCCGCTGCCGAACAGCAGCGCCCCGGGACCGTTGCGCTTTTCCATGCGCTGCTGCAGGTACGCACGCAGCTCGTCGCGGCGCGACTGCACCACGCCGGCGTAATCAGTGGGCGGCAGCGCCCACTCCGGGAACACGATCGCGACGCCGGTGTAGCTGGCCTCGTAGGGATAGGCGTCGGCGGTGAGCGGCTGGGTTGGCGTGCGCAGCGACTGCAGGAACGCGAGCAACGCCTCCGCGGCGGCCTCGCCCTTGCCGTAGACCATCTTCAGGTGCGAGACGTGCGCGCGCGCCGGGCCGCTGGCGGCGACCAGTTCGCGGATGGAATCGCGTACGTCGTCGGCATCCTCGGAGCGCATGTGGCTCATCTCCACGCCATCGAAGCGGGCGATCACCGGGCCGAGGCCGGCGAGTTCGCGCATCTCGGCATAGCGGCCGGGCACGTACTCCAGGCCGGTGGACAGGCCGAACGCGCCGGCGCGCAGGTCGTGTTCGAGGATCGCCTGCATCCGCGCCAGCTGGGCATCGGTGGGGCGGCGCGTGCCGTCGTCGATGCCGGCGCGGCGGCGCAGCGTGCCGTGACCGGACAAGGTGGCAACGTTGATGTCTGGTGTGGCACGGGCCACGGCGTCCATCCACGACGGCAGGCTGTCGGCAGCATGGTCCGCACCGGGCAGCGCGGGGCTGCTGCCGTCCTCGCCCAGCACGATGGTGGTCACGCCCATCGCCAGGTATTGCGTGTACGTCTCGTCGAGTGGGTCGCCGTGCGTGTGCAGGTCGATGAAGCCCGGCGCCAGCACGCGACCGCCGCCGTCGACGATGCGCAGTCCGCGTGCGTCCTTACCGGAGACGCGGCCGATGCGCTCGATGCGGTCGCCGCGCACGAGCACGTCGGTGCGTCGTCCCGGCTGGCCGCTGCCGTCGACGAGCAACACGTCGCGCAGTACCAGGCCGCGCGCCGCTGCCTCCGGTGCCGCGCGCGCGGCCAGCATCGTCGGCATGAGCGTGCAGGCAGTGCCTGCCGCCATCGCTGCCAGGACGTCGCGCCTGGACCAGGCGGAATCGCGCATCGTCGTACCTCCGTAGCGGTAAGTGCCGGACACGTTAACCGATGCGGCCGCCCGGCAGTAAACCTCATCCCGCTTCTGGGCCACGCAAGGCTACATCAACCGATAAGTGAATCTGACCGCGTTTTTCCTTATCGGGCTAAGCTTGCTGACCGGGGCAATCACTCACGAGCTGGGTTGATGAAGCCAACCCAGCCTACGATCCCGCAGCCGCGGCAGGCAGTTGCTCAGCCTTGTGCTCCCGCCGGTATCGCGCCGGTGGCGCGCCGAACGCGCGACTGAAGGCGCGGTTGAACGCTGCTTCCGACTCGTACCCAACGTCACAGGCGACCTGCAGGACCTTCCTGTTTGTGGTCAGCAAGAGACGCGCGCCAAGCTGAAGACGCCAGCGCGCCAGGTAGGCGAGAGGCGACTCACCCATAAGCTGTGCGAATCGTTCGGCCAGTACCGTACGCGACGTGCCGCTTGCTCGTGCCAGATCGGGCAATGTCCATGCGCGCGCGGGGCTGCGGTGCAGGAGCGCAAGCGCCCGTCCGACCTTGGCGTCGCGCGCGCCAGCCAACCAGCCGGTGCGCTCGGGCGGCAGTTCATCCATATACCGGCAGAGCGTTTCCACGAACACGGTCTCGGCGAGCTTGGCAAGAACCGCCAACCGACCGGCCCGCTGCAATTCCACTTCGCTCGCGCAGTGGCGAATCGCGCTCTCGATCCATGCGCCCGCGGGGTTGCTGCGCACATTCGTCTTGAGAATCGCAGGCAGTCCGCTCAGGAACAGGCCTTCTGCGTGACGTTCGCAACCCAGGTAACCGCAGATGATCCGGGTAACGGGTCCATCGCCGCCCCATTTCTCGGCAGCGAGCTCGCCGTTCGCCAGCTTCGGCAACAGGCGCGTCCCGGGAAAAAGTTTTGAAGTTTGTCCATGCCACAGCTCGTGCGCGTCACCGTGGGGAAAGACGACGATATCCCCGGCCACAAGGTTCACTTCGTCGTGACCGGCAGTACGAGCGGTCGCATGCCCATCCGTCACCAGATGGAACAACACCAGCCGTTCACTATCTGGTGAAATGATGGGACGGATCTGATCCTGCGCCGGCGTGGCGAATCGCCAGGGCGCGGAGAATTCGCCGTTGAAAAAGAGCGCGCCGGTGACGCGCACCGCGCGCATGGCTTCCGATAATGCATCCATCCGGCAAATCTCCTGCAAAGAACCCCGGACTCTCGATCAATTCCGGCCCAGCGCGTTACGGCATATTCGTTCTCACCTGGCGTAGTACACCGCAAACCATAGGAGAGAACCGTGAAAACCACGACATCCCGAACCTTGCAAATCATACAGCGGTTCAATCGAGCATTCGTGCAACACGACGGATCGCTGCTCGACGGCCTGATCGCCGAGGACTGCGTCATGGAGAGCGTGGAGCCCGCTCCCGACGGCACGCGATACATCGGCCGCGATGCATGCCTCGAGTTCTGGCAGAAGCTGGCCAATAACCGCGACGGTGCGTTCGCTGACGAAGATATCGTCGCCATCGATGACCGCGCCATCATTCGCTGGCGCTATCGCTTCGGCCCCGGGCTGTCGCAGTCGGTCCGGGGCGTGAATGTGATGCGCGTGCGCGATGGCCTGATCATGGAGGCGCTCGGGTACGTGAAGAGCGGCGATGCCTCCGTGGCGACGGCCGTACGCAGCGCCACGACCTCCAGTGACGCCTAGCCGCTTGCGCTGGCCTGCATACATGTGGATTAGCGGCTCAAAGGAGAAGCGCCTGTGATCATCATAGCTGGACATACGCTCACCGAACCCCATAAGCGCGACGCCGCTGTAGAAGCGTTCGCCGACATGGTCGAACGGGCAAGGAGGCACGACGGCTGCCTTGACCTGTCGATTAGCGCCGACTCGGTCAACCCAGAGCGCATCAACGTCTTCGAGTGCTGGCGCGACCAGCCGTCCTTGAACGCTTGGCACAAAGTCGCGAAAGGCCCGAGAGTCAAACTGCGGGAAGCCCACGTAAAGCTGTATCGCAGCGACAAGGCCGAGAAGCCATTCTGAGATTGCCGCGGCCAATCTGATGCCGTCGCGGCAGGCGAAAGATGGTGAAGTTGGGGTTTCACCCCAACCTACGGCGTGAGGTAGCTCTCCAGTTGATCGGTCAGCTCTTTGGGATGGCTGAGCGCGACGCAATGGCAGCCGGGGATCTCGTCTGGGACGACACCCAGCCGCTCAGGCGCGAGCCGGCGGAAGAAGTCGACGGGAAACAAGTGGTCGTCCTTGCACAAGATGAATTTCGTGGGCACGGCCGGGTGGGCTTTCAGCGGCGACGGGTTGTAATAAGACGCGTTCGATTGGTCGCGCGCACGGCTTAGCGCTTCCTCCGCCAACGCTTTCGGGACGCCGTTGTAGTACTCGATGAGCGGGTCCTTGTTACCGGTCAGCCCGCCGTCCTTGGCCGCCTGCTTCTCGGCGGCCTCGGCATAGCCGGTGTTGTCCCACCAATCCGCGGGCCGCTCGCCAGGGGCCGGAATCATCGCTGCCAGGTAGACCAGCACCTTGACGGACAATCGGTCGGCGATCAGCGGCGCGGTGAAGCCGCCGAATGATTGGCCGACGACCACCAAGTCCCGGCGGTCGCCGATCTCTTGAACCAACCAGTCGGCCGTTTCTTCCAGGCCTTTGGTCTCGTCCTCGCAAGGTAGATCGGGGGCGACCACGTCATGCCCGCGCGCGCGCAGTTCGGCCTCCACCAGATGCCAATACCAGCCGACATCGCCGCCGCCGTGAATCAGTACGAAGGTGGCCATTTCTGCGTATCTCCCTTAGGGCTGGGCCACGTTACTACAGTGCATGTTCTTGTCGAAGCCAAGAGCCGTCGCTTCGCTGGCGCACGACCTTACGGGCTTTTAATTCCTGCAGCGTACAAGAACGCGGTGGGCCTCAAATTTCCTAGTTATGGCATCCCGAGCCAACGTCGTGCCGCTTTGTCAGCACCCTTCAATATATCGCCATAAGCCAAACAACTGAATGCGCCCATCGCACACAAGAACACGTATGCCCAGGCTATCCAGAGTGTCTTCCCATCGAATACGCCGATAATGGCTCGATATGCGAGCAACAAAGAAACGGAAGCTAGCGCGAAATAAAGGGCTGACAGCAGCCATGTAGCGAATTTCCGGGCCTTTGCACTTACGAACATCTTCCTTCGCCAATGCAACTCTCCTGTCTCGTCATGCATATCCAGCAAGTCCCACGAATTGGACACATCCAAGAGCGCCCGACCAGGCTGTGGACCGGACATCAACTGACGAATCAGGCTTGCGGGCAAATAAGACCCGAATAAGTGACGAACCGCCACTGAAAGCCAGAGATCGCTCTCGGCATCGTATTTCTTAAACAGCTCAAGAAAATCTCGTCTGTCAACGCTTCTTGATCTTGCCAGGCTGAAAGTGCCTTTGACCAGCGTGACACCAATTACAACTACGATGAGAGGGAGCAAGAGCTTTCCATCGCTCATTTGTAAGAGTCTTTCGATCATCTCGCCTCTACTCCCTTGATCATCGTCAGGGTGCTCTTCGAAAAACGCACTCTGGCCCCAATTTCTCTTGTTATCCGCGAAGACTAAGTCTTCAGATTCATGCTCTGGCGATACTCCAGCGCTTCCGGATCATCGTGGAACGTCAGTAGTTCTCCCGCGAGTTCGCTTAAGTGTTGCTTCGCTTCTAAGGGCGTCGCCCTGAAGAATTCGCGGCGGAGATTCACCAAGTTCACGCGATGGCCAGCCAAGCGCGTGTGCATCGCTGCTTCGATCCCCACTGCGTCTTTTGAAAAGAAAACGGCGTGCACGTCAAAGTTAAAAGGTACAGAAGCGTCGCTGAGCTCTCGAATACGATCGAGTGGATCGAGACGGCGTGTCATGCCCACCTTGATTAATGATTCTCCGAAAGACCCGATGTTAGAAATGACATAAACATAGCCTGCACGTATATTCGCGGCACGGTAGTCAACATCATGAATGGCACGGTCAACGTCTGCTAAGTGTTCGCGCATCCGGCTAGACCCGGCTTCATCGCCCTTGGCGTCCAGTACTTCCAAGGCGTTGAGGTAATGTTTGCGCTCCTTCTCAAGACGTTCTCGCTCCTTCTCAATCTCACGCTGAACTTTACGCTCTTCGCGCATACGCTCGCGTTCGAGACGTTCCGTCTCCCGTTCTTCGGCCTGCTTTTGCAAAAAATCAGCAGTCAGCTTCAGCTCGCCTATGCGAAGCTTGAGATACTCGCTCGATATTCTTATGTTCATTGTCTTGCCAAGCCGTTCAATCGCCTGCGCGACTTTATTCAGACGCTCAATCGCTGCTGTGACTTTGTAGGGCTTTAGCGAACGGACCAAGGTATCGGCCTCTGCGTTGAATGCGCGCAGCATCAACTTGGAGAAATCGCGCACCATCGTGCGGCCCTGCGCTTCTGAACCGTTTACCGACCAATTGGTCGACGCAAGGACAGCGCCGCCTTCCTTGCGATTCATAGCCTTCGTTTTCTCTTGAATCTTCTCTAACTGGGACTGGTATGACACTGCATCCGTGAGCGGATGGAAGTATTCGTAGACTCCAGACTCCTGCAAAAGCGCGAGATCCTCGGTCTGCACTATCGCGCTACGCACCTCCACTATCTTCGCTTCCAGCGACTCAAGATCAGTCTTCGCAGCCTTTCGCTCGGCCATCAGGTAGCTGGATAGCTCGGCGACCTGTGCTTCCAGACGCGCGCGCTCTGCCTCTCGCTCCAGAATGGACATTGCGCCCAACCTTTGCAGCTGCTCGCGAGTTTCGTCCTGCTGTTGTCGGACGAAGTCTAGCTCGCCTAGCAATTCTTGCGCGAACCCTCTCGCGCCGAACCAAGGCACAGATCGCTTTCCTTGCAGTCCATCCTTTCGGTGCATACAGACTTCCTTAAAATACGGCCCCGCGTTTCCAGAGATAAATCGGACTCGTGATCCACATGGAGGCTAGTTGCAATACAGCGATTCGCCTATTTTCTGACAGGTACGTGAGTTGCCACGGCTATCTGTCGTGTAAGTGCTGTTGCCGATCTGTTGAGTGGTAGTGGAGTTACCTTCATTATCGGTCGTGTAGAGCGAGCTTCCGATACGCTGCGTCGTACTGCTATATCCGTCACTGTCCGTGCGATAAGTTGAATTACCGATGTGCTGTGCAGTACTCGAGTTCCCGTAACTGTCAGTCGTATAGTCGGTCTTTCCGATACGTTGCGTGGTGCTTGAGTACCCGTCTGAATCAGCACGGTACACGGAACTGCCGATCCGTTGATAAGTGGACGACTGAGCAGCCGCGGAGCCTGTCGCGGCCAGGACCATCAGCCCCATAAAAAGTGCCTTCATAGCCTTCCCCCTCTTAGTCCGCGCCCGAGATGAGCATGGCCTGCACGAGGTAGACGCATGTTCCATGCCAAAAAACAGTCGGCCCAGACGTGGCCCAAGCAGCCTAAGAGCTTCTCACTGGATCGAGAAAGCCATTTATCGTCACACCCGGAGCGATAGGTGTCACGAGGTGCCCAGGCTTGATTAATGCGCCAGGACTTTGATTACATCTCGGGTGTCGTTGCCTGACTCAAGAACGGGGTCAGAAATACTTCGAGGAGATAAGTGTCTCTGACCCCGTTCTTCGCTGACACCAAGCAGGATTACAGATGCACTGCTCAGTGGGCGCAAATGATTTGCGCGGCTGCCATAACGAGGCAGAGATACTTCGAAGATGTAAGTGTCTCTAACTCCGTTCTTTCACTGATCCCCTACAACCTTTAGGGCGTCGCTCGGAGCTGTTGATAGGCATGGAATATTGCCTGTTTAATTTCCAGCTTAACTTGCTCCATCGACATTTCATTCAGCATACGGTGACGCCCCCAGCGGGCTTCTGCGTCGATTAACGATGGCACACCGATTTCGTCGACACATTCCACGAAATAGCTCGCTACAGCAGGCGTAAGCCCTAGCTCAAGCTTCAATGCGAGTCGCGCAATCCTAGCGGCTACAACCGGCTCGAGGCTAGGCGGCGGAACCACGAAGTCAAGCCTGCGATCTCGCAGGCTGGCAAGAAATGCCGAGGTCACGGTACTTCGGCCACTCTTGAGTGACAGGGCTATTCCGTCGGTCGAAAAACAGACCGAATTGAGCAAATTTCTCGTGCTTATATATGAGGACGCATCAAATCGGAAAGCATAGCTTTTATCCAACTCCCAAACGTCAACCTCATACTTACCGATTACCAGTCTAAAGCCACCGAAATTTGTGCGCTTTACAAAAGTACCGACGCTGCGAATCTGCTCTATATCTACAGGACCGGAAACAAATATGTCTAGATCATTTACCAATCTTCCAGCACCAAACGCCACGTCCCGTGGAGCACCGCCAAAGAGGTAAGCCTCACCAGTGGCATTCAAGATACCTATGAAACTCTCGAGGTCGTCATCTTTCTTTAGCTTACGCACGAACCTGCGAAGCCGCTCAGCGACCTGGACAGGAAGTCGATTCATATCGCCTCAAGATCTACCAAGGCTTCGTACACTCTCATCGCGTACGAATCAGTCATACCGCAAACCTGATCGCAGACAAGCTGCACCTGACGATACCAGGGCGGCAGATTTAGATCTTTCGATTGTCTATACACTCGCACGTAGTTCGGGGACATCAGAGACATGACATATTCATCTATTTTCGATGGAGTTCCATGACTATGCTTGACAATCGATTGCCAAAACGCAGTCATCAATTGCGGAATTATTCGATGACCGTGGAGTTCCGCCTTAAGTACTGAGGGATGCTTGTAGACCCGCAGGGAGGCGAAATCTTTAAAGGCATCGACAAGTTTACTGGACCTAAAATCTTCAGCAATCCCTTTTCTCAATGAACCAAAAGAATTATCTGCCTCAAGTTTAGTAAATCGCTCGATTGCGTCCGACACCATTAAACCAATGGCATAACTTCGAATGATATCGATCTGTGAATCGCGTATCTCCTTACTAGTAAGCGGAACCGGAACCGGCTTACTCTCTTCAGGAGGCATGCGTAAAGAGTTCAGCCAGTCGCGGTCGTCACCATACTGTCTCAGCAGTTGCTCGACTCGTTCGTCTTCTTTGTATCTGGGGTCATTGCCTACATACGAAGCAAGTTCCGCGACGCTTATGATCTCTTTCTTGACCGCATCCTCTATATCTAGTACGGAGTATGCGATGTCATCGCAGACCTCCATCAGATAACTCAATGGATGACGAGCGCCCACTTTTAACCCGGTTTCATTGCTAGACCATTCAAAAACATCCTTCTCTGATCTAAAAACTCCGAATTTCTTTGGCCCGCCATCGCCCTTCACTGCGTCAGATAACCATGGATACTTCATAAAAGCTCGCAAGGTCGATGCTGTAAGCCGCAACCCGCTCTTGTGATCTTGATGCTGCAACCGCGTCAAAATCCTAAATCCCTGCGCATTTCCTTCGAATAGAAGAAAATCCTTAAGCATGTCTCTGTTGAAAGCGCTCTTTGCCTCCGCTTTGATCTCAGCTTCGTTCTCTTCGACCCAGCTTCTAATTGCAACCTCGCCTTGATGTCCAAAAGGAGGGTTGCCCAAATCGTGGGTTAGAGCTATGGCAGCCAACAATGCCGGAACGTTTCGACGTGCGCCTGGAACGGCCGATATTCCCTCAATTTCCGCGGAAACAGCAGTGCCCATCGAACGTGCAAGATTTGATACTTCCATAGAATGCGTGAGTCGCGTGCGGACTCCATCATGCATATCTAGTGGAAAAACTTGTGTCTTATCTTTGAGGCGGCGAACGGGAGTACAAAAAACAACACGATCAAAATCGCGTTCGTGGTCTGTACGGTGGTCATTGATACTTTCGTAGATGGACACTTTTCGGTCCGGACCAACGACCCGGGACGTCGATAGCAACTGCGACCAATTGAGCGGAGCCGCCGGCGCTTTGCGCATTCCATTGCTAGCCTTAACTTTGCTTGTCACGTTTTTTTCCGCTTTATGCTTTCGCGCTGCCTTTGCGCCTTTTACTTTCTTGCCAGCCATCCTTCGCCCCCTAGTTACATGTTTCGACGGTATTCCCCGCCAACGTCGTATAACGCATGGCTGATCTGCCCGAGACTGTGTGTCTTAACCGCCTCCATCAACGCCGTAAACACGTTTTGGCGGTTGCGGGCGGTGTTTTGCAGGTAGGCCAGGCCGTGGCCGTCGTGGGTGAAGCCGGTTTCTTCGTCGGCGTCGGCCAGGTGGGCGTGGGAGGTCTCGCCTTTCGGGGCTAG
>Ga0193753_10000397_pt1 | contig 43212 bp, 38 predicted proteins | sample H1c2metaG_FD_144925 | JGI IMG/M metagenome (GOLD analysis project Ga0193753, IMG submission 144925) | Soil microbial communities from a riparian zone of the East river system, Colorado, United States - H1c2 | ecosystem: Environmental > Terrestrial > Soil > Riparian zone | place: USA: East...
AGATTCGATACTGTCCACAACAACGCAGACCACAGTCCTCGATGCCAGGACAGTATCGAATCTTCCCCTCAATGGTCGCGACTTCACCCAGATGGTGCAGCTAACTCCTGGTTTCGCAGGCTACACCGGCGGCGGTTATGGTTCCCTTAACGGAACACGCGCCAACCAGATGAATTGGCAGATCGACGGCGTCGATAACAACGATCTCTGGCACAACATTCCTGCCGTCAATCAGGGCGGCGTCTCCGGTATCGCGGGAATCATCCTTCCCCTCGATGCCGTAGACCAGTTCTCCGCGCAGACCCAGGCCGGTCCCGAAGGCGGGCGCAATCCCGGTGGCACCATCAACGTCACTCTCCGTGCCGGCACCAATCAGCTTCACGGCTCTGTTTACTACTTCAACCGCAACGAGCTCTTCGGCGCAAAAAGTCCCTTCTCCGATACCAAGCAGAAGGTTCGCAACTACAACACTGGTTTTTCCGTCGGCGGTCCCTTCCTCAAGGACAGGCTATTCGGCTTCCTCACCTTTGAGCACCAGCGCTTCGTTATCGGCGAATCCGGGACAGCCACGCAGCCATCCGTTGGCTGGCAAAACCAGGCGAAGGCTATCCTCGCCCAGCAAGGCATTCCAGTTAATCCCGTCATGCAGGATATGCTGAACACCCTGTGGGGAGCGGACGTTCTCGCGCAGGACACAATCGGCGTCAAGAACAACTTTCACTCGAACGATCCAGAGTACGGCTATAGCTGGAACGGTCTCGGCAAGGTCGATTGGCGCATGACCGACAAGGACAACCTCAGCATTCACTGGTTCGTCGGTCAAGGCAATCAAGTCGCTCCCGTTGGCTCACAGCTACTCGCCTTCTATGAAGTCGCTCCCATACACGTGCAGAACATCGCTATCGTCTATGACCGCGTCATCTCGTCCCGCATGACTAACCAGCTCCTTGCTGGCGTCAACTACTTCAACCAGGTCTTCAACGACAACAAAACCAATTACGATGTCCAGAGCCTTGGCTTCATCACCGGCGCTACTCTCCCCAATGCCCCGAACATCAGCATCAAAAATTTTGATCCCGTTGGCCTGACACCTCCAGAGGGACGCAACGACATCACTGGTCACCTCACAGACCAGCTCTCCTGGACCAAAGGAAAGCATCAGATGCGCTTTGGCGGCGAATACCGTCAGGCACAACTTGATGCCTTCTATCAGCGTCACGTCGTCGGCTCCTTTACCTTCGATGGCAGTCAGGTCGTTTCATCCGACAACCGTCCCACTCCTAATCCAGATGGACTCGATGGCTTTCGCTATTCTCTCGCTGATTTTCTCGCCGGACGAACTTCAGATGCTTCCATCATTCAGGGAGATCAGAAGCGTCAGGTCTTCGTCAATACTTGGTTCCTCAACGCCGGTGATTCCTGGCAGTTCAGCCCGAAACTCAACCTCAACTATGGCCTCCGCTACGACTATGAGGGTCCACTCCATAACAGCTACCAGAACATGTCTACCTTCCGTCCCGAGATGACCACCACCAATGGACTGGCATTTCAAGGTGCACAAATTTCATCGCTCTATCCGAAATACTGGAAGAGTGTCAGCCCTCGAGTTGGTGCAAGTTATGCAGCCGATCCAAACACTGTCCTACGCGCAGGCTTCGGCTTTTTCTTCGATACGCCTAACCTGAATCCCTTCCTCGACAACCGTCCTGGCAACGCAGCTCCCAATGGAGTTCAGGGCAATCCGGGTGGACCCGATCCAGTCTTTACCCTTGACGCCGGCGAAGTCGCCATCGTGAAGAATCAGCCAATCTTTAGCGCAGGAACCTGCTCAACCGCCTCACCTTGCGGCGTATTCTCCGTCAGCAACAACTTCCGCTCAGCCTACAACATGAACTACAGCCTCAATATGGAGCATACGGTCGCTTCAAACGTTATCGCGCAAATTGGTTATGTAGGCAGCCAGGGACGACGCCTGCTTAGCCTGCGCGACATCAATCAAGCCTCTCCCGGCATCTATGCCAGCAACACCGAGCGTCAAGCCGCGCGTCCTTACTACAACCAGTACCCGCAATACGGAAACATCAACCAGATCGAAAGCATCGGGACCTCCAACTACAATTCACTCCAGACTCAGCTTCGTCTTCAAAACTGGCATGGTCTCACCTCTTCCATCATCTACACCTGGAGCCATGCGTTCGACCAGGTCACCAACTATCGCGGAGTTCTCCCTCAGGACAATTTCAATTTCAAAGGGGACTACAGCAACTCTGACTTCGATACTCGCAATACCTTTGTCAGCCAGGTTACCTATGACATTCCCGGTGCCTCCTGGGGACCAAAGGAACTCACGCACGGCTGGGAGATCAACTCACTCCTCAGCTTCCACGGTGGGCAGCCATTCACCGTTCACGCATCAGGCGACCTGAGCGGAACGAATGAAGGCAATGACCGCGCTATCCAGGTTGGCCCCGTCAGAAAGGCCTTCCAGGGACAGAAGCCTAACTCCAGCTGGTTAGATCCAGCTGCCTTTGTCGATCCTGCCGAGGGCACCTTCGGTACAACGCGACGCAATGGATACTACGGTCCTGGCTACTCTGACGTCGATCTCTCTGTCTTCAAAAACACGAAGATCAAAGAACGTGTCACCGTTCAGTTCCGCGCAGAGATGTTCAACCTCTTCAACCGAAATAACTTCGCACCTCCCGGCAGCGGCTACGTCTCCGTCGGCGGCAATTTCACTCTCAACGACACCATCGGCGACTACAACGGAGCCCCCGGCATAGGCGCTGGCGAACCCTTCAATACGCAATTCGCCCTCAAAGTGCTTTTCTAACTTCAGCCCCTCCCAACAGAAAGCCCCACCTGAAAAGGTGGGGCTTTCTGTTCGAGGACACAGCGAATTCCTCGCGGTATCACCGCCTGAGCGCGCGAGCGTTATAGCAGCTTTATGGAAGTAACTTTCAGCGTGTCACCCTCCACATCGCCGCTGACGTTCACTCTCAGGTGATCCGCCTTATCCGATGCCTTCAACTGTTGGAGGACCTTCGCATTACCGTCCGCGTCGAGCTTCAGAACCTGATTATCGGCTGTAACAACGGCGAAACCGCTTTCCTTACACTTGAGTGCACAGTCTCGCGTATGCGAATCCGCATTAGCCGCCACTTTTTTCGAGCAGGCCACATCTACAACCGAAACATCGGTGAATGTCTTTGTTTCAGCCAGCGCAGATGTAGCCAATAGACCAAAAGCCAGTAACGAAGTAACTATTCGCACAATATCCCCCGTCTCAAATTTCAATTGAAAAGCTGACCTCGCAACTATAGCACCAACGTACTGCCGCAGCCCTACACCGGCCACTTCCAATCTCGAATCTCCTCGCGGTCGATCCCGTTCTCATGCGCAAAGTTAATGCTGTCGATGATCTGGTCTTTCAGCCATTCCTTCGTATGCGCTGCAGTAGCCTGCAGCCGTGGCACCCTGTCGATCACATCAATCGCTATGTTGAATCGGTCCACCTGATTCAGAATCGCCAGCTCCAGCGGCGTGTTGATATTCCCTTGCTCCTTGTATCCACGCACATGGATGTTGTCATGGTTGTTTCGCTTATACGTAAACTTGTGAATCAGCGAAGCATATGCATGGAAGTTGAAGATCACAGGCTTATCTTTCGTAAACAAGCTGTCGAACTCCTTCTCTGACAATCCATGCGGATGCTCCGTCTCGGGCATCAACCGAAATAGATCCACCACGTTCACAAATCGAATCTTCAAATCCACACATCGCTCACGCAGAATTGCCACCGCAGCCAAAGCCTCTGACGTAGGAATATCGCCCGCACACGCTATCACCACATCCGGCTCCTCGCCCTGGTCATTGCTGGCAAAGTCCCAGATCCCGATCCCCTTCGTGCAATGCTTAATCGCTTCGTCCATATTGAGGTACTGCAGATGCGGAGCCTTGTCGGCCACAATTACATTCACGTAATTCGTACTCCGCAGACAATGATCGGCCACACTCAGCAAACAGTTCGCGTCAGGCGGCAGATAGATCCGCACCACATGCGGACTTTTATTCGTCACCACATCCAGAAATCCCGGGTCCTGGTGTGTAAATCCGTTGTGGTCCTGCCGCCATACCAGCGATGTAATCAACAGATTGATCGACGAAATCGGAGCCCGCCAACGCAGCTCCAGTTTGCTCTTCTCCAGCCACTTCGCATGCTGGTTGAACATCGAATCGATGATATGTACAAACGCTTCGTAGGTTGAGAAGAACCCATGCCGTCCCGTCAACACATACCCTTCGAACCATCCTTCGAGCGTGTGCTCGCTCAGCATCTCCATCACGCGCCCATCGGCGGCAATCTCCGTGCCATCAGAATCCTCAGGCAAAATCTCAGCCATCCACGTCTTCTTACTCACCTCGTAGATCACCTGCAGCTTGTTCGAAGCCGTCTCATCCGGCCCAAACACCCGGAAGCTCGTCATGTTCTTCTTCATCACATCGCGCAGAAATCCGCCCAGCACATACGTTGACGAAACTTCAATCTGTCCCGGCTTCTTCACATCAACCGCATACTCGATAAAATTCGGCATCTCCAGAGGCTTGCGCAGCAACCCGCCATTCGCATGCGGATTGCCGCTGATCCGCTTCGTCCCCACTGGAGCCAGCTCCTTCAGCTCCGGCACCAGCCGCCCTGTCTTGTCGAACAACTCCTCTGGCTTATAACTCTTCAGCCACCTCTCCACCAGCTTCAGGTGTGGCGGACTCGTCTGCGGATCGAGAATTGGAATCTGGTGCGCCCGCCAAAAGCCCTCCACCTTGTGTCCATCCAGTTCCTTCGGCCCCGTCCATCCCTTCGGCGACCGCAGAATAATCATCGGCCACCGCGGCCTCTCCGGCACCGTCCCTGCCTTTGCGCTGCGAGCCTTCTTCTGGATCTCCCGTATCTCCAGCACACACCGCTCCATCACCGCTGCCATCTGCTGATGCATCAGCGTCGGATCATGTCCTTCCACCACATAGGGAGTCCACCCATAACCCTTGAACAGCCACTCCAGCTCCTCCGCTGAAATCCGAGCCAGCACCGTAGGATTCGCTATTTTGTAACCGTTCAGGTGCAGTACTGGAAGTACCGCGCCATCATGCACCGGATTGAGAAATTTATTCGAATGCCAGCTCGTCGCCAATGGTCCGGTCTCCGCCTCACCATCGCCCACCATCACCGTCACAATTAGGTTCGGATTATCAAACGCCGCGCCAAACCCATGCGAAAGGCTATAGCCCAACTCACCGCCTTCATGAATCGACCCCGGAGTCTCCGGCGTGCAGTGGCTTCCAATCCCACCCGGAAACGAGAACTGCTTGAAGAACTTCTGCATCCCCGCTTCATCCTCGCTCTTGTCCGGATAAACCTCCGAATACACGCCTTCGAGATAGCAGTTCGCAAGCGTAGCGGGTGCTCCGTGGCCCGGCCCCGACAGAAAGATCAAATCCAGATCGTACTTTTTGATCAGCCGGTTCAAATGCACCCACGTAAAGCTCTGCCCCGCATCCGAGCCCCAGTGACCGAGCAGCCGGTCCTTGATGTGTTCCGGCTTCAAAGACTCGCGCAACAGAGGATTCTTCTTCAGATAAAGCATCCCTACGCTAAGGTAGTTGCATGCTCTCCAGTAAGCATCCATCCTGCGCATCTCATCGGCAGTCAATGTCTGGGTGGTCCCGCTCTTTGGCTTCTTCTCCACTACCGGCGTAGCGACCTTACTCATAGCCATCTCCTCTGCTGGGCAACTTGTGTTGGCGATTTCTTACGAGCCCGACCGGACCATCCGGTCCACATGCATTGCAATCATCAAATCTTCTTTGGTTGGAACGACGAGAACTATCGCTTTTGATTCAGATGCGTCGATTCGACGCAAACGACTCTCCTTTGCATCATTTAATTCCTTGTTCACGAGGACCCCCATCGCATCCAGTCCCTCCAGAATCGCAACACGCGACTGCGCGTCATGCTCCCCAATCCCGCCGGCAAACACAATCGCATCCACTCCGCCCATCAACGCAATGAAGCTACCCATGGCCTTCTTCAAACTCCGTGTAAAGATCTCGAGCGCCAGCACTGCCCGTTTGTTTCCATCTGCCGCTGCCTTCCGCACCTCTCGCATATCGTTTGGCAGTCCAGACAAAGCCGCCATGCCCGACTCCCGGTTCAACATCGTCTCCACCGAAGCAACCCAGTCCACCGCATTCTCTTCCCTCTTCCCTCTTCCCTCTTCCCTTGCCTGCCGCAGCAGATAAAGCACCAGTCCCGGATCGAGATCTCCCGGCCGCGTCCCCATCACCACGCCCCCCGTGGGCGTCAGTCCCATCGTCGTATCAATCGAGCGCCCCGCCCACAGTGCCGTCACGCTGCATCCACTACCCAGGTGCGCAATCAACATTCGTTGCGGCAGACGAATCCCAGCCTCACGCAGCTGCCGCACAATCGACTCACAGCTCAGCCCATGAAACCCATACCGCCGCACGCCCCGTTCGCGGTACTCCAGCGGGATCGCATAAGCCGTCGCCGCCTCCGGCATCGTCTCGTGGAACACCGTATCGAAGCACGCATAGTGCGGCACGTCCGGCAGCTTTTCCATCATCTCGCGAATCATCTCAATCGCAGATGGATCATGCAGCGGAGCAAACACCACCGCATCTTCCAGATCCCGCATCACCTCATCGGTAATCCGCACATGACGATCCAGCTTCGCCCCCGGATGCACCACGCGATATCCCACCGCGTCCACCCGCGGCATCCCCGCCCTGCTCACAGCCTCTACTACAAGCCCGATCGCCTCCATCGAGCTCTCAGCCTTTGCAGAAGAAGCTCCCCCACTCAAATCCCGCCCTTCAGCATCGCGAAATTGGAACGAAGCCTTCCCACTTCCAATTCCGCTCACCTCGCCCTCAAACAAAGACACCGGCAAACCACCCGTATCATTATCCTCCGAAGCGAACACCGAAAACTTGATCGATGACGACCCGCTATTAATCACCAGAAGATGCATCCGCACCCCTACGAAGGAAATGACAATCAACTTCCGGAATCGCCTCAACTCGCCGGGCGATCGTCCAGCACCTTCTCATCTTTCTTATGCAACAGTGCAATCACAGCCTGATACAACCGGTTCCTCATATCGAACCTATCGGTTGCCCGGGTCACGTACCGCACAATCAAATCAACTCCCGCCGCCGCCGGTCGCATATCCACCGAGGGCTCCGCGCTGAAGTGGCTCAGTCCGCGCTCCTTGGTCGCTCGCTGCCATTCCTCCTCAGCCAGCTTCGCATCTTTTTCCGTCTCCTGCTGCACCGCCGTATGAATTGCCTCAATTACCCTTTGACTATTCGGTCCCGCCGGAATATTCACCACGATCTCATCCCACATCCATTGGCCGGTCGTCGAGAAGTTGAAATACTGCCCGGAGATCGCAAAGTTATTGATGAACGTCACACGCCGCCCCGTAGGATGCCCATTGCCCGTCCAGTTCCCCGTCTCCAGTAGCGACGTCCGGAACAGCCCCATATCAACCACCTCGCCGCCCACGCCGTTGATCTCCACCCAGTCGCCCACGCGGATGCCATTCTTGCCCATCAACACAAACCATCCGAAGAACGCCAGGATGAAGTCTTGAAACACGACCGTCAATCCCGCCGCTGCCAGTCCCAGGATTGTAGGCATCTGGCTCGGCGTGCCAAATATCGTGAGTAATATCAGCACCAGCGTCACCAGTTGGATCCCCAGGCTGCTCACCGTCTGCAACGTATGCAGACTGCGCTTATCAACCGTCAGGCGCTCCAGCAGCTTCCTCACCCCAGCCCCAATCAGCGCTCCACACAAAGCCAGAAATGCGATCGACGCTACCGACTGCAACAGCAGGTGCACCACAATGCTGTGCTGCAGCTTCACCTGATCCAGCCATCTCTGATACACCGCGGAGAGCTGTTTCTGCGTCTGGATCCGGTCATCCAGTATCCCGTGGATCTGAGCCAGCGAGTGCATCTGCGCCAGCCGCGCTACCCGTCCCTTTGTTCCATTCGCATCCTGAGCCGCAGCATCCGCTCCACCCGCTGCCGCCAGCTTTTTCTCCGTATCGTTATGCTGCGCCGTCAGCGTTGCCACATCGGCATCCGCCTGCGCCTTTGCCTGTCTAATCAGGTCCATTCGGGACCGCTGATCGAACCACGCGGACACTCGCCCCGCTAACGTCCCATAGTTCTTCGCCGACTGCACCGCCGTCGGCCCACCCGTATCGGCCTGCTCATCGAACTTCTTCATCGCGGCTTCGCGCGTCGTCAGCTCCTGCTGAATCTGACCGCGCTTATCCCCACTTACCCGCGCCAGATCCTCTGTCGCATCGTTCAGCTCATCATTATCGAGCTGCACCTGCGCCTTTGCAATATCAAGATCGTCCGTTCCCGGCGGATTCACTCCCTTTGCCGCCGCCGTCAGGCTGTCCACCTTGCCCTGATCGTCCTTCATCACCGCTTGCAGCATCGTGATTTTCTGCTGCAGTGCAAGCGCCTCCCCTGCCAGATTCCTCGTCTGGATATCCATCGAAGCCTGCCGCAGAGCCTGCGCGAACGCCTGATCCACTTCATGGTCAGCCAGCCGCTCCGCCTCCCGAGCAAATCTCCTCTCCTCGGCCGACACCGCCAGCGGAGCAAGCGCCTGGACCGTCTGCCACGGTCGTTGGTCCACCAGCCCAGTTACCCCTCCACCCGCCGCACCCGGCCTCCGCGCCTTCAGAAACGGCAAATTCGCCATCGCTCCACGCGTCAAGTAACTCGCCACCAGACACACCACCAGCACCAACGCCGGCACCGCAATCGAGAGTCTCCGCAAAAACTTCATCCTCCCACCCTAAACCTCTCTTCCCCTCCCACAAAAGTCCACCCCTCACCGCCACAAAACCTCTCGCCTCCATCTACACTCAAATACATGTGTGGAATCGTTGGTTACATTGGCCCCCAGCCCGTCGTCCCCGTCATCATTGAAGGCCTGCGCCGCCTCGAATACCGCGGTTACGACTCCGCCGGCATCGCCGTAGCCGGTGGCCCCACCGGCCTCGAGCTCCGCCGCGCTCCCGGCAAGCTCCGCAACCTCGAAGCCGTTATCGCCGTCAACCCCATCGATGGCACCTTCGGCATCGGCCACACCCGCTGGGCCACCCACGGCCGCCCCACCGAAGAGAACGCGCACCCCCACCGCGACTGTACCGGCACCCTCGTCGTCGTCCACAACGGCATCGTCGAAAACTACATCGCCCTCAAAAGAGAGCTCACCGCCGCCGGCCACACCTTCGTCACCGAAACCGACACCGAGATCATCGCCCACCTCATCGAACAAGAGCTCCTCAACCATCAGGACAGCCACTCCGAAGGCTCGACACTCGTGCGGCTCCCCCTTGAAGAAGCCGTCCGCCGCGCCGTCCACCGCCTCACCGGAGCCTTCGCCATCGGCGTCCTCTCCGCCCACGAGCCCAACAAGCTCGTCGCCGCCCGCATGGGCCCGCCCGCCGTCATCGGCATCGGCGACGGCGAATACTTCCTCGCCTCCGACGTCCCCGGCATCCTCCACCACACCCGCAACATCCACTTCCTCGCCGACGGCGAACTAGCCGTCCTCACGCCCAGCGGCGTCACCCTTACGAACTTTGAGGGCGCAGCCCTCCCCCTGAAAGTCCAGCGCATCGCCTGGGATCCCATCCAGGCCGAAAAGGCCGGCTACAAGCACTTCATGCTCAAGGAAATCAACGAGCAGCCCCGCGCCATCCGCGACACCACCCTGGGCCGCGTCTCACTCGAAACCGGCCGCGTCTTCCTCGACAATCTCTCCATCTCCGACGACGAGTTCCGCGCCGCCACCCAGATCACCATCGCCGCCTGCGGAACCTCCTGGCACGCTGGCCTCGCCGGCAAGTTCATGATCGAGCGCCTCGCCCGCCTCCCCGTCGACGTCGACTACGCCTCCGAGTACCGCTACCGCGACCCCATCTCCGACCCCCACGCCATCGGCCTCCTCATCACCCAGTCCGGCGAAACCGCCGACACCATCGCCGCCCAGCGCGAGCTCATCGCCAAAGGCTCCAAGACCCTCGCAATCTGCAACGTCGTCGGCACCGCTGTCACCCGCGAAGCCCACGGCACCATCACTACCAACGCCGGCCCCGAGATCGGCGTCGCCTCCACCAAGGCCTTCACCGCCCAGCTCACCGCCCTCTTTGTCCTCGCCCTCCACCTCGCCCAGGTCCGCGGCACCATCACCGACGCCGAATCCCTCCGCCTCGCCAACGAGCTCTCCCGCCTTCCCTCCAAGCTCGAGTCCATGCTCTCCCTCAACTCCTCCACCCTCACCGGCATGTCCGAGGGCGTCGCCGCACCCTCACCCCTCTCCTCCGGCACAGCCCGCAAGGGCGCACTCGAGGAGTCCGCGCTCTCCCCCCACCTCTGGACAGGCTCCGAACGACGCCGCGCCCCGCGCCTCTCCCTCGACGAGCACTGCCAGTACCTCGCCAAGCTCTTCCACACCGCCAACGACTTCCTCTTCCTCGGCCGCGGCATCCACTACCCCATCGCCCTCGAAGGCGCCCTCAAGCTCAAGGAGATCTCCTACATCCACGCAGAAGGCTACCCCGCCGGCGAGATGAAGCACGGCCCCAACGCCCTCATCGACGAGTCCCTCCCCGTAGTCTGCATCGCCACCAAAGACCCCAACGACCCATCCAGCGTATTGAAATACGAAAAAACGCTTTCAAATATTCAGGAAGTTACCGCCCGCAGCGGCCGCGTCATCGCCATCGCCACCCAGGGCGACGACGAGATCTGCAACCTCGTAGAACACACCATCTACATCCCCCCAGCCCCCGAACTCCTCCTACCCATCCTCGAAGTTGTCCCCCTACAACTCCTCGCCTACCACATAGCCGTAAGAAGAGGCTGCGACGTAGACCAACCTAGAAACTTGGCCAAGAGTGTCACCGTAGAATAGATTGTTCGGTATGACTCCGCCTAAACGTTCTAGTACAAATGGGACCACCGATGCAGCTATTGACAGACGGTTCGCTAATTTTGACAAAGGTCTCGACGGACTAAAAAATGACCTTGATAAGCGATTCACCGAACTTAAGGCGGATATAACGGATCGGCGTAACAGCACGAAATGGCTTGCCGGATTTGTACTGACAGTATTGCTAGGCTGGCTGGGCGTAGGCACCAACTATATCTTAATGATGCATGGCGATATAAAGGCGTTGAGGCAAAGCTTAAAAGATCATGGTCTCGGAGATGTTGTAGCCGGAATACAGTCCTCCGATCCAAGCGTAGCGCGCGCTAATCTGACGCTGCTGTCCGGCGAGATTCAGATCGCGCAGGTAAACCAGAAGAGATCAGATCCGAATCGATTGGTAACGTTAAGCAATGCCGTCGCAAAAGCATCTTTGGTACACCCTGCATTGCCAGAGACATGGCAGGTAGCAGCACAATTGGTAACATTCCGTTCAGCTAGCTCTTCTACGACGTCAACCTCATATGACAACAATTGTTACGATGCGCCCTTCACGGTTGTAAACCAACCGGATGTCCAGCATTTGAGACCAGGTCACACAATGGATGACAATATTGTTTGGGCTAAATGCACGATAGTGATTGACGATTTAGATGCTTTTAATCATTCTCAATTTGGACAGATTGTTCTAAAAGACATTGAAACAATGAAATCCCTGGGACGCCTCGAACAGTATCTTGGCGCTCATGTGGCTTTTGATCATGTTCGAGTGATCTACCGTGGCGGTAAGCCCATTCCTGCCGCGAGTTTTACCTTCCGCAACTGCACATTTATCTTTGAGCCGTCTTCCCAGTTACCTCCTTTAAGAGGTAAAGAATTAACCCGCCAACTACTTACCGCAGATCTCACTAAGAGTGAGGTCAGTTTTTCGAGTACCTAGGACGGATTACCCATACATCAAACCCCACCCCATACTCTGGGTGGCGGGTGGCCCATTCATAAAAACCTATCCACTACATCGGGTGGCGGGTGGCCCATACATAAAAACCCACCTATACATCGGGTGCCCCATTCATGCGGTCTCATCGCATGAGTAGGCATTCGAGCGAAGCTCGAACCGCTTCCCCACAGCACCGGCTAAAATCCAACCATGCCACTTTGGGCCTCGTAGCGCGAACTGGCTCATGCTAATCTTTCCGTACTAATCAAAGATTCAAAGAGGTAAAACATGGCGGAGGGCTTCAGCCTTTCCTCGGCAGTTCAGGTATTCCCATGCCCAAACTGCAACGAAACAATCAACACATCAATGCAACAATGCACCTTCTGCTCCACTCCGATCGACCACACCGCGGCCGAAGCGTCCGCAGACGCGACCGCCAGGATAAGTCAGGCCTGCAGCGATGCCAGCTATCTCAAGATCATGCTCAGTATTCTGATACCGTTTGGAGCAATAATCTTCTTCCCTTTCCTGGGCCTCGCCGGACTAGTAGGGTTTGTCTTTATTAAGTATGCGCTCCCCGTCATGATCATTCGTTGGTGGATTAAGTACGGTCGCATCAAGGCAACCGATTCCGACTACCGCAGCGCACGCAAGACGGCGATGTTGGTTAGCGTAGTCTCATTCCTCATCCTTCTTTTCGTGCGTGTCCATCTTTTCGGTCTATCCCTTTGATCTGTTTGATGGACAGGTGACCCATACATCAAACCCTACCCATACATCGGTTGGCGGGTGGCCAATACATCAAACCCCACCCACATCGGGTGCCCCATTCATGGCGGGTGGCCCATACATCAAACCCATCCCTCCCTCGGGTGGCGGGTGGGCGGGTGGCCCATACATCAAACCCACCCATACTCTGGGTGCCCCATTCATGCGGTCTCATCGCATGAGTGGGCATTCGAGCGAAGCTCGAACCGCTTTCCCAAGCACCAGCTAAAATCCAACCATGCCACTGGGCCTCGAACGCCGCCATAACACCGGCCAACTCCACTTCATCACCTTCAGTTGTTACCACCGACTCCCCTTCCTCGAACACTCAAACCCAAAAAACATTCTCGAACAAGTCATCGAAAAGGCGCGGTACTCCCACAACCTCGCCATCTACGCCTACGTCCTCATGCCCGAGCACGTTCACCTCCTCACCAGCGAACCAAAAACCCACACCCTCTCCTCCTTCCTCCGAGTCATCAAAGGCGAATCCTCCAAACTCCTCAAAGGCACCCGCGAAAAGTTCTGGCAAGCCCGTTACTACGACTTCAACACCTTCACAACGGGCAAGTTCGTAGAGAAGGTCCGCTACATCCACCGCAACCCCGTAAACCGCGGACTCGTCACCCACCCCGAAGACTACCGCTGGAGCAGCTTCAACCACTACGCCACCGGTGAACCCGCCCCATCGAAGTCGAATCCGAATGACCGCCAACCAACGCGAGCGCGCTAAGCTGGCACTCCACTCAATCTCAACCGAGTAAGCCCCACTCTCAACCGACCACAAAAGCTCGGGTGCCCCATCCTTCGCGCTTTTGCGAAGGGTGGGATGTAGACCGCTCGCACGGCCACCCCCGCTGGGGTGCCATCTTCGCAACAATTTACCGTCTCTAAGTCATGCATTCACACGCAGCGCGAACCATTCCACCCCCTCACACGGACACCAAAACCAGTGATAGGCTTTTCCATATGCCCGGCCCCACCCTACAACAACGACTCAACCACCTGCTCGAAGGCCTCGCCGAAGCCGAACGCGAGTACGCCGCCGGCCTCCCCTACCCGGATCACACCACAGGCTCCTGGCCCGAAAAGATCGCCAAGCTCAAAGAACACATCGCCGAGCTCCGCGAGATGATCGCCAACGAATAACGTTCCACGCGTAGCGTGAACCATCCGCCCAGGCCATCCCAACCCCGTCGCTACTCCGCGACCCGCGACGGAGGCCCATTACGGACAACCGTTCGTCCCGGAACCTGCGCCTCTGACGCTCGACGATGGTTGCGCACACGAAGCACATCGAAGCAACACGTGCACGAAAAGGCAGACGCAACGATGACAAATGCAATAACCGCGATAGAGAGATCGTCCAGCATACTGTTCCTCCTCAAGAGTCCAGAGCTCCAGCCCTCCCGAGCCAAATCTCATACACAGTAGTGCCCCTCCCGGCGAAAACGTATCATCCCACCAAAGCGAAATCAGACAGCCGGACCCACCCAAAAATAAATCCGAAATCCCTGCATAATTTTCGCCCTACAAAAACTGTCGGTCCGATAACCACCTTTGCCACACAATTCACCACACATTGACCACAAAAAAACCACGTTCTGCACCCCACTTTTCTCAAAAACCCCAGCAAAAACGCAAAAACAACTTCTTCCAACCCACCCAAATTTTTCCGCTAATTTGCGATTAGAATTACCCCGAGGTAACCCCATGCGCAAAGTGACCACCGCCGCAACCCTCGGCCTCTCCTGCATTCTGGCCACACTCCCCGCATTCGCTGCCAAAATCAAGGGTTCCACCACACTCAAAGACTCCCAGCCCACCGGCGTCAAAGACAAAGAACACAAACACCAAGCCTACGACCTCTCCTTCGACGCCCAGGGCAAAAGCTACACCTGCCGCACCGACTCCGGTAAGTCCATGAATGCAACAGACTTCGTCGTAGGCACCCAGATCAACTACGAAATCGACGGCAACAAAACCAAGATCAAAACCCCACAAAGCAAACAAGTCGAGTGCAAAGTCGTCCGCGTCGAAGCCACATCTACACCATAATCAATACGAATTTCACTGAACACGCCGACAATCCGACGACACCTTCCCCGCAAGCGAATCTGACGACAACGTAGTCCCCCTGCCGCCCGCATCCCACCAGATGTACTCACCCGACGCATACCGTGCCCCTGAACCCGAGACAACATTCGCAAAAATCAGCGAATTTCCACCAACAGGAACAATAGCCAGGCTATTCCCCGCACCGTTGATGTACTCCACAGAGAAAACCCCTCCGGGCAACCCCATCTTAGCCCCCTGCGCATCGCACTTGTACTTCACGGTGTTTCGCGAGATTGGTTGCGAACCGTTCAGGCGAATCGTCAGATCGCTCGCACCCGCAAGAGCGCTAAACGATAGAACCCCTGCTCCAATCAGAACCTGTTTCGACATTCCCCTCATAGCAAATCGCCTCCTTGTCAGTCCCCCCAACATCATAGTGCGACTGTAAACCGTATCACTTGATGCCATTGGCATACTTATGTAAGCAAACACAAAAATTCGATGCCTTATATTCACACCTAGAACAAATCCCAAAGTACAAATCCCATCTGCTCTGTTTCGAATACTTTGCACACTTTTATACGAAGGAGTACAACGGCAGATAGCCACCCCTCAGAAGAGGGGCCATACATCACCCTTCCTGAGGGATGCGACACGATCCTCATTTTTTGTACGCTATCTACGCTATCTATAAGTCTTTTGCAATCTCCTGCGTAAATTTGAATTTCGCAAATGAAGCCGAGTTATTCCGAGGAATCATGCCAACATCGTCCATGGTCGAGATTGAACCAATCACAGTCCTTGTGATCGACGATCATCCCCTATTGCGTGATGGGATTGCATTCGCTCTACAAGCCCGTAAGGATATGCGTGTCGTCGGCGAGGCCGAAGATGGTAAAGATGGCCTTGAAATCTTCCTGAGAATACGTCCCAATATCGTCCTGGTAGATCTACAAATGCCCCGCATGAATGGCATCGACACAATCATCGCCATGCGCCACCACGACCCCAAAGCGAAGATCATCGTTCTCACCACCTATTCGGGCGACGCGCAAGTTGTACGAGCTCTTAAGGCGGGGGCCTCGGGATATCTTTTAAAGGGTCTACTGCGTAAAGAGCTAATCGAAACCATTTTGGCTGTCCATTCAGGACAACGCCGCATCCCAGCCGAAATCGCCGCCGACATCCTGGGGTATATCAGCGAAAACGACCTGACAGCGCGAGAGGTCGAAGTTCTTCGAAGTGTAGCGAAAGGGAATTCAAACAAGGCCGTCGCCTCTCACTTCGGCATTGCCGAAGAGACAGTCAAAGGCCATATGAAAAATATTCTCCAAAAGTTAGCCGCCAATGACAGAACTCACGCCGTAACAATCGCAATGAAAAGAGGCTTTCTGGACAGCTAGGAAAAACGTGACGATCAACGTGATACCTTCATCGCAATTTGTCGCGACCTCGCTGGAACACGACGCCCAAACCAACCCTAAAGAGCTACGATCATTTACCCACTTTGGGGTTTTCAGCTAATCAGCTTCTTGATACTGTCTGTACAGCAACCAAGCGAAATTTTAATCTCATAGTTTTCGCACAATATAGTTTGAACTTCGATTACTGGAGTAGCCAGAGCCTCGGGCGTCCTTGGCTTCTATTAAGAAGTTCCTCTCTCCATATTTAGCAGTCGTAGGTGAGCTAATGAAAGCCATTCAGCTACTAGACAACCAGCAAATTCCAAAACTCACCGAGGTGGATATACCGAATCCAATTCCCGGTGAAGGTGAGCTTCTTATTAGGGTCCACGCAGCTGGAGTTACACCAACAGAGTTGTTATGGTATCCAACCTTCAATACCAAGGACGGACATAAGCGTATTCACGCAATTCCAAGCCACGAATTTTCAGGTGTGATCGCTGGTCTTGGCAATAATGTAGAGTGCTTTGAAATCGGCGATGAAGTCTATGGAATGAATGACTGGTTTGCACAGGGTGCCGCTGCAGAGTACTGCATCACAACACCTTCAAGTATCGCTCGAAAGCCAGATAAGCTATCGCATTCGGAGGCAGCGACTGTTCCTATCGGAGCCCTTACCGCGTGGCAGGGATTATTTGATCGTGCCAGGCTGCAAAGCAGCGAGCGAGTCCTGGTACATGGAGGATCAGGTGCTGTGGGAGCATTCGTGATCCAACTGGCTAAGCTGCATGGAGCCGATGTAATCGCCACTGCGTCCACGCGCAATAAGGAGTTCGTCATCTCTCTCGGCGCCGATGAGGTGATTGACTATGAGGAAACAGCATTTGAAACTGCCGTCGGAAAAGTAGAGGTATTGTTCGATTGTGTCGGCGGCGACACCCTTGCACGTTCATGGAATATGCTGAGCCCGAATGGTCGAGCCGTTACAATCGCAGCGAACAGTGAGGGGGCGAACAATGAACGCATAAAAAATGCATTCTTCATTGTCGAACCAAAGCGTCAACAGTTAAGCGATATTGGCGTTCTTATCGATGGTGGATCACTTCGCCCTTTTGTCGGTGCAAAAATCTCGTTCGAAGAAGCTCCGGCAGCTTATGCGGGTAACATCAAACGCTCCAGCGGGCACGGAAAGATTGTTTTGATTCCTGACGCGATTAAGCCCTAAATTCATCCCCGATAACAATCATCAATCAAACTTAGTCTCGTAAGCCTAGATGGATGCATCCCTAAATAGTGTGCTCAATTCACCCACATCTGGGCTTACGCTCACCGTATTCCTATCGAATAATCACGACAGTTCAACATACAAGACTAAAAACCCGTTTTATCGAAAATGTATCCCTATCCAGTAGGTGCATTCTTTTAATTCAAAATTTGCTGGATGTTGTTGTAGCCAACTTCAGCATGATGAAGCAGACTGCCTCGTCGAAATACATGCGTGATTCGCCATGATGGAGGAATTCTATGAATCAAAATTATAGAGAAACTGAGCTTCTCCCAGAAGATTCGCTAACAGTCATGACTGACGAATCTCTGGTAAGCCTGGCAAAGCGTGGTGAGCATCTCGCTTATGTCGAGCTTTGCAGGCGTCACTCGGCTATGGCGTTTCGTACGATTAGCCGCATCACACGTAACAAGGAAGATTCAGAGGATGCATTACAGGACTCCTTGCTCAGGGCTTTCACGCATCTGAATACCTTTGATGGACGATCGGCATTTTCTACCTGGCTTACGCGCATAGCAATTAATTCTGCGTTGATGATTCTCCGCAAGAAAAGGGGCCACCCTGAAACCTCTTTCGATGACGATACCTGGTGCTATTTTCAGATTCCCGATCCTTCTCTGAATCCGGAGCGCTGCTTTTTCGCACGCGAGAAAAAGCGTGTCTTGCGCCAAGCCGTGCGAAGCCTGCCTCCTCTGCTCCGAGATGTCACCGTGATCCGATATGCGCAAGAAGCTTCACTCGATGAAGTTGCAACACTCTCAGGAATTTCGATTGCTGCCGCAAAATCTCGCCTGCTGCGAGCTAGAAACTCGCTTCGACTTGCATTGACCGAAAACGAAACAACTCGCACGCGCATGTCCGATATGCGAGAGTAGGGGCTATCCATCGACAATTATTTTTCGTGGGCCTCTTCTCAGCCTAAGACCCAAGACGAAATCGGCTCGCTACAGTAAGATCAAGCCATAATCATTGATTATGGCAATCGGCCGACATGTTATGGTCTGCGTTTTGCCGTGTGTGTTAAAAAACACTCAGTCGAATCGCCAAAGGCCGCTTATGTCGCGTTTTTCACAGAACACCAGATGGTTAGTCGGTGTCATCATCATGCTGACATCGATCATCTACGTGCATGGAGTCGCCGCGCAGACCTCCGATCTCAAACTAAAAGCTTTTCATCACACAGCCTGGACTTCAGACAACGGTTTGGGTGCTGTTTTCGATATCCAGCAGGCACCCAATGGCTATTTATGGCTCACGACATCAAGGGGTGTCTTTCGCTTCGACGGAGTTCACTTTCAATCTGTGGACGAAGTAACAAGGGGGGCGGCGCACAATGATGACATCTTCTCTGTTTTCCTTGCAGCTTCCGGAGACGTGTGGCTTTCGACTCGGAACACCGGACTTCTTCTCTGGAAAGACCTCCGATTAACCACCTTCAAAGACAGAGGCTGTAGCCCCGCTTCGCAAATGGGAGGTGTGTTTGAAGACCACGACGGTTCATTATGGATACAGGGATCGGCTGGCCTCTTTCATCTACGAAGGTCTATGTGTGAACAGATTGGGAAGCAACAGGGATATCCGGGGGGATTTCCTGCAAGCATCCTCGTTGACCATGAAGGAACCGTTTGGGTGCAGGCTTCCTCCGGCGCCCTTCTCTTTCTCCCACATGGTCAGTCCAAATTTCAGCGCACTCGATACACAGCTGATCCAGCACCAGGTGTGACCTTTATGCATGATGGACCCGATGGCTCCATCTGGCTTTCGGACAGGAGTGGACTGCGCCGATTGACAAAGAACGACGGTGCTCCTTCAGACTTGCCCCGACCCGGCAAGAATCGCGGAGACGATGCTCCATTCCATGACTTCACTTTCGCGGCCGACGGCTCGCTGTGGGCCGTCACCGCAAAGGGGATAAAACGGTTCGACCGTGCAGACCAATTACAGACGCCACTGATAGATGAAGCGACGTCTGGAGAAAGTTTTACCCCACAACAGGGACTTAGCTCAGATGCTGTATGGAAAGTATTTATCGATCGAGAAGGCACTGCGTGGGTAGCGACGAACTCCGGTCTTGATCGGCTTCGACGCACCTCCCTTTCCACAGTCGCACTACCACACTCGCAAGAGCATGAGTTTGGCGTTGCTGCGGGAGATCAAGGCTCCGTATGGACAGGTAATAACACCCTTCCTCTTACTCATGTAGCCGCCGACGGCATAACAACAGCGTTCCCCAAAATCCGACACATCCTCTGCATACGACGCGATCACACTGGGACTATATGGGCCGCCACCGGAGAGGGTGATATCCATCTTTGGCGGTCCTCTGCGACGGGGTTTGTGCCATTGCATGTTCCGGACGAAAAAGTGGACTCTGTCGTTTCACTCGCCGTTGATCGCAACAACGATCCGTGGATTTCGATTCCAGGGAACGGAACGTATCAACTCATTCATGACAAGTGGATCAACCAGAACGACATCCTTGGCAAAAAGCCGCGCACCCTCGGCGCCATGACAGATGACGATGCAGGGAACGTATGGTTTGGCTTTTCAAACAAGCTGGTGCAATGGGATGGAAGTTCTTATCAAAAATTCTCTTTCCCCGATGGCTCACTCAATGTGTCGGTCAGCACCATGGCAGTTCGAGGTGACCACGTGTGGCTTGCAGGGCGTGGCGGCGTCGATTTATTTACGCACGGTCATTTTTACCTGATGCGGTGGAAAGATTCTGAACTGCCCGGCAGAGTTTCCGGCATCGTAGAGACTGTTACCGGCGGCCTCTGGATAAATGGGTTCTCAGGCCTCACTCATGTCTCTGCTGACGAGCTGAAGAGGTGGCTTCACGATCCGCTCTCCGTTGTCTCAGCTGAACATCTCGATGCACTCGACGGACTTCCTGGCCTCTCAGGAGAGAGGCTGCCCGAACCGTCGGTTGTTGAGTCTCCCGAGGGACGACTTTGGTTCGCAACAACAAAGGGCATCGCGTGGCTCGATCCAGCGACGCTCGAAAAAGCACGCAACCGTATATCACCACCGGTAATGATTGAATCCGTTATCTCAAACGGAAAAACCTACGCGGGTTCTCATGACCTGACTCTTCCCGCGCACACCCAGAATCTTGAGATCGACTACACCGCCCTCAGCCTCGCCATCCCTGAGCGCGTGCATTTTCGCTACAAGCTCGAAGGCATTGATAATCAGTGGCAAGAGGCTGGGACACGCAGGCAGGCGTTCTACAACAGCCTGCCTCCCGGCCACTATCGCTTTCGGGTAATTGCATCCAACAACGATGGTCTGTGGAACGAGTCCGGAGCAAACCTGGGTGTTGCACTCACGCCTGCCTTTTACCAGACGTCATGGTTCAAGGCACTTCTGGGGTTCATAGCTGTCTCATTGCTCTGGTGGTTGGTCCGGCTCCGTATCGGGAGCGTAACGCGGCAACTTCAAGAGCGGCTCGCTGAGCGGCTTGCTGAACGAGAGCGTATTGCACGTGAGTTACATGACACCGTGCTCCAAAGTTTATTCGGGTTGATGCTTCGCTTCCAATCTGCTGCCGATCGCTTGCCTACCGACGATCCTGCACGGAAGGCTCTTGACGATGCTCTGAACCAATCTGAAGAGATAATGCGTGAAGGTCGCGAACGGGTGCGCAATCTCCGCGCCAGCCATACTGAAATCACAAGCTTGGCTGATGCGCTTGAAGGATTTGGCCACCAGCTTCGAGCGATTCATTCCGCCGAATTCAAGTTATCTGTTGAAGGACAGCCCCGCCCACTGGATGCCCTCATTCAAGATGAGATTGTGTTGATTGGACGAGAGGCGCTAACAAATGCCTTCACGCACTCCTACGCACAGACTATTGTAGTGAATGTGTCCTACAACTCTGACAACCTACATCTGCGCATATACGACAACGGCCGCGGCATAGAAAATGAAGTGTTGAAGGCAGGCTACCGCAGCGATCATTGGGGTTTGGCTGGCATGCGAGAACGCTCAAGCAAAATTCATAGCGACCTGCATATCGGACGAGGAAATGGCGGTGGCACACAGATCGATCTGCGAGTTCCTGCAATCATCGTCTACCGCACCGACTCCCGCGAACACAGCTGGTTCCGGAAAGTATTTCGGCGAAGCAGAAAGACAAATGAATTCGCCATGGATTTAAATGGCACGACAAACTAACGGCCCTTATCCGAGTAACGAATCACCAGGCCCAGGGAGACTATGACGAATCTGGTTCATGAGTTAAAGAACGGATCGCTACAAACTGAGTCGGACATTCTCATGGAACATCAATGGCTGCCCTTTACACCCAACCGAGATTTCAAAAAAAAGATCCCCGCATTTTCTCCGCAGCCCGTGGAGTTTATTACTACAGCGAGGACGGCAAAGAGATATTCGACGGCTCTTCCGGTCTATTCACAACGCCCGCCGGTCACGCGCGTATTGAAATAGCAGACGCTGTCCACGACCAGATAATGGAACTCGATTTCACGTCCAGCTTTTACCGCTCCCATAAAAAATCGTTCCTCGTAGCGGATCGTCTCGCCGCTTTATTACCGGATAAGCTGAACAAGCTTTTCTTCACAAACTCAGGTTCCGAGTCCGTCGATACAGCCATCAAAATTTCCCTCGCTTATCATCGAGCACGAGGCGATGGCTCTCGAACAATATTAGTTTCGAGAGAGCGCAGCTACCACGGAGTCAATCTCGGCGGAGTCGCACTAAGCGGACTTGTGAACAACCGTCGCACCTTCGGAGTGTCCGCGGTTCCAGTTGTCCATATGCGGCATACCTGGTTGGAATCCAATAAATTCACCCCAGGCCAACCTACACATGGCGCAGAACTAGCCGAGGATCTGTTGCGTCTCATCGAACTTCACGGCGCGGAAAATATCGCAGCTTGCTTTGTCGAGCCGATCGCAGGTTCAACCGGTGCTCTCATCCCACCTGTCGGATATCTCGAACGACTGCGCGAAATTTGCACGGCCCATAAAATCCTGTTGGTCTTCGATGAAGTCATTTGCGGGTTCGGCAGAACCGGACAGCCCTTTGCAACACAAAGCTTTGGAGTTTCGCCCGACATGATCACCATGGCCAAAGCGATCACCAACGGAAATATTCCGATGGGCGCAGTTGCCATCCATCAGGACATTCACGACACAATCATGAACGCATCGCCTGAACACAACATCGAGTTTTTCCATGGTTACACCTGGTCGGGTAATCCAGTGGCATGCGCGGCATCGCTCGCCACGCTTGATATCTACCAGGCAGAAAATCTCTTTGAACGCGCCGCATCACTCTCGCAATATTTTCTCGAAAAAGTTTTTAGCCTTGCAGATGTGGCAGGAGTCCTCGACATTCGAGGCTACGGCATGCTGACCGGTGTCGACATTGACCCAAACATAATTGGCATGAACGGCTATGAGCTGCAGAAAAATCTATTCGATCGCGGTCTACACCTCAAGACCACTGGCAACTCCGCGCTCCTCTCTCCCCCATTTGTTAGCAGCAGAGAAAACCTCGACTTTATGGTCGATACGCTGCGCGACACTCTCACACATCGCAGGTAGTTCGATCGCATTGCGACTGTTGCTTCGCTTAGATTGAGACGCGAGAAGTAAGAAGATCCTCGACGCGAATCGGGAGCTCGCGGACGCGAACACCCGTCGCATGGTAGACAGCCGCCGTAATAGCAGGCGCTATACCGGCCAGACCGATCTCTCCAATGCCGCGTGCTCCATACTCTCCCATCATTGGATCGGGAATATCAAGGAACGTAACGTCGATATCCGGCGAGTCGGCGCTGGTCGGAACAAGATAATCAGCGAAGTTATCGTTAATGGGATGACCGTTGCGAGGGTCGTATGTCGTCTGTTCAAGCAAGCCCATACCAACTCCCATCACAATCGCCCCGGCAATCTGGTTGGTAGCCGTCTTCTTGTTGATGATGCGTCCACCGTCGATAACGCTGACAACGCGGCTCACGCGTAGCTTCGCAATTCCCGGATCCCATTCGACTTCAACAAACTGGGCGCCAAAGGAATGGGTGGAGTAGTCGTGTGCCTTGGTATCCGAACCGAGGCCGCCTGATTTTCCATCACCATTGGCGCTGGCAAGATTGGCCACGCGAAGCAGTTCCTGAAAAGGGACGCCGCTCTCCGGCGCCTCACCTTTGGCGTGAACACGGCCAGCAGTCATGGCAAGCGTCGCAGGATCTTTCTGGAGAAACGGTGATCCATTTGCGCGTGTCGCCGTGGTCAGAATGATCTTGATCGCAGCGTTCGATGCATCTGCGACGGCCGGTATCACAGTGGCCGTGGCGGTCGAGCCGCCGGACATAGGTCCTGGGACGAGAGTGCTGTCGCCAAGTACTACCTCTATCTTGTCGACTGGAATTCCAGTCTTGTCACTGACAATTTGCGCAAGAACAGTGTACGTGCCCGTACCAATATCCTGAGTAGCCGAGCTTACGCGCGCACTCCCATCACTACGGAGACTGACAGAGGCTTCACTATTGCCACGCCCAGCACCCCACGATGCAACAGCGACGCCCCAGCCCAAAATAAGATCGCCCTTGCGCATCGACCCAACCTCGGGGGTGCGACGAGACCATCCGAATTTCGTGGCGCCAACCTGAAGACACTCCTTCAGATGGCGCGAGGAAAAGGGTTTGTTTTTCTCTTCATCAATAAGCGTGTCATGCGCCAGACGAAGTTCAACCGGATCTTTCTTGAGCTTGATCGCAAGCTCGTCCATCGCAGACTCGACGGCAAAGAGACCCGGAACTGCCCCCGGACCTCGCATCGGCGTTGGTGTACCAACATTGCGTTTAACAAGCGCGGAGGTGACCTGAAGATTGGCGACACTATAGAGAAAAGGTGTTGCCTCACCGCAGTTTTCACGAATGTCGTCGATGAGCGAGGTATGGTTTCGGTAGTCCTGCTGAAGAGAAATAAGCTTGCCTTCAGCGGTTGCCCCAAGCCTCATCCTCTGCTGCGTGCGCGGACGATGACCTACGGTCGAGAACATCATCTTACGAGAGACGGTGAGCTTCACAGGACGATTAAGTTGACGTGCAGCTACGGCGGCTAGCGCAGAATGAGGCCATGGGAAGAGCTTTCCGCCGAAACCTGACCCAATAAACCTGGATATGATCTCGATATTTTCATTTGGAACGCCAAGCACTTGGGCCATAACAGTGTGGTGGTTAACGACACCCTGAGATGACTCATAAAGGGTAAACTTCTTGCCATCCCAAACCGCTACGGTAGCGTGCATCTCCATAGGGTTGTGAGTCTCGACGGGCGTAACGTAGGTTGCATCAATCTTGATCGGCGCAGAGTTAAACGCGGCCTCGGCATCTCCACGCTTGCTGGCGACGTGAGGCCCACCTGGAGCTCCAACAGCAGGCATGGCATCATCGAGCGTAGTAGACACGTTGAATTTATCGACGTCATATTGGACGTGTATGGCTGCGGCTGCAGCCTGCGCCTGCTGGAACGTCTCGGCGACAGCAACAGCGACGTACTGGCCCCAGTAGTAGATCGTCTTATCTTCAAATGGCGGACGGCTCTCGCTGTTTCTACCACCTGAAGCATTGCGAAAGAGCGGAGCGATGTTGTTGTGGTGAAGCACAAGAAGAACGCCGGGCATCTTCTCCGCTGTGGTCGTATCGATACTTCGGATCTTGCCGCTGGCGACAGTCGCGCAAACAGGCACAGCGTAAACCATATGTGGAAAGTTGTAATCCGCCGCATAATTAGCAGAGCCGGTGGTTTTCAGAGGACCGTCGATGCGAGCGATATCGGAACCGATAATGGCGGAGGGTGTAGCAAATACTTTGGCCGTCTCCGAGCTCTGATGGTTCTGGCCGGACTGAATGAACTCGAGAAATTCGCTGAACATCATAGGGTCAATCTCCTGGTGCACTTACAACATCGCCGTTCGCCGACTTCTATCAAACAGGTTTGACAGACATGGTCAGTGCTCTAACCAGACATCGTTTGGAAAGTTCTACTTTGAAGGCGTTTTCGCTAGCGGGATGCGCGTTCTTCAGTGCTGCCTCCGCGGCTTTGCGAAAGGTAGCAGCATCCACGGTGTGGCCTTGCAACTCTGCTTCGGCTTCCAGCGAGCGCCACGGCCGGGTTCCAACTCCACCAAGAGCAACCCGCGCATGATGGATCTTTCCGCCGTCTACCTTAATAACGATAGCGGCAGAAGCAAGCGCAAACTCATAGGCAGCACGGTCGCGAAGTTTGAGATAGAGAGATCGAGTTCCTGGCGCAGGCGCGGGAAGCGTGACGCTGGTGATGATATCTCCAGGCTCAAGCACCGTCTCGCGCTGTGGCGTCGATCCGGGAAGCAGGTAGAAAGTATTTATAGGAACGCTGCGCCTGCCCTTCGGCCCCTGTATCTGGATAGTGGCCTCTAGAGCGGTAAGAGCAACATTTTGATCGGAAGGATTCGTTGCAATACAGTCTTTGCTCGTTCCAAGAATCGCGAGCATCCGATTGTGTCCGTCGATCGCCGAACATCCGGTTCCCGGTTCGCGCTTGTTGCAAGCATGCGCGGTATCGCGAAAGTACACGCAACGAGTTCGCTGAAGTAGGTTTCCCCCCGTGGTCGCCATATTGCGCAGTTGGGGCGAAGCTCCTGAAAGCAAAGCCTGCGAAAGAACCGCATAATCGCGCTGCACCGTAGGATGGTGTGCGACATCAGCATTGCGTGCGAGCGCACCGATAACAAGCCCGCCACTCGGCGTTGACTCGATCCTATCGAGAGCAAGGCCATTAATATCCACGATCTCCTTAGGCCGCTCGACGGTGAGCTTCATAAGGTCGATGAGAGTCGTACCTCCAGCAACGAAGCGCACTTCGGCGCCCTGCTGAGCTGTAGTAGAGTGCGCTCCCGACTGAATGGCCTGATCGACAGTAGTGGCTCGATTGAACCTGAATGCATCCATAACGTTCTGCTCCGCCTGTCTGGTTAAGCTTGTCTGCGCGCGTGCTGTACCGCCGCGATGATGTTGGGATAAGCGCCGCACCGGCAGATATTGCCGTACATTGCCTGCTTCACGTCGTCATCGGTCGGCCCAACTGGTTCCTTCAAAAGTGCGACAGCGGACATGATCTGACCGGAGGTACAGTAGCCGCACTGATAGCCGTCGTGCTCGACAAAAGCCGCCTGCATTGGGTGCAGATGACCCGGCTGGCCGATCCCTTCGATAGTCGTAATCTCGTCGTTCGGATGCATCACCGCGAACGAGAGGCAGGAGTTCACTCGGCGGCCGTTGACATGAACCGTACACGCACCACATTGCCCGTGATCACAACCTTTTTTCGTGCCGGGAAGGTTAAGATTTTCGCGCAGGCAGTCGAGAAGCGTAGTGCGAGGATCGAGCTGAAGCTGATGGTCCTCTCCATTAATCCGCAGTTTGACGGGAACGGTTCCTTCGACAGAAGAAGCGGTATCCTGCATAGCAAGAGCCGGCGGCGAAGACGTTGCACCAAGAAGTGGGGGTGCCGTAGCTGCGATGCCGGCCGCTCCCAGGTGCGAAAGAAAGGACCTTCTGCTGACACGGCCAAAGAGAGGCTTCGTCTCGTCGATGCCCACGGCAGATTGTTCGTTAGTTACTCGATCGACTTCTGCATCAGACTCATGTTTCGCCATCGGGCCCTCATTTACAAAGATGGACATCAAGTACAGCGAAGATCCACAGCAGCACGAACTTTCCGCGTGGAAATGATTTTACTGCGAAAACCAGACGCCGCTTTTCTGGAACGAGGGACAGTAGCAGATTCACGAGACCGCAAAAAAAGTGCCGACCATCAGGAATGGTCACACCCACACTTCGACGCACTGGCCAGATGATCGGCTAGGCCTTTTTTATGAATGGAGCCGATGAGCGGATTTGAACCGCTGACCTACTGATTACGAATCAGTTGCTCTACCAGCTGAGCTACATCGGCGTATAAAGTTATTCTAGCGGGTGCAGCCGCATCGCGCAAAATCTCCTGCCGAAATACCCATCGCCAACCTCTAATTCGCGTCTTCCTCATCCAGGTCGATACTCGCCGCCACAAGACACGGTGCCACCAACAGCACAACAAACCCGACAATCACCAAAACTCCGACCATTGCGACGCCTCCGCAGCGAGCATGGCGCGCTCTGCCGACACCTCATCTATCGGCTTCCACCCATGAGCGTCATATCCCCGCCTTGCCCCCAGACCTACTTTAGTAACCCACCGCAAACGCGAAGAGGCTGCCCGGCAACAGGGCAGCCTCTTCTTTAGGGAGAATAGTTCCAACGGAGGCAAAGCCATCAGAACTTTCTGGCGAAATACTAAGTTTGGCAAAATGACGTGTCAAGGCTAAAACTTGCCTCTCATAAGTCATTATTTAGGAGTTAGTTACAGGGGTTACTTCCACGATAACAGCATAAATATATTCGCTATTCTTTCGCTTAGCGCAGGTGCCTGAACTTCCAAACCGCTATCAAATCAGCCGCTTAGCCCTTTCTCTGCACCATCCCCTGTGCATCCAAATTCCACTTCTATTCAAACTTGCGGTCCAGCTACCGGTCCCTCAGAATGAATTCTTGTTGCCTGACCGCTCAGATCGATCCTGAGAAATTCGGGCTCACTCGCCGCCGGCTTGCCCTGCAGTACTCGAATCGCCGCCCGGCCTCCCCCGAGAAACAGTCCCAAGATCAACGCCGCCAACGCCCCCACCCCGCAGAAAACCGCAATGCTCGTCAGCAGGCTGTAGGTCTTCTGAATCTCGGTATGAAACTCCGGGGGAACCGCCTTGTTCCAGGTCAGCTCATTTCGCAGGTGGATACCCTCAACCATCTGCTTCGCCTCTGCGATGCCCCACGCGCCGGTCGTCATCAGGACCATTGGGCCTTCACGCCGCAGCTTCACCGTTCCCCCAGCTGCGCCCTGCCGATTCATCTCCGCCTCAATCGCCCGTCCGTGCTCTCCTGCAATCTGCGGTGTCGGATACAGCAGCAGCGTCAGCATTCCCTTACCCGCATACTTCGCCATCACTACTTCGGCGGCCTTGTCGAACCCTACTATCTCTCCCGGCACCACTCCGCCCATCGCCTGAAAGCCAATCGGCCCCAGCGCATACTTCACCGAATCCGCCTGCAATCCCTTCTCCGGCAGATATGTCGGCAACAGCGGAGACAGCCCCTTCGGCCCGCCCACCTTCGGCAGCGTCACCGCCATCTCCCGCAACTCCTCAATCGTCGTCGGACGAGATTTACTTGCCGTCGCCCTCACTACCGTCGTTCCGCTTAGTACCAGAAATTCGCCGCCGCCCGCCGAAGCCGTTCCCTTGCCAATTCGCTTATCCACGGGCAAGTCTTTCATTGACGGCCCACGCAGATAGGTAAACGCGCTATACGCCCCTGTCGCATCAACAAACTGAAAGGCCTCAAGCTTGAGTGTCTCCGCCCCATTCGGATGACGATAGGTCTGCTGGCTGGCACGCATCAGCCCGTTTTCCTTCAGCACCGCAGCCACAGCTCCGTCCGGATGGAAGCAGTCAGAACACGGTGGAGCTGTCCCCTCCATCTGCCACGGCCCAAACTTCGCCGGCAGCAGTGGAGCAGCCGGTTCCACCAGCGTCGTATGCGCACCTTGCGCTTGCAGCAAAACAGCAGGAGCCCCCAAAAGCGCTACACCCAGCAGCGCCCGCAACCCCATCCGAAACCGTACCGAAAAACCCATACTTCGGTCAGACTACACCAGCACGATAAAGTAAGCCCAGCCCACCTACTTACTGCTCGCCCTCTCGGTCGGCTGTCTCGTCCCGCTCAACCCGCCGGCATACTTCGCCACGCCCTTATAAAGACTCTCCGCCACCCTCTGCCGATACTCCGGCAGGCGCAACTGCCCCGCATCCTTCGGATTGGTAACAAACGAGATCTCCGCCAGAACCGAAGGCATATTCGCCCCGATCAGCACCACAAACGGAGCCTTCTTCACCCCACGATTCTTCAGCCCGGCATTGCCCTTCTGCAATCCGCTATAAAGACCGGCCTCCACATCGCTGGCAAACTCCCGCGACTCGTCGATCTTCTCCTTCAGCGCAATCTTCTTCACCAGATCGCTCAATTGATTAATCGATTGATCCGACACAGCATTCTCTCGAGCCGCAGTCTCCAACGCATCCGGCGACGACGTAAAGTTCAGATAGTACGTCTCCACCCCCCGCGCCGTCGGATCGCTCGACGAGTTCGCATGAATACTCAAAAACAAATCCGCCTGTGCCTTGTTCGCAATTGCGGTACGCGTCTCCAACGGGATAAACGTATCGTCCGAGCGCGTATAAATAATCTCCGCGCCTAACCGGTCATGCAGTATCTTGCCCAGCCGTAGTGCCACATCCAGCACCACATCTTTTTCTTCCAACCCATCGACGCCCAGCGTGCCCGAGTCATGCCCACCATGCCCGGCATCGATCACAATCCGCCCAATCTTCAGCCCCAGCGCCCTCACCAGCGACGTCTGTCCATCCGCCGTAGGCACCGCCGCTCGAGCCGGCACCGCCGGATCAACCGACGTCTTCCCCTTCTTCGACCTCTTCCCGGCCGAACCCATCCCACCCGCAACAGCAATATCGGTACTGCCCTGTTCTCTGCTCCCTACTCCCTCTTCCCTACTCCCTGTCACCGGCACTATCGCTGAGATCGGCCGCGAGGTCGGCACACTCGTCGCCTCCACCTTACCCGGCTGTTCACTCAACGCCGCAACGTCAGTCGTTGTGCTCGCATTCTTCGTCGCCACCGTATTCGGAACCGGCTTCCCCGGCGTTGTCTTTCCAACGGCAGCCGTTCGCGGAGCAGGAACCTCATCCGTGTTCGTCACCTGTGGAGCTGCACCCTGGTCCTTCGTCGCCACCTGTAGCGGAGCTCCGCCATGAATATCAATGATTAGCCGGTAGGGATTCGGCAGTAGAAACGCCGAATATTCCGTCACATCATTCACATCCAGAACCACCCGCGTCATATCGTTCGAAAACTGTGCCGCCCGAATCTTCTTCAAAAACCCATCATCGGTAACCGCAAAATTCTTTCCCACCAGCTCCTGCGCCAGTCGGGTTCCATGCAGATCGAAATAAATCCGATCCGGATTCGGCACCCGCGCCGCCTCATACGTCACATCGTCGCCCAGGTCGATCGCCACTCTCGTATAGTTCGGCGTCGACCAGTGCCGAATTCCCGTCACCTGCGCCAGCCCATCCTTCCGCTTCACGCCCGAAGTCTTCGCCACATGCGCCAGTCCAGCACCTACACTCTGCTCCGCACCGTCCGGAACCTCATCCACCGGAGCCGCCGTCCCTCTCCGTGCCATCGCACCCGCCTCACTCACCGGCGCAGGCTTCGAAGAAGCCGACACAGAACCCAGCGCAGTCAATGAGCCAGCACCACGAGTCACCGGCATGGGAGCAAACGTACTCACGCCGTCCCGAGCAAAAGGTAACGCCGCACCCGAATTCGTTCTGCCATCAACTCCGCGCGTCCGGTTCGCGCTCTCCACCGCCACAACCGCCTCGCCTTTCCCTCTTCCCTCTTCCCTCTTCCCTTCTCCCTGCTTCAAAGAATCCAGGCCCGCCCGAGCCTCCTCCGCCTGCGCACTCTTCGGATACTGCTTCACCAGCAGCGCATACTTCTCCTTCGCCAACGCCGTATCATGCAGATCATTCTCATAGATCTGCGCCTGAGCCAGCAGCGCCCCTACCCGCAGCGAACTCCCCGGATACTGCGTCCGCAAAAATTCATACTGCCCCACCGCAGCCTTCATGCTCTTCGCATTCTGCAAACCGCGCCCCTGCTCCGCCAGCAACTCCGCGACAGCATTCACCGCCGCAGCGGCATACTTGCTCTGCGGCGCATCATGATAGATCCCCCGATATCCATCCATCGCCTTCGCATAATCAGCCTTCGTCCGCGACCCCTCAGGCATGGCCTCCAACTCCTCGCGCCCCTGCGTAGCCTGCTCCCACGGAGACATCTCCACGACACGCCTCTGCCCCGAAGCGCTCTTAGCCTTAGCCGTCGAAGCTCCTGCCACGACCCCACAACCCAGCCCTGCCGCGCAAACGGCACACCACACCCATCGTCCCTGCATCTTTTTGCACGCAGCCATCACCCTCCCAGTTTAAGAGCCGCCACCCACCTCCCGACTGTGAAAAGCCCCCCGGTACTCCCCCCGATACCCCCACCAAAGTCGCAGCGACTTTACCGAACGAAATGATTACGTCTCACCCATTCAGGCAGAAGGGAGTCTGTAAAGGCACCATCCCGACTCGTGCGCGAACCCGTATCGTTCGTAGAAGCCTAGCGCCTCGTTAGTTCGAACGACATACGCATCGATCCTCCGGTTGGGAAACCACGCTCTCATCAGATCGACCAACGCCACTCCCACGCTACTACCTCGTGCCTGCAACTCGACCCACAGATCGCAGATATGCAGTCCAGCTTTTCCCTCCCAACTCGAATAATTTTCAAACGCCGAGATAAATCCAATCGGCACGTCGTCCTCATTGACTGCAACTGCAATATGCAATCGAGGCTGCAGTCCAAACACATCTCTCGCCAGATCATTCTCGTTGAGGCGAGGCGGCTCCGCAGCACCTTCATGCTCCGCGAGCCTGCTCAACATCGAAAGGAGGGCCGCCCCATCTTCAGGACACGCCCTCCGCACTGTAACCTCTTCGCTCATTCCCGCCCCTCGGCCAACGTAAAGCCCTCATCGAGCCACCCCATCACGCCGCCGAGCATCTCCTTCACCGGCCTGCCTATCTGCGCCAACCGAATCGCCGCCTTATTCGCTCCATTGCAGTGCGATCCTGCGCAGTAGACGACGAACGTCGTATCGGCCGGATACTCTGCCAGCCTCTCCGGCGTGATCGTAGCGGTGGGCACGTTCAGAGCCCCGGGAACATGGCCCTTCGCAAAAAGAACCGCGCCACGAACGTCCAGAAGGACGAAGTCGACTGTCTTCGAATAGAACGCCGCATAAACATCGGAGCAGTCGGTTTCGAATCCGAGCCGACGGCTAAAGTGTTCCAGCGCATCCTCTGAAGTTGCGGTAGCCGTCTCAAGTACGCGGCTGGTGGTCTTTTGCCGATAATTTGCTGGGGTCTCTGTCAAGGTAAGAGTCACGTATGTTTCCTCCTGTGCACTGATCTGGCACTGCATAAGTCTCGCGCGTGCAGACACTGATTTGCGAGTGGCAGAAAAGACAATTACCGTACATATCATGCCAACCTCAAAATTCCGGCATCATGTCGTCGTTCTTGCTTATGAAGGTCTATGCACCTTCGAGTTCGGCATCGCCGTGGAGATGTTTGGTCTGCCCCGGCCCGAGCTCGAGCAGTGGTACACCTTCGAAGTCTGCTCTCTCGACAAAGGTCCACTTCAGGCAATCGGCGGATTGAAAGTCATCCCTGCTCGACGCGGAACCCGCGCACTCGAAGCCGCAGATACGATCCTCATACCGGGCTGGCGCGGCGCCGAGGCACAGCCACCCAGGCAACTAGTCAACGCGCTGCGAAAGGCCCACGAACGCGGAGCACGCCTCGTCTCCATCTGCTCCGGCGTCTTCGTTGTAGCGGCCACCGGTCTGCTGGACGGCAAGAGTGCGACCACGCACTGGCGCTACACCGATCAACTCGCGCAGAGATTCCCTTCCATCACGGTCAAACCCGATGTCCTCTACGTCGACGAGGAGACCATCCTCACCTCCGCAGGAAGCGCTGCGGGCATGGACCTCTGTCTCCACATCATCCGGAAAGACCTCGGCCCCAAAGTCGCGAATCAGGTCGCACGCCGTCTGGTAATTCCGCCACATCGCGAGGGCGGCCAGGCACAGTTCGTCGATGCACCGGTAGGCGACGCCGCTACGCCGTGGCTCTCGCTCCTCTTCGATTGGGTGCAGACACGCCTTCACAAAAACCTGTCGATCAAGCACCTGGCGCAACAATCGCGAATGAGCCCCCGGACCTTCGCACGAAAGTTCGTGTCGGCTACAGGAGCATCGCCCGGCGATTGGATCACCGGTCTCAGGATAAGAAGAGCAAAGGACCTGCTGGAACTCACCGCCCTCTCCATCGAAGAGATCGCCGCCCGCTGCGGCTTTGGGTCAGCCGCGATCCTCCGTCATCACTTCAGGCAGCGAGTCAATCTCGCACCCAATACCTACCGGGCGCGATTTACCGTCATATAAGTCTCTCGCCCCTACAGCAAGCCCTCGACAAACAGAAGCAACCTTGGCAAGCGCCCCATCCAGCGCTCGATACCCACCAAAGATGTAGCGTCGCAGCAACAACTTTATTGTTGCTCCCAGACGCTACTTCTTACCCCCACCCAGCTCTTCATGCATCTCATGCGGCCCTTCTTTCCCCTCAAGAAACGCCTTGTCGGTCGCCGCCGTCACCTTCGCCATCAGCTCAAGGTAAGCCAGATGCCCCCGCCACACTCCAAACCGCTCCAAAGTCTCGCTCGCCTGTTGCTTCGTGACATCGCCATGGCCAAAGTCCGTCTCCGCAATCACGCCGAGAAACTGCGCCTCATCTTCAAGGATCTTATTCTGCTGGTTCAAAAATTCCTGTTGCGAGTCATACACATCGGAATACCGCTGCGCATCCGCGTAAGGCATAAACGCCAGCGCACCCGTTGCCTGCGCCGTCTTCCATGCCGTATCCCGCAATCCAATATTGGAAAAGTTCGCGTTGAGCGACGTAGCCTTCTTCTGCGCATCCTCGTCCTTCGGATTCTCCTCGATCCGTGTCAATATCTCCATATTCTTCGTGATCGAGGTCTTCTGTTGATCCAGCTCTCCCACCGCCTCGTCTATCGATTTCGAGTTGTGCTCAATCTCTTCGTGCATGGTCGCGCGGGCTTCCTTCACCAGCTTGTGCTCGCGATGCAACTCCACACAGCCTTCAATTCCCACCGCGATCAGCAAGCCCACCGAGATCGTCAGCAGATGCAGCAAAAAATCCTTCACCCCATGAATCGGCTCGTGCGGAGCATGAACGTCCAAAATCGCCTCCTGAAATCTTCTTCAACATAACATCTCCGACCCGCGCTTCTCTTCACCACGCCAAGGCCTGGCAAGGGCCGCCAAGCCGAGGTACCCAGCTGATCGCGAGCCTCATCAAACCAGAATTGTCATCCTGAACGTAACTCGCACTTTTGCGAGTTACGCAGTCGAAGGACCTGTGGTTGCTGTTGTCTTTGTTTTTGCCGTTGCCTCTAAGGTAGAGCGGGGCTTCAGCCCCGTGTCTAAAACCGCCGCGAAGCGGCCACCGCTCTGCCGAAGGCCGGAGTGAAGCCCGCAGGGCGAACGACTGTATTTATTGCCCTCACTGTCCGCTCCCAAACCACCCGCTAACCCAGCAACCCTTCCACTACCGAAGCAGCCTTACCCAAAGCCCCATCCAAAGCCCCAACCTCACTCCCACCAGCCTCCGCCAAATCAGGCCGCCCACCACCCTTACCTCCAACCAATCCAGCAAGCGTCCCAACAACCTTCCCCGCCTGCACCCGCGAAGTAAGATCCTTCGTCACGCCCACAATCAGCGAAACCTTCCCATCCACCGCGGCCCCAAGCACAACCACACCCGAGCCCAGTTTCCCGCGAAGCTGGTCCACCAGCTCCCGCATCTGCGCCTTCTCAATCCCATCCACCCGCTGAGCCAGCACCTTCACACCCTTCACCTCAACAGCAGTAGAAGCAGCATCAGCAACCGAAGAAGAAGCAGCCTTCATCCGAACCTGATCCAGCTCCCGCCGCAGCTTCTTCATCTCCTCTTCCTGCGCGGCGATCCTATGCCGCAAAGCCTCCGCAGGCGTTACGCCTTCAGAAGAACCCACAAGCGTCCCCACCACACGAGCCACATCGAACCCACGCCGGAACTCACTCAACGCGCCCGTTCCACTCACAGCCTCAACACGCCGAACGCCGCTCGAAACCGACCCCTCACCAACCAGTTTGATCAGACCAATCTCTCCCGTAGCTCCCGTATGCGTTCCGCCGCAAAGCTCCGTCGAGAAGTCACCAATCTTCACCACGCGCACGCGCTCCCCATACTTCTCGCCAAACAGAGCCATCGCGCCCAGCTCATTCACCGCCACATCAATCGGCACATCTACCATCGTCTGCACCGGCGTATTCTCCAGCACCTGCCGGTTCACAATGTCCTCAATCTCCTGCAACTCTTCTTCCGCAACACCCGTAAAGTGCGAGAAATCAAACCGCAGCCGCGAAGCATCCACCAACGACCCCGCCTGCTTCACATGCTTACCCAGAACCTCACGCAACGCCGCATGCAACAGATGCGTCCCCGTATGATTCCGCTCCGTAGCGCGTCGGTTCGTTTCATCGACAACCGTATCGACGGTATCGCCAACCGCAATCGTCTGCTTCGCCATCACCGCATGAGCAAACACACCCTGAACGACTTTCTTGCAGCCCTTTACTTCGGCAACAACTGTTTGGTGGTCCGCCGCATACATCCACCCCACATCCCCCACCTGTCCACCCGAGTCCGCGTAGAAAGTCGTAGCATCAAGGATCACATCGCCCATATCACCAGCCTTCAACTCGGCGACGGGATCACCATAGAGGCCCACTAGCGCCAGCACTCTCGCGCCATCCACCCGCAGCGCCGAGTAGCCTTCAAACTCCGTCTTCGCCAACTCCCGATAAACCGGCGACGCCGATTTCTGCGACCCACCCTTCCAACTAGCCCGCGCCCGCGCCTGCTCCTCTTCCTTCGCACGCTCGAACCCATCCATGTCGAATTCAAAGCCTTCATCCCGCGCGGCATCAACCATGAAATCTATAGGAAGACCGAACGTCTCGTAGTAACGAAAAGCTGCGTCGCCGTGGAGAATGTAGCGCGAATTAGAGCTTGAATTTGCAGCATATTCAGAAAATTGGGTCAGTGTGTTCTGAACTTGTTGCTGAGCAAAATTATCGTCAGAAGGCGGCAGCGCTTGCATAAACTCCTCGACAAGCGCCGAGTTGATTTGACTAGCAGATTTTCCTGAGTCATACAAAAACTGGACTAATTGATCTACGAACTTCCTGTTGGCATTCCGTGGCAGATCGGATCTAAATGAGTTTAGAAAGTCGTTCGTGAGATTGTAGTCAATACGGGACGCCTCCGGGAGCGACCTTATATCCGCGAAGTAGGTGTTTAGTTTTTGAGAGCCAATTCCAATTACCCGAGCAAACTGTTGCTCCTCCGCCAGCACCACCTTCGCCACGCGTTCCGTCGACTCTTTCAACTCCGGATAAGCCACACCCATCTCATCCCGAACCGCAAACACCATCTCATGCATGAACGGCTTCTCCTGCCCCAGCAGCCGTCCATGCCAAATCCCGCGCCGCAGAATCTTCCGCAGCACATACCCACGCCCTTCATTCGCCGGATTCACCCCATCCGAAATCAAAAACGTAGCCGCCCTCGCATGATCCGCAATAATCCGCAGCGAAGCCCGCGACCGATCATCCACCTCGTGATCCGCCTGCACCTTATGCCCCGTCAACTCCTCCGCTCTCTTAATAAGAGGAGTAAACAAATCCGTCTCAAAGTTGCTGAGAACACCCTGCAGCACACAAGCAACCCGCTCCAGCCCCATGCCCGTATCGATCGAAGGCTTCGGCAGCGGAGTCAGCACCGGCCTACCCGGCGTCACCGCCCGATCAAACTGCATGAACACTAGATTCCAAATCTCGACATACCGCTGCTCATCCTCACCAAACGGCAGGTCCTTCCCAAACTCACTCGCCTCCACCCCAAGGTCGTAATAAATCTCCGAGCAGGGCCCACAAGGCCCCGTATCCCCCATCGCCCAGAAGTTATCCTTCGCTCCCAGCTCAAATATCCGCTCCGCCGGAACCCCAACATCCAGCCAATATTGATAAGCCTCCGCATCCCGCGGCACACCCTCATCACCCTCAAAGATCGTGCAATACAGTCGCGAAGGATCGATCCCAAACCACTCCTTCGAAGTCAGCAGCTCCCACGCATACGCAATCGCATCTTTCTTAAAGTAGTCGCCAAAGCTGAAGTTCCCCAGCATCTCGAAGAAGGTATGGTGCCGCCGCGTAAACCCGACGTTCTCCAGATCGTTATGCTTCCCACCCGCACGCACGCACTTCTGCGAGCTGGCCGCACGCGAGTAATCCCGCTTCTCCGCGCCCAGGAAAACATCCTTAAACTGATTCATCCCCGCATTGGTAAACAGCAGCGTAGGATCGTTCGCCGGCACCAGTGAAGAAGAGTGCACCCGCCGATGCCCCTTGCCCTCAAAAAACCGCAGAAAGTCTTCCCGAATCTGGCTGCCCGAACGATTGATCATAAGTATTAAGTTTATCAGCGCAGCCCGATTTACTCAGCCATCATCGACTTCCGCATCTCCCACGCCCGCCCCAGCGTCTTCACATCGTTCTTCCACCGCGGCAGCATCAAGCTCATCGCCAACCCTTCCACATTCACCGCAATCCCCCAAACCAACGCCACCACAATCAACCACCGCAGCCCATCAAAGCTGAACACCCCCACCACACTCACCGCAATCAACAACCCCCAGGCCTTCGCCAAATAAGAGTGATAGCTAGCCGCCTTCCCAAACTTCCAGAAGTCGAACACATACCGCACACCCTCCAGCGCAAACAACACACCAAACAACTTCCAGTTCCCCCGCAACACCTCGGGCTCACGCAGCCAAAGCGCCACCACCACGCCCAGATAAAAAATCGTATCCGCCGCAGAATCCCACAACCGCAGCGCCGGAGTCTCCCCACCCCACCGCCTCGCCAACACGCCGTCATATATATCCGACAGCAGCGCCACCACAACAATCGCCCCCAGCCACCCTCCGCTCCATCCCCGCCGAGCACCCAGCACAATCAACGGACACCCCAACACCCGCAACCCAATCAATCCCCAGGGAACAGCCCGAGCCACCCTCATCCCATCACCCCAGGCCGCCAAGTAATCCCCTCCAACCGCAGCCCCTCATCCGTCGTAGCCTTCAACCCCGCAAACTCCCCCTTGTACCGCACCATCTCCACCACACTCACCAGCGCATCAAAAGCATCCTCACTCGCATAAGCCTTCGCCAGCACCCCACGCGAAATCCCTCGATATAAATCATCCCCCTTCCGCTTCGCCGCCAAATACGCCCTCCGAGCCCCTTCATTACTCTTAGCCACCGCCCCCGTCATCAACCGCGTATACATCTCCACCAGCAGCGGCTTTGGCCTCTTCCCACCCACCCCCGAATCTTCATAAGGCCAAACCCGAAACCCGCCCTCCCACAGCGCCAGCAAAAACGGCATCGCCCTCAAACTCCCCGTCCCCACACTCCCGCTCCCTCCAATCTGAAACGGCGACTTCGGCGTTATCCCCTTCATCTTCGCCGCCCGCTCCACATCGCCGCCCTCCAGCTTCGGCGTTATCTTGTTATCCATATCCGTAAACCGCATCGACCGATGCAGCCCTGCCCCACAAAACTGCTCCGGCCTCTTATGCGGCTTCCCCCAAAACCGCTCATCCCGCGCCACCTCCTCGCACTCCCGAGCCAGCCACCGCTCCCCCTGTCCCGCCGCCACTTTCCGCCAGAAATCGAACACAGTCTTACACCCATGCTCCGCCAGAAACCAAGCCGGAAAACTGAAGCAGCAATCCAAACTCACCACCATCCGCGGCGTCCCCTGCGCCATCTCCACCAACCACCCCACCAGCTCCTCACGAGTCCGCCCCGCCTCCAACGAAAACCGTCCCCCACCATCCGAAGCCGTCCAAACCCCCGCCCATATATGCCGCCGCTGCCCGGCCACATCCACCCTTCCGCTCCAATCCACCGCCACCACGCGCTGCAAACCAGCCTCTCTCATCCTGTCACCCGCCGGAACTTTTCCCATCGCCTGTGCGTTAATTACATTGGAGGAACCAATGCTCAAGCTCCTGCTCTTCTGTCTTCTTCTCGTCGTCTGCTGGCCCGTCGCCCTGGCCGCGCTCTTCCTCTATCCGCTCATCTGGCTCATCCTGTTGCCCTTCCGCCTCGTAGGCCTGGTCGTAGGCAGCGTATTTGAGCTCATCGCCGCCCTCTTCTCCCTCCCCGCCCGCGCCATCCGCGCGATCTAATTTGTAGAACTGCCATCAGTTGAAGTTGCAGGTGAAGCTGTCTTTCTTGTTTGTCATCCTGTAGGGATCTGCTTCTTCTTTTGTTTTTGCGGTTGCTTTGTCTTTCACTTCAGGAACCCAGGAAGTGTCATCCTGAGCGAAGCCGAACTAAACCTGCTGCTCCTTCTGTCTTTCTTCGAAGCGCAATTGCATGAACCTACGATTTATTCTCAGCTACTCACGCTCCTCCACCCCATCCTCCAAATCCACCTCTTCCACCTCAACCTCCCACTCGCGCAGCACCTTAAAGATCGCCCGCGAACTAAACCCCGCCCGCATCAGCCGATTCATCGCTCGCACCGTCTCCTTCTGCTTGTTCTCCCCACTCGGCTGCTTCATTCGCTTCCGCGCAACATACTGCCGAGCCAGCACCACCTCATCGACATCCTCATACGCCGTCGCCAGCGTCGACGCGATCAGCTCCTTTTCCACGCCCTTCTGCGCCAAATCCTGCTGCACCCTCCGCCGCCCAAACTTCTCATGCTCCTTCCGAACCCGCGTGTAGTCCTCCGCAAACCGTGTGTCGCTCAGATACTTCAGCTCCTTCAACCGCACCACCACCGCATCCATCGCCCGCACCCCCGCCTCACCCTCTTCAGCCCTGGGCTTCATCAACCGCCGCAGATCCCGCTCCGTCCGCATCCTCCGCGACAACGCCCCCACCGCATACTCAAACAACCCCGCCTCACCCACCGGCTCCCGCTTCTTAGCCCTAACAAACGCCATCCACTCTCCCTGTAGCCGTTGTTTTTAAGTCGTCATCCTGAGCGAAGGCGGCGCAGCCGCCAAGTCGAAGGATCCCTGTATTTGCCTTTGCCTTTGCCTTTGCAGTTGCAGTTGCCTGTTCTCCCATCCTGACCAATCCAGCACGGGGGTGCCCCATCCATCGCAGTCTCATCGCGATGGGTGGGAATGTAATCCTCTTCCTAGCCAACTCTTGCCGTTGCCGTTGCTTGTCATTCTGAGCGAAGCGACCCGAGTCCAACACTCAAGGAACAACATTCAGCGTAATCTCATTCGACTTCACCGTCACACCACTAGCCGGATCCTTCCGCGAAACCTGCACCGTATACCGCCCCGGCCGCCTCAAATTCACCAGCTTCGCAACATGAGCCGTCTGCACCTCAATCCCATCCGGCTGCACATAGTCCACCACACTCCGCCCCGCCGCCTGTGCGCCCTCGCTCCTTATCCCCTGGGCGTACGTCGACTCCTCCACCTCGCGGCCCTCCGCATTCCTCACCACAATTCTGTAAGAAAATTCCGGACTGTCCGTGCCCGTATGCCGCGCAATCAACACCTGCTTCGTGGAAAGGTTCTTCAGCGTAATCGTCACCCTCACATCCGACCCAACCTGCACCTCATCTTCCGGTGCGCGGATCGCAATCGAAAACGTCCCTCCGCTCGTCCCAGCCTGCAACGTCTGTTGCACCGTTGCCGAACTCTTCGGAGCAGCCGGCGGCGGCACATTCTTCGGAGCAGCCGGTGGCGGCACATTCTTCGGAGCAGCCGGTGGCGGCACATTCTTCGCAGCCACCTCCGGCAACGCTGTCACCGCCTTCGGCACAGCTGGAACCTTCGTATTCACCGCTCCCTGCTCCTGCGTCTTCACCTTCGCAGGCACAGGCACCTCCTGCACCTTAGCCGCACTAGGAGGCGGCACCGGAGCATAAGCCTTCAAAAAAGCACTCCCCGGCTTCGTCCATCGGTCGCACCACGCCCCCACCTCGTCGTACCAAAGCTTCGAGTTCTGCGGCTTCAAAACCCAATGCCCTTCATCAGGAAAATAAAGCATCCGCGAAGGCACGCCCAGCCGTTGCAGCGCCGTAAACAACTGGAACCCCTCACTCACATCCAACCGATAGTCCTTCTGCGAATGGATCACCAGCGTCGGCGTCTTCGCATTCTTGATCGACAACATCGGCGACCACTTCCGGAAAGGATCGGCATCCACCGGCCCATCCGAGTAGTTCCATGGCTGCGCCGGCCCATTCGCCGCCAACGCCGCCCTCCCTCTTGTTCCAATACCAGTCGGCTTGAACTCCCACTCGTTAAACCAAAGCTCCTCCGTCGTCCCATACGCACTCTGCGGATTGAACATCCCATCATGTGTCACAATGCAGGCAAACCGATTCGTATGCGTCAGAATCCAGTTCGCCATAAACCCGCCATAGCTCCCGCCCAGCGCACACTCCCGCATCCTGTCGATGAACGGATACTGAGCCTCCGCCGCATCCAACCCCTTCATCAAATCGACATACGCCTTCCCACCCCAATCCCCATTCACACCATCGATAAACGCCTGCCCATACCCCGTCGACCCGCGCGGATTCACCATCACCACCACATACCCGCCAGCCGCCATCAATTCAGGATTCCACCGGTAACTCCACGCATCCCCCCAAGCCCCCTGCGGCCCCCCATGAATCAAAAACTTCACCGGATACTTCTTCGTCGGATCAAAGTTCGGCGGACGAATGACGAACCCTTGCACCTCAGCTTTATCTGCACCAGTAAAGAAAAAAGATTCAAGTTCAGCGAGATCCAGTCTTGCCAGCTGATCAGCATTGATGTGCGTCAGTTGGTAGGTCCGCACCAGCCCACCTCCGTTGAAGCTGTCGTTGCCATTAGATGACGAAATGGGCCAACCCGATAAAGGGTCAACAACCTCCAGCTCTGTGGGCACCGTTACACGAGTCTTTGAGGCGACGATGCCGTATGAGGTAATTCCCGACCGAGTCACAAGAGGTGTCACGCGGAGTTCGGAAAACTCTCCCGATACCGATTGAATACTCGACAACTGGGACTTTTCAAGGTCATAACGAAAGATCGGCGCTTCTCCCCGTTTCCCACTGACGAATACGATCGCTTTCGACGTCGGTGCCCAGGTGAACTCGTCCACCCAATCGTCAAACTTAGGCAACAACTCCTTCGTCTCTTTCGAAGAACGATCAAATAACATCAAACGAAACCGATCACTCTCATACCCAGCTCTTGCCTGCGACCGAAAAGCAATCCACTTCCCATCCGGCGAATAAGCTGGCCCATCATCACTCCCCGGACTAGTCGAAATCCTCACCGGCCTCGTCCCCGGTTCATCCAATCGCAATGTGTAAATATCGTTATTTGTGCTAGCCGCAGGAACAAGATCAAAATTAGTTACATATGCAATCTCCTTCGAGTCCGGAGCCCACGCATACCCCAGCGGCCCACCCAGCGAGAACGTCGGCACCTCTGCATCCGTAACATCCTGTCCCGGCGTCAGGTCTCTCACCGCATTTCCATCCGCAGCCGATACCACCAGCACATGACTTCGCTTCGGCCCTACATAGCTGTTCCAGTGCCGGTACAACAACTGGTCGAAGACCATCGCCTTCACCGGGTTCTTCGCCGCCTCGTCGTCCTTCCGTTTGTTGCACTGGTCTTCATGCAGCCACGAGTCCTGCGTGCTGCACTCCGGATACACCCGCGATATAAACAGAATCCTCTGCGA
>Ga0193753_10000398_pt1 | contig 43072 bp, 73 predicted proteins | sample H1c2metaG_FD_144925 | JGI IMG/M metagenome (GOLD analysis project Ga0193753, IMG submission 144925) | Soil microbial communities from a riparian zone of the East river system, Colorado, United States - H1c2 | ecosystem: Environmental > Terrestrial > Soil > Riparian zone | place: USA: East...
CATGGACAAGGTTTATACTTGCCGTATGTAGAAACCTTGTCCATGACATCAGCGTCAGTCTCAAATACCTCACCTGTAATATGTGAGTACATCGCAACGGTGAACTTGATGAACTTAGGAACAACTGAACCGGCAGCTGTAAATGTCTTCTGCGCTTCATTTAAGATCCAGCGTGACTTAAACGAATACTCAGGTAGATAGTCCAGAGCGTAGGGGTAGAACTTGCGGATTAAATCCTCAACCCGGAAGTCCTCAGGAACGTTAGCAAAAAACATCCATTTCTTCTTGTGTTCAAGAGAGGTATGTGTCGTGATCTTAACAGGATGCGTGGTGTATTTAGCATGCCCACACTCATGAAGCAGATTAGCCACCACCTCAGTCTCAGTAAGAACAGTGAGATCCTCCGGGCGGTATTTAATCATTTGGGTATTGTGATCAAACGCCCACTCATCACCCTCTTTAATATTAACTGCCAAATTGCCTGATAAGACAGAAGCGATAGAACGAGCATCAGCTCTGGTAACACCGAAGTGAGGCATACATTAAAACGGCACTCCTTCAACTGCCGAGGCAAGCTCCAGAGGTTTAGCCGGATCACGTTCCTCATCAACGATTTGGTCAAAGTCTTTCATAAACTTAGCATCAGACCAGGACTGTGACTGTACCTTTTTAAATGTATCCTCAGCGTTCATTTCAACAAAGGTTAGCAGCACTCTCTGGAATCGATCAAGCCGTTCAGAGTCAGAAGTCATCTTGGACTGCTGAACACGCTCCTGTTTAACAGCCTCCTTCATAGCCCTCATTCTATTAGCCATAGCCAGCATCCCCTCCTTGGCCTGCTTGGCATCAGCGGTAAGCGGTTTAATAGCATTCTCCCGGTCTTTGATATCCTTCTCCATTGCCACAAAACGATCGATAAAAGGTGTCTCACCCTTCTTGCCGAAGAACAGGGCAACCATGGTGTTAACAGCCTTTTCATCGTCCGAATTAGCCCTAGCTAATATAGACATTTGGATAGCATCCTGTACCGGGAATGTTTGAGAGAGAATAGCGAAATTGATAATGTCACGTGTTGAACAGACATACTCAATCTCATCTTTTTGGTACGCCTTGCGTAGCTCCTGCGCCATCTTAACCATCGACATAGCAATAGGCTCCTCAATCTTAGGGGCATATTTTGTGAGGATTTTAACCTCAGTGTCAAAGTCGGGATAATCTATCTGTAGGATGATTGGGAACCGGGACATCAGAGCCTTGTTAAGATCCTTGGTGCCGGAATATTTACCAGAAGGGTTCATGGTAGCGAACACCCGGAAGTCAGGGTGAGGCCTAACGACATCGCCATCCTTCTCAGCCAGGACAACATAACGATCATCATCAAGCAGTGAGTGAAGAACGAATAGGATCTCAGGAAGGGCAGCGTTTAGCTCATCAAGCACAATCCAGTGCCCCTCTTTCATGGCTTGGATAAGAACACCGTCCTGCCAATAGGTGCCGTCTTTGTTGAGTAGCATCTTCCCAACAAACTCATCGACTGTGGTTTGACCATTAAGATTAACCCGGCGTAATCCCTGCTTGTGCTTGGCAGCAAGGTGTCTAATCATAGAGGTTTTACCAACACCAGTCTCACCTATTAAAAGAACCGGGATGTTGTCACGGATAGCGAACTCCAAGGTGTCGAGGTTTTTATGTGAGCCGATGATTTCATGTGGCTCTGGAATGAATGCGTTTAATTTTTTTGACATTTTGTAATGTGCTTTCCTGTTATTTATTTTAGATCTATATATAAATATAGTCAAGGGGCAATTTAACTACAGGACTAAGAAACTGCTGCCCTCCCTGATGTTGGTGCCGGACTAGGATCTTCAAAAACTCCCATGTCCTCCATACACTTAGAACAGACAACAAATACTAACGCTTTATCCTTGAGATCAGCGTATTCTCTGAGCGGATCACGGTGAACAGTAAACGTCAGTGATCTGCATTTATAACATTGGAGCTGATCTTTTAACTGGTCAGTCATAGGTAATCCGGCAGATCTTTCAGCCGACGCTCCTCCTCTAATCTTTTAACCGTACGCCACAGGTAAGCAGACAGCTCAATGGCAAACAACGCCACACAAAAGCCAAGCACAAAGCTGTGGTATTTAACAGCAGCCCATATACCTATCCAAATTATTGCTCCGATAACAAATCTAAATATCATTTTTCTTTTTTACCTTTCTTCCAATTACCGTTATATGACGGTAGAACAAACTTAGCTATCCTCTCCTTACCGTGGATCGTCTCCAACGCCACACGCATGCCGGACTGCCGAGCTATTCTCAAGAGCCGTTGGACGTAGATTTCCGTTTCAATAAGTTCAGTGTTCTTTGCTTTAGCTCTTGCCATTTTTTATCTTTCGGTTGCCATTTCCATATCTTCCAGCGCCAATATGTATCATCCCAAATAGCTTTGATCGCCTGCTTAAAAGTATACCAGCCGTCTGAATAAATCAGCACAAACTCTGCATGCCCAAGGGCGGCACGTTCCTCTGAGGTGTAGCGTTGTGACTCCAGTGAGACAGGCCAGTCACCAGTAAACGGATTACGAATAAAAACCATCGACTCAAAGATAATAGGTAAAGATGTCTCCGAATAAGAATGATCTAAACCTAACCAGACAGTCGAGATCTGAACCCAGCCCCTAAAAAGCTTAGTCTCCCCCACCCGGCGATACCCAAAGTCCTCAAACTTCTTCGCCCACTCTAAAGTCCCGTGGGGATCTTTTGGTGTGCCCTTGAACGGCTTTCCTTTTCGATCGTAATACATTGGCCTTATTTTTTTCATACTTTTTAAACTGTCCTCTGGGCGTTGACGTTAAATGCCAAAACCCACACCAACGGCAATGATACGCCTCGTGATGCGATCTTAAAGTCATAGTTCGTCCGACGTGTCTAACCTCACGCTGTGACGTATAACCAACTTTACCAGTGCACCCAGGTAAATAGCGTTTCAAAGGATGGGGTCAAATTGCTTCACCCCATCGTCCGGCTCACTATCTGTTTACGTTAATAAACGGAGTCGTCTGACCTAACATGGTCTGCGGTAGAACGCCATTCCAGCGTTTAACAGCCTCCCAATCCACTAACCTCTGATTCTCAGCTAAAGCAGCAGACTGGATACGGATAGACTCCGCATCAGCTTTCGCTGTCTCTATTTTTTGCTGAGCCTGAAACTTAACCTGCTCCAGCTTATTCTTTTCAGCTAAAGCATCTTGTTCAGCCTGAGCCTTTCGCTCAATAGCTTTGTTGAACTCCGGGGAAAAATCAACGTTAACAATAGATACGTCATCTAAGATTAAGTATCTGGTTGCCAAGCGTGTACCCAACGAAGCATCCAACGTAGCCTTCAAACCGGCACGTTTGGTGAGCAACTCCTCAGCAGTATTCTGAGCGGTCGCCGCCTTAACGGTTTCATTAATAGCAGGGGTGACAATTTTGTCTACCAACGCCTGCATATCACCGATCTCCTGAAATGCCTTATCAATCTTTGAAGAATCGATGTGCCATGTAACAGCTACCCGTGTCGAAACTGACTGCAAGTCCTTAGACGCAGCAGAAGAATCGATCTCGGTCTTTTGTGTCTGAACAGACATGTGTGTAACCTCCTCTGAGAATGGATTTCTGGTATGAGTACCCTCACCCAAAATTCTCAGCTGACCGTTCCAATTGTTGTATACAACACCACGCTCTCCGGCATCAACCGTAACCCATGGTGACATCATCAACGCAACGATAAAAATGATAAAAAATATAACGATTGCAATAATAATTTTTATTCTAATTCACCCCCTCCTCAAGCTCTTCTTCCTTTATTAGCCAGCTCCGGGTAACGGCTAAGAAACTTATCTAATTTAACTGGGTCGGTAGCTCGCGAGAATGCACGCAAAGCTCGTTTTTGATTTTCAAACATAGGCGGAGAGGGTACGATTTGAACGTACGTCCCAGGGTACAACCTGGAAAGCTAAATCCCAAATGAGAAGGATCAAGCCTGCAATAAACCACTATGCGACCTCTCCGTATTGCTAAAGGGCTTTTAATGTTGACTCAGCCCTGGTGGTGAAATGGTAACTAGACATCCGGGTATAAGCCGCCGCCCGTCAACACACCAGCAAACCAACTAACTTCGTTTAATAGAAACGTACCCGTGTACCGGCAACGTGCCAGTTATAGATATCTTCTAATATTTTCAAGTAACCACGAACGTTAGCCTGCCTTTCAATTCGCAAAGCTGCGCTGTGTAACTTTTCTCTAAACCGTTTTGTATCAAAACCCTTCATCCTGATTAACTTACCTAATGAAAACATCAGGTCACGGTCTGTCCTAACCTTAGGTGCCAGATAAGGGGTGATCTCCTCTAAAAGCGAAACCACTGCCTCCGCATACGCTAAATCAGTAATCGTAAATGTACCCATTTTAAAATCGGATCTGATACCAGTAGCGCTCATATTATGAGATACGCCCCGGAGCAACACTGCACCCTGAGATGTAGCAATACCATGCTCACGACAAAACTCGCGCAGCTGAATATAGTCCTGTTTCCCAAGCTCACAGTATGACCTCAGATAATTGTCTAAACCCCACGGTCTAACCGCAGAGTTAAGCAAATGCACCTCAGTCAAAGTGGCTCCTTTTTTAACGATGTAGTAAATTTCTAAATGATTAACGCGAGCAACCTCTAATCTATGCTGACCGTCCACAACCTCCATTTTTTCATTAACGATAATAGGATGTTGTTCAAGCAAGTTATTAGCCAGAATAGATGTAGATAAAGCTCTAACGTGGTGGGGATTTATTGATCTATTGCCCGGTAAAAAACCAAACAATGAATACTGAGTAGTAGATTTAATTACTGCCATTCGACTCACCGCCCCTCTTACGCTTAAATTTCTCCTTTTTTGTATCGGAGATAGCGTCTTCTTTACCGGCTTTATATACAAGATATATAACCGCAAAAATTATAAGTAGGATAGCGATATCGATAATAAAAATAGTTAATCTCATTTTGTTTTAACGTGTTAAACGTGACTAAGACTCATGGCGTTTACGATCCTTAGATAACAGATCACCAATGTCAGGCATACCACCAGTTCGTTCTTCTTCTTGTTGCATGAATGCTATGTCTAGTTCTAGGATAGCCATCAGCTTTTCTCTAATAACATGAATCACCGGGCTGGTAGCCAACAAACCCTTTTTAGCAGCATACTTCTGTAACACAGTGGCACAAACTGCCTCAAGTACAATCTGCCGGAACTCGTCACTATTATCCATTGAGTAAGCCATCAGCTGTGTGAGATTGTTAGGGGAACCAAACAGATCCATCTGGCTGCCGGTACTATCGTTATCCTTAGGGAATGCATACTGCTCTAAATGAATATGAGACTGTTTAACAGCTCCGCGCTCTTTGATATCCTTTTCGATTGACGCACGAGCAGCAGCTGCCTCTTTATCGTACTCTTTTAAAGCATCCTTATTTTTAGCAGACACCCGGAAGTTTACTAACGGTTTACGACTCATGAACTTTACCTCCCATCGGTATAGGTTTTTTCTCAAGCGCTGTATCTTGGAAATTGATCTTCATCTGATCAAAAGTCTTCTCACCGATCTCCAACTCTTTCATCAACTGCATGATTTGTGAGGTGGCGTGCTCTTGATTACGAATCTCATGGCGATCAACACGTGCCATGATAAGGGTCTGGATAACAGCCATCTTGATAATGTCTTTCATATCCGGCTCTTCTTCTAATAAGCTAGTAAGCATCTTCATCAGATCCTGTCTGCCTCCCATAACTTTAGCAGTAACAGCGGTGTCCTTATCATCAGTAGGCTCAGCGACCTGAATCAACTGAAGGGAAAGTGAAGCCGCAATCTTACCGCCCATGCGTTTGACCTCTTCGTCAACCTCACGATCAGCGTTTTTAACTTCGTCACTCGCAAGGTGTTCCTCGAACTCCTTACGAGATTTAATAGACTCATTTTTATAATAAATATCTTTGCTCATTCTATTTCCTTTTTTTAAACTTCTTAATAGCGTTAACAACAGCGTGTACTTCAGAGGCCGTGTATAATCGCCAATTCCTGTCCGGGTATTCCATCACCGAGCTAGGAGCCGGGATGATACCTCTGCGTTCGTAATTTAGTAACGTAACATAAGTGCAAGGCAGTCCCTGATCTTTCAGTAACTGTCTTATATATTTCGCTCCGTATAATGCGTTTTGTTTTTTCATAAAAATTATAGATGATGTCAATCAGATTATCATAGTTATTGATAGATAAAAAGACATCAAGATTCATGCACCTGCTCTCCCTCATTTGTTTTTGCCAGCTTATGATATGCCGTGTTAGCAGCCTCAACAGCGTGATGTATCCCCTCAGCCTTATCCATGGCATAAGCCAATAGCAAAGCCAGGTTTTTAACATCTCCGGCCACTAACGCTTCAACCCGGTAACCATCACAATCAGTAGGATGACCGCCCTTGTGAACCTTACATTTAACACGAGCCAAGAACATGAACTCCTCCACCTCCAGCTTATCAGCGAAGTCTTCAAAATCTTTGGTGATTTGTTTCATTCCCTCTGAACCCTCTCGGTCAGAGAAAACAACTGATTCGTCATATTTTGGATCTTTAAGTCTGCTCATAACCGGCTCCTATTCCACAAGAATTTTCAATGATTTTAATATCACGTTCGATCTGCTGTACCCGGTGTTTATACACCGCCTCAGTCTCCGCAACACCGTAGAAACGCCCCAACTGCCAAATTAAATACAATGCTGCACCGACACAAACCATAGCCATCAAAAACGTTGCAACCCTAAGATTCATGACGTTTTGGTTCCTTTCGACCGGGCATACCGAATCCAGCCATACTCCGAGCTTTAACCAGGATATCGTTCAAACCATTATTGGTAACCTGGACAAACTGATGATGTTTCTCGACCATCTCATTAGCCACTTTTAGAACTTCATCTACAGTCTTATACGACTCGTCGGCCACCCGGCTATGAAAGTAAGAAGACCACTGCCAGTAAAGAACCAAAAGCCACATAATGCCTAATGGTGCTTTGCCGGTAGTAAACTCCAGAACAGCCAAACCAAGCGACACGCCGCAAGTAGCACCGAGTGTAAGCCAGTCTTTCCAGTCCTGAGGTTTAGCAACTTGAAACATCCATTTTAAAAATGGCTTGACCCTCTGCCAGTCATTTTTTATCATGTCGAGTGTACTCATTTTTTTCTACCCATCTGGTCTTTAAGTTTGGTAACAGTCACCTTAATCCATTGGATCTCCTCATTATATTTGTCGTCGTTATATACAGACCATGTATTTATGTCAGCCAACTCACTCTCCAGTAAAGCGACTGATGATTTTAAAAACTTTTCGTCGTACATTATTTGATCTCCTCAAAACCTAGCTTAGCTAAGTCCTCACCCTTTAACCCATGCAACGCAATGTAGTGGCGCTGAACGCTATACTTTTTACTCTTAAAAGCCACCGGGATGAACTCACCCAAGATATCAACCAACTGCTGAACCCGCTCTCTTTCAGCCTGAGCTTTGTAGTGTAACGCCCGGCCACAGTAGCAATCCCCCGGCTTAATTTTCGTCATTTGGTGTGCCTCCTACAACAACTAACCAGTACACAAAAGACAAAGCTATGAAGGTTAGAAACCCTGCCCAGCCAAAAAAGAGGGACACAGCAAACAAGACAATCCAAGTAAAAGGAGTCATTATTTAGAGGCTCCCTTCACTGTGAGGTAAGATGTAACCTTTTCAATCTTGGCAATTTTACGAGACTCTTCAATGATCTTCTGAAGCTTTAACTCCTCGGCCAACTTAGCAACCTTACGAGAATATCTCCACGTTTTTCGTTCAGATAGATTGATTGTCCCCTGTTCGGACATCAGCTTGACCAAGCCATCAACCTGCATGGCAGCCATCAGATCCTCCTTAAGCGGGGACAATTTCTCTTCCAGCTCTCGGATTTGAATAGTGAGATCGAAAACCTCCTGAGCTATTGATTTGGTATTCATATAAAATTATTACTCCTTTGATCCGGGCGTTTTTCAATTAAGAACTGAACACCCTCCATAGCCTTAACCATTTTGACAAAGTCCATGGCATCAGTTTTGCGATAGAAGGACTGAATCCTGCGATGCCCTTCGATCGAATATTTAACGTCCCATTGATATGTTTTAAAAACTTTATTCATAGTGATTTTTCATGCAAACTATCTGACCGTTAGCAACAACTGTCTCGGCTCTTAACCGGGTAGCGTTGCACTTAGAACATTTAACTAACGGACTCAACTTAACTTTTTTCATATGTGATAATTATACATCTATATATAATAATTGTCAAGGGGTCAGCTTCTGTTGCACCTTGAGTATGTCTACTTTGATACCAAATATAAATGACATCAATAAAGCGGTAGAAGCACTGTTAGGGTTGCCATTAATCAGATGGATAGCAGCAATAATCAGGAATAGAACTTCAGCGGTAATGTATAAGTATTTCATGTTAATAGTTAATGGCAATCAAGCCTAGATATTTAATACCGGCCACGTTTGACTCGTAATTAGCCGTTACAACCTGCCGCTGTGTGTCGATAGCCCCAACGTACGTAGCAGTAATAGGAGCCGTAAAAACGCCAATTTTGCACCTAAAATCAGACCTTCCGACGAGTATGCCCTTGGCATTTGGCTTGTATGTACCGATAACAAAGCCGGTACAGTTACCGGAAAACGAACCCTTAAACTCACCACCAGCCTTAGGGATATTGATCTGGTAATCAACCGTCTCATCGCGGTGAACATAGCTGCCTTTTAAATAGATAAAATCTTTGGTTTGAACAGAAGAAGAAGCGGTAGTAGTGGTAAGGGGTAAAACGATATTAGCTTCCTCAACACGCATGTCAGGAACAGCATTGATACGGTCACTGAGTACTGTATTACGAGCAGCCAGGGCATTCCAGATAAGGAACCCGGCAGCTAAAGCTACAGCGGCTAGCATCATTAAAGTTAGAACTAATCTGCTTCTCATTTTCATATTTTTTGTATATCTCTTTCGTTATAGTAAAACTCATCTCCGCCATTAAGCCGGACATAATACAGGATACCATTGTCTTCGGGTTCGATATCTATAATCTCACCCTCCGATCCTTTAGTCCGATATGTTGATCCGTTGTGAATAATTTTAACCCGGTCTTCAACATTGTACTTAGGTCGTCTCATTTCAGCATCCTTTTATAACTGACTCAATAAATCTAAGGATAGTACCAAAATGAAAAACTAAGATAAGAACAACGGCTACTTTCCATAAGACACCGAAGCATCCAATCTTCACATCCGCCATTTGTTTTCCGTCTTTAGCTTTTATATCAATCATATTAATTCCTAGTTAGTGCCCAAACAACTCCAACAGCCAATAGTACTAACGAAACCATACCTATAGCGTCTTTTAAATTTGTTCCAATTTCCATTATTGTTTAAATTTTGGTATCCAGCCACACTCAATACACATGGCATCTTTTCTCCAAGTAAAACGCTCAGCGTTACAGTTAGGACAATTAGGAGCAAGTATATTAGTCCAGACATGCCGGACAAGCCAGCCTGCTACAAAACCAAGAGTTAAATTAAGTAAAGTTTCTAACATATTAAACTGCATCCCCACAGTCTTTACAAAAACCTGCGATAGTACCAGCGCCACAGCAATCTGTCTCTGCGTTGTTATCTGTCACATCCATTAAATATTCGTACTCTTGATCTGTCATGCAAGTATTTTACATCTATATATAAAAATTGTCAAGGGGTTGTTTTAAAATCGTCCACAGCCTTTAAGACATTGTCAGCAAAGTCTTTCCCTAAGGCAAACTGCTCAACAGACGGCTGGACTTTGATCCCTCGATTAACAGAGTCGATACCAGACCAGATCTTAAAGAACCACAGCCAGACCTCACGCTTGATAGCCTTACCCTGTTCTATTAGGTAGTCATGAAGCCATTTAGCATTGTCTGGAGATTCAGCAGCAAAGTCGATAGCACGTCTGAGTACCCGGATTTTATTTGTAGCATAGGTACCGGCAAGCCCCTGAGATTTATTCATTTCCTCATCCTGAGCCCAATGGTTATCAGATAACCATTTAATACCGCGTATTAGTAACTCTTGTGCTGTTAAAGTCTCGCTCATTTTTTGATAGTTAAATCGTACTTTTTAATCGCATGGCTAAGATAATCAATGGCTGCGCTTTTTGTTTGAAATCGAGTAGACGCGACCACAGTGCCGTGTACTTTACTCCTAACAACAATGTCATAATCCCATAGGTTCTTGCTCATTCTCGATCTCTCCAATAGTTTTCACCGTGACGCTGGATCATTAATATCCGACCCTTACGCTCAGACGGTATCTTACAGATGACACAGTACTTGGATGTACCAAAACCCCTGTAATCAATAAAGCAACACTCGCACCTTTTTAACCGTCTAGGGATTGCCTTCCTGCCATGTGTAGTGAGCTCGCTCATAGGTGTATAGTAACCGATTCTTCTAATCCCAACGCGCAAACCCTCTGTCTCTTCGTTGTCCATAAAATTGGTGGCGGGAGTAATATACGCCCCCCGAAGGATGGTGAGCAGGATATTAGCTATTCTCCTGCCATCCCGCCAGTTAAGTTTTACATCGTCAAGGGTATCAATTACAAGGGGTCGAAACTGGTACATGAATAACAAACGACAAACGACGGCTGGGTCACAATGATACCTGTCGTGTCATCTGTTCAGGCACGAAATTCACCATAACAAACGACAATGGATCGTTACTATATCAAAGTGATACATAAATAACAGAAGAAACGACAGGTCTAAGTCCTATATAGAGAGAAATGTCGTCAGTTAAATATTGGGATCAAAATCAGTGAGTCGGGCTGGAGATGACTCCAATGAAGCGGATGGGATAGCAAGCGCAATCTGTTCAGCAGTACCTTTTAAAACATAAAATGGAATTTTCTTTCGGCCAACTAACCGCTCCTCCTCAATAACTAGAATATGCTTCTCGGCCATATCAGTAATATATCGTTGAATCGAGCGGAGCGTAATACTAGAAGTAGCAGTCATCACTGCATCACGAGCCACCCACAAATTAAAAACGTCGGTCGTAGACAAAGGTGTACCCGATTCCTGAAATATCTCAATAACTCTCCCAAGCCGGGCTGACTTAGAAACCTCCGACGGCAACCCTAAGGTCTTGTATTTGCCATCAGGTTGCAACTCAATAACCACAGCAGGTATTACATCCTCAAACCGGCCGTAAGCTTTTAAGACACGCTGGGTAAGTGCACCGTCATCCTTACGGGTAAACTCAATAATATTGTCCACAAAGCCTGTGAGAGCCCCGGAACCACGGGAAGCCTGAGCTTGATCGCCACCACCCTTTCGGAAGTGGTGAACCAAGAGAACAGCAATATCGTTTTCAGTAAAATGGTAGAGGGGAATAAGAGCTCGCATCATTTGAGTAGAATCGTTTTCGTTATCCAACGACCAGAAGGTAGACAGCGTATCGATAACAACCAGGTCAATCTTCTCGTCCTTGCAACGCTGGGCTACCTCAGCCAGAAACTCACCCCATTGTTTAACAGAAGGCTTAACTCGAATAGGCCGAGCCCAAACTAAGATAGGATCGGTAACAACCGGATCAAGTGATTCTTTCTTGTCAGCCCATTCCCCGGCAGCCTCCTCCGATATAACCAGGACACGGGAAGGATAGGTAGGCTGACCAGCAAACTCCTCACCTGACTGCATAGCCACGAATAGCGCTCGAAGCAGCGTAGATTTACCGGCTTTCCATAAAGCAGACAGCAAGGTGATGTAACCCTTAGCCACATAGTTCTCCCAAATCCAAGCCTTCTTATTTGCCTCCTCTGAGATGAGTGACCACGAGATAGGATCACCAATAAGGAAGGACGGTTCTGAAGGCTTTTTAAGCCTCTCGAAGGTAGCAGCACGCTCCTCAGGAGTCTGCTCCAACTCAGCCAGCTTCTCCTTGTAAAAAGCAGTGTTCTGTTCTTCAATCTTATTTAGGCGTGTTTCAAAGTCATCATCAGGAGAGACAGTAGGATGCTCTTTTAAGAATTCTTCGGTGGATTTTTCAAGTTCGTCAATTTCATTTTCTAAACTCATAATAAGGTCTGCTGAATAACATCAGGCACTGACTCAAACCAGTCAGGATTCCTATCTACAATAAACAATGGAATGGTATATTCGTCAACTCCTATAGCGATATTCTCTCCCACAACAGGAGCAACATAGCCAACAGGGTAATCAAAAAACGGTTTCCTTAAACGGTATTTCATGTGGAGATGCTGAGAGTCGAACTCAGATCGTTGATACTAGCAAGCTAGTACAACCGTACCCGTCATCCCCAGCTTGGGCTCCCTGCTCAAGAGCCCAAACCGTCGCAGCCCTAGAACGTTATATCATCTAGCTGCTTATCTGACAAACCCTCGGAAGCGAACGGATCGCCGCCATCAAAAAGTAACTCCATATTAGGAAGCGTCTTAGTAGCTTCCACTACATCCGCCTCAAGCGGTGCCTTAGGCTTGGGAGAAGTGCGGTACTTGGTGGACATTTTGTCCGTACCCACACGCTCAACCTCTATATCGTACTCAAGAAGCGAGCCCCAGTCCTTATCTTTGTCATACGCTTTTAACTCCTTTTGAATAGAAGCCTGCGTAATCTCCCAGATTTGCACCTTCTGTTCGGTGTAATTCCATACAGGTAAAGCTAAGAATTTTTTAACATCCTCAGCATGATCCATTGGTACCGGCTCACCATCACGAACTCGGGTCGGCTTGCGACCGCCATCGGGGGTGTTTTCCCAAAAGACATAGCCTGAAATGGCAGAATCCAAAACCCTTAATCGGTGTTTTCCAGGTGTTATTCGTACATAGTTGGACTTTGAAGCCTGAGGCTCAAAGTTGTCTGGTATTGCTGACATTTTTTTATAATCACCTCCCCTTGACCTTATGTATAAACCATTCAAGAAAAACAATCAACTAAGACAATCTGATACAATATAGATAATGGAAGCAACGTACAGGCACGTCTCAAACCTACGCCTCTGGGAGAAAAATCCACGCGACGTAAAGCCAGAAGACTTCGAGAGATTAAAAAAACAAGTTCAAGAATTAGGTCAATATAAACCACTACTAATAACCGACGATGGAACCGTTCTAGGCGGTAATATGAGGCTCAGAGCATATCAAGCGTTAGGCATTGAAGACATCTGGGTATCCATTGTCCACCCTAAAAACGAAGCTGAGAAATTAAAGTACGCCCTGTCCGATAACGACCGGGTCGGTTATTACTTAGAGGACGAACTGCATGGTCTGGTACAGGAGCACGGTCTGGAAATAAACATGGATGATTATAAGGTAGACATGGGGGACGCGATCTCTCTAACCGAGCTTTTAAACCAATTCAACAACGACCCAGAAGAAGACAAGGTACCGGAAGTGTCCAGCGAACCAGCCAAAAGTAAGCCGGGAGAGATCTATCAGCTGGGCAATCACCGCCTAATGTGTGGCGACAGCAGCAAGCTAGAGCAGGTGGAGAAACTAATGGATGGAAAAAAGGCAGCCATGGTCTTCACCGATCCACCTTATAACGTAGACTACGGCAATACCATGAAGGACAAAATGCGAGGCAATGATCGCACAATTATGAACGATGCTTTTAAGACAAACCAAGAGTTTTATCAGTTCTTATTTGATTCAATAGGATCGTTCAGACCATTCGTACAAGGTGATATATATATATGTATGTCTAGTAGTGAATTACACACGCTACAAAAAGCGTTTATCGATCAAGGGGGTCACTGGTCAACCTTTATTATCTGGGTAAAAAACACCTTTACATTGGGACGGAGTAACTACCAGAGACAATACGAGCCTATCCTATACGGCTGGTTTGATGGCAGCAGCCATTACTGGTCAGGAGCAAGGAATCTAGGGGACGTAGTAAAAACAGAGGATATGATGGTAGACGCAAGTGGTGATAAATATATCAAAGTGGATAACCTGCCAGGAGACGTGTGGGAATTTCCTAAGCCAACTTCTAATAAGGAACACCCAACCATGAAGCCAATAGCATTGGTGAGCCGAGCTTTGATTAATAGTAGTAAGAAGGGAGACGTTGTTCTGGACACTTTCGGTGGCAGCGGATCTACTCTGATCGCCTGTGAGCAAGTAGAGAGGTATTGTTATACGATGGAATTAGATCCAAAATACTGTGACGTAATCAGAAAACGGTATGCTAATTTAATAGGAGAGACGGACTGGGAACGTGGAACGCCTAATGTCTAAACCTAACTCACCAGTTACTGAAGCAATTATTACAATCCTCTTAATAGGATATGCCATACTACTCTTACCATTCTTTATATTCATAGGAATTATCGGTGGTACATACCAAAAAGCGAGAGGTGGTGATTACAGCTATGGACAACCCAAAAACACAAAACCCAGAAGACCGCGTCAGGGAGCTTCAAGAAAAGGAAAATCTGTCTGAACAGGAATCTCAAGAATTAGAGAGACTGCAAAAAGAGCAGACTCCTAAAGAAGCACCTGTAAGATAAGGTGAAAAGATCCCTCAGGCATGGGTAAGCCATGCCCGCGGGTTAATCAGTGTTAAACTCCATCCGTCTCCAAAATCTATCAGGTGGTAAAACTTTTTTCAATGGGTTAGGTTTCCAGCCAAACTGCAACCTCTGTACTTCCATATCAATCTCCGCAATATCCGCCATTCTTATAGGCGTTACTTTTGTGCTGAAATATTCACTAGACAACTTCTGGCGAATAGACATCAGCTTCTCGATTCTTCTATTAACTAAATTTATAGGTTCGTTATCCATTAATGCCTTCCGATCTCTATTCCATTAGCGAACAAACGCCTCAAAAGTGGTTCAATAGGTTCGTTAGACTGCAATACTAAAGCCATGGCAAAATCCCCCACAGGACGTGATTCAGGGTAGTGACCGTATCTTCCATTTTGTGCTAACCAACGGTGAAATAGTAATTTTTCGGTAGAGACAGGTCGTGGTTTTTCCACGAACATCTGTAAATCAGCATCATACCGATCGGGTGTCTTACTCATAATTTTTAGACAGTTAAAACTGAGTAAGTCCTTTTTTGAGAGTGGGGTCGTCTTTAGCTTTACCCGTCTCATGAAGAAATGAATCGACGAAACGAAGCCCGGTAATCGCAGCCACAGTAATAACCATAGACCAATTAATAGAGATAGCGCCAGTAGTAGAATCAATACCGGCAATAAAGACAGGGATCACAGCTAAGACAACCAGTCTCAGCGCTTCCTTAGTAGATTCGATTAAAACGTTTTTCATTATTTGAAACCCAGCTTCTCTAAAATGGATTTTATCAGAGCAAGTAGTACATTGTCACTAGGCATATTTGGTAGCGGGGTAGGTTTATTCTTTAAATCAACAATAGCATCGCGGATAGCCTCGTTAGTATTGACAGAGATCTGGAGCGTTTGGGTAACTAAATTACGCAACAGCTCATGATCTTGCTTCTCAGTAGCTAATGCTTTTTTAACATCAGAGCAATCGTCCTCCTTGGTAAGCAGCGACTCTATCTCAGCTAAGGCATTCTGGGGGTTTTTTTCGGTGGTAGGATTAAGCTTAGCCCAAAGATCATTAAAGAAGTCCTCCCACGCTTTGATGGCTGTTTTACCTGTCACAAAGGCATTGTTTAAATCGTTGTAGTCCTGACGTAAATGTTCAAGAGATTCTCGTGTACCTATAAGATCTAAAGCAGAACCGTGCCATGACCGTACTAAAGATTCAGGGTTGTCAGAAGGTTGTGATTTTTCTTTTATGAAGTTAAGAGCAGCCTGCTCTTTTTCAGATATAACATTGGTAGGTGGTGTAGCCATTTTTAGATAATCTGTTTGATCGATAAACCCGTTGAAACCATTATTCCTATTACGAGGGTTCCGATAATAGCCCCAATGGAGATGAGCCCCAGTACTATTACCAGTATTGCCAGAATAACCAATGACAGATCCCTCGGATACGTCAGCTCCCACAGCAACTGAAATCTTCGATAGATGCGCCAAAACAGAACCTTGCTCCCCGTCATCAATTTTGACGTAATTCCCATAACCAGATGCATCATACGCCGCCTCCACTACCTTTCCTTTATGAGGTGCCAGAACAGGAGTCCAAGCAGGGCAACCATAATCCATACCATTATGTCCGAGTAAGCCAAATTTTGCATAAGATTCCCTACAACAGGGGTCATTGAAGTTCTGCGTTATTCTGAAACTACCATCAAACGGTAACCGCATCTAAGTCATTATACACTACGGTTCTTGAGTTCTGATTGTGCCGTTATCCTCAATGGTAAACTCCTCGCTATCAAACTCTTTAACGACTGTCCGTAAAGGATTCAACTGATAGGTAACCTTATAATGAATCCTACGAGGCTCAAAGTTTACAACTACAGGGATCTGGACATTTAAGATCAGGTCGTTGCAACCCTTCTTTAAGCCTTCGCGTACCTTTAATAATGACAGCTGACTCTTGCCGATCATCGTAACTTCAACGTCACCAGGAGTATCAGTGTTTTTACAGAACTCAGCCCGGAGGTTTAACACACCACCGTTACTGATCTTGTTATCAGCATTTACAACTTCTAAGGGTTCTTTGATGGTGAGAGCTTCGGTGGGAGTAATGAGCCAGTAAACTAATATACTAAGAGCGATAAGAGCGGTGGCGGTAATAAAGCCAGCCACTAAATAAAGCACTCTGTTCTTTACTTCAATTCTTGTCCTAGTAACGGTGTCTTCTTGGTTCATATTATTGTCCTATTAAGCTCCGAATCAGGAAAAAAACTAAGGCGACAGTCTCAGCTGCCACCACAGTGAGCAGCCAGAGAACGAGGGTTTTATAGGGTTTAAATTCTTGAACCACTAACTTGAGTTGATCCTGAGTTACAAAATCTTTTGCGAGCTTATTATCTACATCCTTTACCTTTTCAACCAAGTTGTCGATTTTCCCCTCTAACCTAACAAAACGTATTTGATTAGATTCAGCCATAACTATAATACATCCATTAACTTCGACATCAACACCTTGGCAGCGGCCTTAGTATCGTCGTCAAAAGCGGGCTGAGGTTTTGGCTTCTTAGCTTGTGATTGGGGATTTTGCATCTGAGGTCTGGCAGTAGCCGGGGCGGTAGCAGGTGCAGTGCCCGGCATCGTAGTAGGGGGAGTAGGTACACCCTGCTGAGCAGGAGCACCTGACATAGGATTCACGCCAGCACCTGAAACTTGAGACAACAGAGAAGAACCGCCTCCGGCTCTACGTCTCTGTAATGCTTCCTGTACAACTGACATGTCTATATCTGCCATTAAAATGTTAACTCGTCGGGGGTAGCAGGAACGCTCCCTCCAGACACATTATATTTGCTAAGAGATTGTATATCAACCTGAGATTGTTTGATTATAGACTTCAAACGTTTGAGCTTTTTTTGAGCTTCAGCATAGGTATCGGTGATCTTAGGAATATTGTTCAAAGCCCGCTGTTGTTCCTGCTCTGTTAAGTTACCAGAGTTACCCAGCGCCTTAGCTAATGTCGTAGCAGCAGCCTCTCTGAAAGCGTTATATGAAGAAGCATCAGAATCAAAACCGATACTACCGGCAAAGTTCCTCCAAGACCCAGAGATCCTCTGTGTAGGATTATTAGCCAAACCCATGTCATCTAAAGCCGAACCAATTTCATCAACTAAATTATTGGCTGTTTGCAGCGAAGCCACCTTGGTTAATGCAGCAGCCGGGAGATCCGCCTGAGGATTAGAAAACTTATACATTTTTTCGATCTTGTCGAAGTTCTTTCCACCAGTAGCAGCCAGATCCAACTGCATAGCTTTCATCACCTGCTCACGAGTAATACCACCCATTTGAGTCTGTCCCGGTGTAGCGCCTAGCTGAGGAGACACAACGTCGTCAGCCCCGGAAAATGCCTGTGTATCCTCAGGAGAGGAACCTAACATAGCACGAGCTCCAACCTGTCCACCAACGGCGCTTGCCACCTTACCAGGAGCAGGTAACGACATCGAGGATAACTTGCTAGCCCCCTTAGCCATAGCCGATAAGACAGGGAAACGTGCAGTGTCAGCAACTGCTTCAACAGCCGGAGCCATGAGCGCTCCACCGATAGCACCGGGTAATCCGCCAGCAGCAAACCCTAAGGAGCCAGTGATAGCAGCAGCACCGCCTGTGCCTAACCTGCCACCCATTGTCCCCTCCTGACGATTCATACCAGACTGCATCAACTTAGAAGCATTAACAAACGGTCGTTGGATTGCCCTGAGATCGCGTAATGATTGAGCATTACCAGCCTGTCTGAAAAGATCAGATGATATGGATTGTAAACGACCTAAGCGCTCCGGGGTCTTTGAAATTGCGAACGCACCCTCAGCATCTACTACACGCTCAATATCACTCATCAAGGTATCAGCAGCATCTAAGAAGGCTGTACCCTTGTCCTTGTAAACCGCAGCATTACCCTCACCAAACTTGTCAGCTTTTTTGAGTAAATTAAATCCAGTTTTTTCTAATTTTTGTACAGCATCAAATGCCTGTGAGGCTCGAACCGTTCCGATCTTACCTCCCTGCGTAGGCATCATACGTCTGATTTGAGAAACGACCGCCTGAGCTGCCTTACCATCTAAAGCTCCCCCTACCTCTAAAGCATTAGCAGCAGCTTCAACCGGCATAACGATATTAACTCCACCCTTGGTGCGTTCAATAGCAGCCGATACCATTTCAGACATCGCACCGTCCCTGCCAGTAACTGAATCAACGAACTTTTTAAACCCACCGGGAGTCATAGGTATCGGATGTTTGAGCATCTCCTTGGCGGTAGAGACAGCCTGAAAACGCTCGCCGACTGTAGGCGTAACATTGAAGGCCGCCTGTAATGTCTTCGCAGCGATATTCTTTCCTGTGCCCTGTGCCAGACCGCCGATAGATTTCGCAACCGGGGATAACAATTTTCCTCCAACCTTTCCAACTACACCACCACCTAAACCAAGAGCACCTTCCATTCCAACCTTGGTTAAATCAGTATCCTCTCCAACCAGCTTCTGTCTGAGGTACTCACCAGCAGCAGATCCAACAGCTCCACCACCGATAGCTCCAACACCGCCTAAAGGAGCTCCAGCAATACCACCTAAAACACCACCAACTAAAGGAATAGCATCGGTTAACATATTACCCTTACGTTTAGGTGCAGCTTCTTTCACGGCACGATCACGCAAAGTAAGCCGTTGTATTTCGGCCTCATCGATACCCTGTTGTCTAGCCCATTCGGCTTTCTTTTTCTCTTCGTCGTCAACAAATCCGTCCATATTATTGTCCAAATAAACTACTTGCCCATTTACTAAATGGTATCTTTGACTGAGTATAGTCTGATGTGCTTGAAGTTACACCATTCCACCAATTACCAACAGGATCAGACCCAGCACTTGAGCTGGCAGGAGCCTTATAAGAATCCCATGTTGATTGTGCGTTATTAGCAGTAGTAGCAGCGGTATTAGCTGCTGTTTGCTGACCCAACAATGCCTGCAAATATGCATCAGAACCAGTGCCTGTAGTGGTAGATTTAACCTTAAATGATTTCTCAATATCAGCTTCCATTTGTTGTCTAATTTGATTAGCAGTGTTTGATGCAGTTTTTTCTAAGACAGCCAGATCATGAGCTCGCTGTTGTTCAGCCATAGACAGCTGTTGATCGTTTTCGATTTTAGCTAAGATAGCGTTTAACTCATTGGACATAGCAGAGGTGTAGCCAGATAACTCACGAGCAGCCGAATCAGAGAACATAGCAATCTTCATCTTGATAGGTTCAAGCTCCTGTGCCTGCTGTTGTGTCTCAAGAGAAAAACGAGTACCTAAGGCGTTATTGGCATCACCTAACTGTGTAGCAGCTAGCTCCTGACCTGTAAGCAAACGACCCAGATCGGTACGTAGTGGATCACCCTCAGCAGCAATTTGTCTACGTCTTTGTGAGTCATTGGTAAAAGAGCCAGACGTTCTGGTATTAACGTCTTCTTCTAATCTATCCAGTAAGTCCTTGGTTTGAAAAACAGCTCCTCTGGCAGCATCTAACTGGCCTGAGAGCTGGGGAATATTTGACTCATTAACTAAACGTGAATAAAGAGAAGGGAGCTTTTCCTGACCGCCACGGATATCTGAGAACTGATTAAACAAACCCTCCTGCTCAGCCTTTTGTTGTGCGAGTAATTGTTTGATTTGATCTGTAGCAGCTCTGGCTGCATCGACTCCTGCGTTTGAAGAACCACCACCGAAACCACCACCTGTCTGTTTTCCTGATCCACCAGTCTTCGCAAAGTCAGCAGATGCCTCTGCGTCTCCCCACCCTGCGTAACCGCCAAATCCTTGTGCAACTAATGATGATGCTGTAGCCATGGTATAAAAAAAGCCTCCCCGAACAAAAGAGTCCGTGAAGGCTTGCTAAAGCGATTATATCACTAAAGATTACTTTTGCTTAGTGGGGTGTTTTTTCTCAAATTTAACTTTTTTCGTATTAGGAATATCCGGCATCCCCGTGCGTCTGGTAGCATGACGTTCGTTCCACCCCTTAGGCATCGGCCGGACATCGTCAAACATCTCATTTCTCTCAACCAGATACTTAGAAAATAGATCCCATTGGAACAGCACCTTATACTCATCCTCCTCCGTAACAGCCACTACCATCACCTGCCCAGCGTGAGGTTTATAAACCTGTATTTTTAACTCTGTCCCATTAGGAACATCCAGTAGTGATATCTCTCTTTTTGGTTCAAACATATTAAGGTTCCGTCGCCATAACCTGTGCCGCACCTGTATCAAACTCAACGCAAAACTGATCCTTTCCTAATCCAGAGTCCCTGACATAGGTTCTGGCGGCATGAGGCGTAGGCGATCCACCAGGATCAGCAATCGTACCCAGATACTCAATAAAAGACGGATGTGACATTTTCAAGATGCCATCAGAGCGGATGGCATAGAGCTCGGTGCCATCACTGTTTCTAACTCGGAAAGCATGCGTCCCAACGTTATCGGCTAGATTAGCAACGATCCCAAAGTTCTCTGAGAAGTTGTTGTTTTCATTTGTTTTAAATACAAAATCATTGGCTATAATCTCGCCAAAGCCACCGGGGTCAATCCTAATAATAATATTCTCATCGCCGTTATCGTTAGTCAAAATAATCGTCGAATTGGTGTTCCCAATTAATGACAGATTACGGATCGTAACCTCACCAGTATTAAGATCCAAAATAAAGAAGTCATCTCCATTAGCATCCTTGAATCTAAGAGTGTTGGTGGTAGCGTCGTAAAACTCTGTTAAACGGAATTTAACCTGAATAGGAAGCATTCCCTTCTGACCGACACGTTCGGTTTGAACAATAGGATTAACGTAAGGGATCTCAGGAAAGCTCTTAGCCTTTTTAGGTGGTCTGCGTGAAGCCATTAGAATACCTCCTCGGTCTTGCCGTCATCATAATACAAAGCAACTGAGGTAAGGGTAGGAGCAGAGGTAGGAGCCGTAACGATATTAACTCGCAGCTGACACTCATAAAATCGAGAAATAGCAGAGTCGATAGGGTAGCGTGTTTCAGTAGTTCCAACTACAGTATTGGCAATATCAAAAGTAAAAGACCCTGAGCGGTTAGGCTGAAAACCCAACTGTATAGACTCGCCTGCCTGTAACGGCTTATGGGTAACCTTTAAGATCTGTGCCTGCTTTTCATCGCCCGGTCTATTGTCATCGAATATAAGGGACTCCCAAAAAGCTGTAGCATAGGGAGCGTTTGTTTGTAACACACGATCAACGCCATGATCTGCGTTATCATTTCTAGCAATATAAAGCCGATCTCCAATACCTTTAATAGCAGTAATCTGAACACCTGTGCCGGTCACAGTACCAGTAGAAATAGGATAGGCAAAGTTAAGCACCTCGATATACTTATCCGAACGTGCCCCCCATTGCCAGACACCCTGTAAGATATCAGCATTATCCGTATCAGCCGAGAAACCTATCAGAGCCATCCCCTTCCAATTAGTAACAGCGCCGGGGTACACCTCAATATATTTCTTAGGTGTCATTCTGGGAAGTTGCTGCATCTTGGTAAAGGGAGAGTGGCCTAAATAAACGATTCCAGACGAACCGACAATAGACAGTAACCTGTTACGAGAATTGAGCAAGGCATTGATACCACCCTCAGGGATATTAACGAAGAAATTAAACGTGGTAGATGACCCGTCCCAGAAAAAAGCATAGCCCTCCTCTGAGTCGGTGATAGAGTCACCACGCCACGCTCCAATAACCAGAAACTCATCTAGCACCTCTAAGCAGCGAATGTTAAAACCAGGGGGCAATATAATGCGATCCTGATCCCAGACAGCGCCATCCCACCAACCGAGATCATTACCATTACCAACAGCCAAACCCTCCTTAAATGCTTTTAACGGAGCAAAGCCTGAAGCATTGGTAGGATTGAGGGAAACCTGAAAGTCATCATCGAAGGTAGGAACCCCAGAAGAGAGGGTACCGTATCTTCCAAGCTGAGTGTTCTGAGTGTAATAAAGATAGTCACTATGCAATTCTAGCCCCTGACCCACGCAGTTAGCAATCTGAGTAACCACCGAAAAAACGTCAGCATTTGTGAGCCGATAAAGCTGGCCGTCCTCATCAATAAAATAAACGTTAGTGTCGTAAGGTTTACCAGAGACAATCCATTTAATATTCCCAGTAACCTGCCCACCAGATATATCAACCGACTGCGGCAGAACCGTGACTGAGGTAGGTTCAGTGTGGAGATCCAGAGATTGACCATTTAAAAAAGCACCCTTGATGCCCTCCTTTTCACTATCAGAAAACCCTCCGTTAAAGTTTTTAACCGTTAAGATTTGTTTAGCCATAATTAAGAAATAGAGCCGGGAAAATAAGGTGGTACAGCACGAGGGAAGCGAGACATCCAGTTCTTAGATCGGATAACTTCAGACCGGGACTTTGTGCCATAACGCGTCTTCGCAGCCTTTAACCCAGCGTTAAACATAGTGAGGTATTTAGCTTCCTGACCTTGATCACGTTTCATTCCATAGTAGTGAGAGAGTGCATAGAATATCGGCAATATTTGAATATCCTCAGGTAGTGCAAACATCTGGTGAATAGAGAACGTTAACCCAGACCCAGAGTCACCCTCATAAACGTTTTCCAACTTCAGATGCTCAGCATCAGACACCGTGACAATACGATAATGGAACGCATCACCAGAGTCAGATGTGATCTTAAAATACCTGCCAACCATAGACTGAGAGAAATTAGTACCAGACCCAACCACATCCTCATCGTCATGGGAAACAGTGACAGTGCCAGTGATGTATTTATCGACTGAGAAGTCCCTATCAGTCGCTTCATACACCATAGTAATAGCATTCCCTGCCGAAGCAGGTGCCGGGTAAAAGCCGATCTCTGCCCCGGAGAATCCGAAGGAAGGTCTAATAAAAAAGTATTGAGGGATGTCATTGGTTTGGGCTGTTGATTGATTGAGGTAATCCCACATCTCCTGTGACTCTTCCTCCTGCACAACGTAAGCAATTCCTCCGACAGTAACAGTCATCGTCTTCACCCATAAGAAATCAGGTGGCATTTGATAGAACTGTTGTCCGGCAACCGTGACAGCATCCTGTATACGTTCAGTAACTGGTCGCCCTAAATCGTTAAGGATAATTTTGTATCCCTGATTCATGAACAGCTTAAAAAAAGTCAGTGAAGACGCAGTAGGATCTGAAGCCAGTGTCTGACACATTGATTGTGAATCGTCCCAAGTAATCATAAACGCAAAAAGCCTCCGACGGGTAAACCGTAGAGGCTGTTGATGTGATTATATCACTACCACATGGTGTAAGGGAAAGCCCCCGGTGGGGTATCAAAGGTGACTACGAAAGTAGGATCTTGAGCAGTACCAGCCCGTTCAGAAGAAAAGATCCGAACACCAGTAATTGTGTTGGTAGAGGTAGCAACAGAGTTGTCAGCGATATCATGTCCCTCGCGCATGCCCAGCATGGTGTAACCAGTTCGAGAGATCCATCCTAAACCCGTAGCATTAAGTGTAAAGGTGTGACTACCACCAGCAGAGAGCCCTGAAATATCTACATTAGTAGATCCGACAGTAGGGGAATTAACAGCACCGCATTGATCATGATCCCCGTTAACTATAGACAAAGGTGAAGCCTGTGAGGTTTGAACGATATTCAGGTAATCGTTGCCATCGTTATCGTCATCACGAACAGAAGAAAAGAACACCTGAAACGTAGCACCTAAAACGATAGCATCATCCGGCAACACTGAAGTATCAACCGGGAAGAAACCACGATTAACCCAGTATTTGTCAGTGTATTCCGATTTAACATCGATAAGCTCTGAAGTGTAATCAGAGAAATTAGCAGAGGTAGCATCGTGAGCTGTATCCCATGAGGCATTGTCATGTTTGGTAAAGCCATCTCCAGCTCCTGAGAAAAACGTATTAACCGTAAGAGCAAACATCAGAGCAGGTGCTCCCTTAAAGAATATCGGTACAAGCCCAAAAGAGGCGATTCTTAGGGCACTCTCCAATCTTTGACCGAACAGATCATAACCACGAAATACCTGCTCAAAATGCCCGTTTCTACGGACTACATAAGAGTTAGGATGCATCCTAAAGATTCGAATATTTTTATCTAATTCTTTTGAAAGTCCAAGGTAACGCCTACCAATCCAAGAATTAGCGAAAGCTAGTATCGGTTTTTGAAACTTTTTAAATAACTCGTGTTTTACCATACCATTATTGGAGCAGCTCCTCCTGCTGTAACAGGGTTAATATCCTCGAAGGGGTAATACGCAACCAGGTTAGATTCATTACCTAACAAATTTTGAGAGCGATCAGTAAATGTAGTCTTCACCACGTTATATAACCTAACATCGTCTACTCGATAAACACCCTCATCACCAGACTGAGCACCGATTGTAAAAGCATTGGCCGTATCAGCGGTGCTGGTATTGCCAGAAGTTTGTGTAATTCCCTGTTGTGAACCATTAACATAGAACTTCACCTGATTAGAAGCAAAAGTAACAGCAATATGATACCAAGTATTTGTAGAGGCGGTGAACGCCACCTGTGTCACATCAAACGGGAATGTGAAAAGTCTAAGGCCAAAGGTCGGATGATAGATTAAATTGTAAGCTGAGGTTTTTCCTAAAAAGTTACAGGATGAGCCGACAGGTAATGTAGCGAAATTAACCCAACATGCCAAAGTAAAATTATTAGTGAGAGAATTGGCAGAAGTATCAGTAGCGGTGAGATTCTGAGTCGAAGCAGCAGTAATACTAACAGCAGTAGTAGAGGTAACATAAGGTAAGGAAGCATTGTATTCAGTTGCTCCATTATTGGTTAAATTGTTAGCGTTGGCTGTGAAGTCCCTGAGGTCGATAGCCATAGATTATTGATCGTCATATTGTCCGATTGTGAAGCGAATCTTTACCGCAATCAACCGAGCGTCAGCATTGAGTGTATCTCCGCCTGCATCAGCATCACGATAAAACCTAAAAGCCACTAAGTCCCCAGCCGTAGGTGTTCCAGCCACAGTCATAGCCGAAGTAAAGGACGTGTGATGATCATCATTAGCAGTGATCAAAGTGTCGGTGGTTGTAACAGCAGTGCCGTAGGCAGTATCCAATGCATCATCATTTGAGAAGGCGATAGCTTGAGCAGCCCAGATAACATCTCCTGAGCCAGACGCAGCAGTCCAGATGAACTGGATGGTAAGTGTACCGGCATCCCACATTGAAGGCGAAGGCATAACCATGGCAACGTACTCTTCGGTAGACTGATCGAAATCAAAGCATTTAGCGTTGACCTTATTTGAAGACGTTTCAATTTGACCACCAGCAGCACCGTTAGTAGTAGCAGCAAACATAGCCGTAGCCGGAACGTACATACCTCTAATAGGATCAACGTCATTAACCTGAATATTACGTCCAGTAGCCAAGTTGAGATCGGCCGTAGAAAATGTCTTCTTCCCGGTAATAGTTTGAACAGACGCAATATCAACTAAATCAGCCAGGGTAACACCAGCCGACTCAAGGGCTGTGCCTCCAGAGTTACGTCTGATTAACTGAGAGTTTGTAAGCCCGGTAACGTCAAGGTTAGTAACCAATACCTTCTTGGAATCAGAGCCATCGTGATCATGACCAGATGTGGTGTTTTTAACTAAAAAATCAAGGGAAGTATTAACAGCCGAGCCATTAACTCCAACCTTAGCTTCCAGGGCTTCGATTGCATCATTAGCATCGGAGTGCTGACCCGCATGAGACGGACTGTTTAGAGTATTAGTTGTTGCAGGATTCACTAAAGAATCCAATGAGGTAGGAAACGTTATAGCCATTAATTTTCAGCATTCTCCCAGTCTGTTCGATTCTTCCGTGAAGCAAACGACTGAGTCGCATCGTAACTGTCATAAAATTCATCAGCTTGATCGTAAACCAAACTAGAATCATCGTATTGATTTAACTGAGCTTCTAACTCGCGGTTCACAGCCCAGCTTGTAAGAGGCTTAGCCATTGTCAGGATTATATCACCTAACGACCCACCCCTAAAGAAGCCAAATGATGTTTTACTGTAACAGCAGGTGTGTCTTTAAACGAAGCAATCCGAGCAGCAGCTGGAACCGATCCTGTCCATGACAGTGTAGGATTAGCAGCCGTAGCTGTAGTCTGTATCAAGTAAGCCAAAGTACCACCGTACCTGACACCGTTTGTACCATTAAAGTCATTGTTGGTACCAATAGTAAAGCCACCACCGACAGAATGAGCAGAGTTGGTTCCCCCAACTAACCAACCGCCAATAATAAGTTCACTACTCTCCGACGGAGTAATACTGCCAGTTGCCAGAGAAACAGTAGCAGCATTGGTAGCACCGTTCTGTTGATCGAAGGGATTGGTAACAGCACCTGAAACGGCCAGAGCTCCTAACATGCCATAGTTAGCAGCTTGTGTGAATGTGTGCCCCGTTCCAACGATAGGATTAAAAAGATAAAACAATCTAACCTGATCGTCTGTACCAACAACAGAAGCCGTAAGCGCGTTATATACATTACCCTTACTGTCGGTGGGTGTAGTCATCGTACCTGTATCTAAGGCATTAACTAAGACAATCAGATTAGCACCTGTAGTATTAATGGAGCCTGTAACCGTAGATGTATTGGTACCAGTAGAAGCAACGTATGCGTAAGCCATTATTTATAAAGTGAAAAGCCGACCACCTGATTGGCAGCAGGAGCCCCAGTATCAGCAGTAGCAGCACCTGTGGTAGCAGCAACAGTAATAGCAGCAGAGAACGGAATGCCTGTAGACCACTCAATATTTGTACCACCACCAGCCGGAACACCAATAGTCATAAACGGTGTGGTTGATCCAACAGAAACGTTAGCAACTGTATCGTTATAATATTTAACGTATACCTCAGCAGCACCGTCGTTATACCAATACCAGCCATAGAGTTTACCAGCAGAGGTTTTCACAGCATCCTCGGTTTCATCAACGTCGATATTATTAGCAACGTCATAACCACCTGAAGTATTAGGAGTAGGTGGTGGTAAAGAATCCAGAACGGTATGTAGGTTAGTACCCGTAGCCTGTGATACCTGCACCGGGGTCATTGAAGCTATCCCCTGCACCGTCATTACACCTGCATCAGCAGTACCAGCAGTACCTTTCCCAATAACTCTCAAAGCCCCACTAACATCGACCGATAAAGCTGATTGACTAGCTCCGTTATACCCGAAAGCAGTCATTTGTAAATTAGCAGCAGCAGACTGAGTTACAACTACTGTGCCAGTAGAATCATTGGCAATTGTGACTCGCTGAACTCCTGTACCAGAGCCACCATTTCCCATTGATGGAGCCACACCGTTAATTTGTGAAACGTTGACACCTGACCCAGAAACGATATTGTCTATGATTTGAAGCGCTGTATTGGCCGTGCCTATAAGTGTTTCTATGCCATCGACATGGCCGATGATTGTAGTTTGATTAGCAGCCGTAGCTAAACCAGTAGTATCGATAGCAGCCAGAACAGGGAGAGGGTTAGCATCAGAAACGACATGCATCGAATCATCGCCTGAGTCCTGAAAAAATATAGCTCCACCAGAGGGAGTGGCATCAATATCACCTTCAGTGTATTCCGTACCGGCAGAGGAGCCTCCAACGATATTCACGTCAACCGTGCCAGTGATTGTGCCATTAACCAATAACCGCTTGGTAGCAGCATCAAAACGTGCCACTGTAGGCGTAAAATTGCCGTCATTGGTAATCCCGAAAGTAGGCGGTTGATGGTTAACCGATGGTGCGAATTCAGACATAAAAGCACAAAAAAAGCCCTAAAGTGAACCTTTAAGGCTTGCTGAAACGATTATATCACTTAGTATGTCTTAGCAGTAGCTAGGCGATCATTGAGCTGAACCTCTTTGTTTTTAAGCTCTTTCTCACGAGTATCCAGCTGAGATGAGCGAGTTTCAAGCACCTTCTCAGCCATACTCAACTTTTTAAACTCAGACTCAAGCCTTTGTGCCTCTGAATCAAGCTGTTTCTCTCGTTGTTCATGGTATAACTCCTTCTCCATTAAACGACGATCGCGTTCAACCAGAGTATCGGCTTTTTTAGCCACTTCATTGAGCGATTTTACACGTTCTTGTACTTCTAGCTCCCGTTCTTGGATCTTTTCGAGCTCTTGCTCGTAATGATGCTTCAACTCGTCGATCTCGTTACTTTTTTCGATCAAGAGATCCATCTTCTCCTCGATATCTGCCTGTTGTTTATTATATCTCTTGTAATAATCATTCTCAGCCTCAGCCAACGCATCCTTTGATACCTTTAGATCCAGAAACTCCTCCTCAAACTTAGCACGCTTACGAGCCAGATCCTTATCAAACTCCTCACGCTCAGCATCCATCACCTCTTTATGCTTGCCAGCCTTTTCTATTAATAGCTTGGCACTTGTTTCAACATTACCGAGGTCATGTTTGATTTTATGCTCACGCTCTTCCAACTCAGCCACAGCCTTCTCGGCACGAGCACGCATATCCATTAGCTTCTTGATGTCAGCCAGGATAGCATCACGCTGTTCTTTGATATCAGCCATAGCATCCTCGCCAGCAGCATTAATGATTTTTCTAAGATCGGTATAAAGTGGATTAACTAGGGGTTTCTTCGGTGGCATCTGGCTCCTTTGGTGTAACCATAGCAGGTTTCCCATCAGCACCATAGAGTAAAGGTTTGATGGTATACATTGATCCCTTTTCGATATCGAAATGAAGATCTAAGCCTTTAGGGTCGATACCTATTCGTTTGCAGACCTGCGACAGAATAAACTGTTTGATATCCATATCCAAACGATTAACGATGTTTGAGTAATCTTGAAGCAGCAACTGACGTGGAGCCAGATAGATCATTTCATCCTTGGTAAAAAACCATTGTTGATCTACCTCTCTTTTAGAAGCAGGTGGGGGAGTAGGAGCGACTGCCTCCTCTTTAGGCATCTCTTCTTCTTTTAGCTTTTTGGTATTCGTTTTCGGCATAAGCATGTTGTTTGCATAACTTGTTCTTGGCATCAACTAACCGGGCTATGCGTGCCGGTTTACCACAAACGCTGCACTTGTTGGCAAGCGACTGTCGCAATTGCCATTTACGCTGTCTGGAGACAGGCAACTGAGCGATATCGTCTAGCGCCTGTACTCTGGACTTACTCCAGTAGATCCTGTCAGGCTTCTCATCCATTTAAAAACTTTTGACCTTGCCAATGAGCTGGTCAACAGTCTCCCTTCCTGTAACAGGTATATCTAAAGCATGAGCAGTCTCAAGCAATGCAGCCTTAGAAGGTTTAGCCTTTGATGGGTCGAACAATGATGTATTACCTAAATTCTCTTGAACTACAGAGCTGGGAACTGGTGCGGGTGGTGGATCAGATAATCCAGACCCTACCGGGGATTCTCCCACAGATCCAGTAGCAGCAGAGGTTTTTAAAATATCGTCAAGAGACGGTGCATCAGGGCGTAGCTCACCCATCAAGGGATGGTTGACCAGACCGATATCAACAGGTCGTTCATTTAACTCGTCAATCTGTTGCCCTACAGCAGCACCCGGAGACATAGCAGCAGGAGACTGAAAATAGGATTCAACACCTAACAAGATGCGACTAACCATCTTCGGACGTTCAGTAGAAGAAAACACAAGCGATTTCTTACCAGTGCGTTCCTCTTCTCTGGTAAGCATGTGAGTAGCAAGGTATTTCGCAAAGTGTTCAGCTAAGAAGCGTGGCATTCTTTTGGTTTGACCGGGAGCAATATCATGGGGATGTTTACCCCACAAAACGCGGAAAAACTGATCATGTGAATTACCATGCTCAACGTCTTCTTCAGTGCAACTAACATCGGGATTATGAACTAACAGGATATCTAATTCGTGAACTGGTTGATTTGAAGGTGTAGCCATGTTAAATAGTCAACTTTAAGTATTATACACTATGCTGCAACAACAGCACCGTCTACTGATAACGGCCTGTAAAAACAATAGAAATCGATAACACCGGCAGTGATATTAGCAGTGCCGACAGTGCCTATAACGTCCAAACCACCACCTATTCCGTGCGGTGTGATTGTAATGGCCTCAGCTAAAGAAACAGTGGCATCGGCAGCCCAGATCTCATTCTGAGCCAACGTAGTAGCATCAGCAACCTGTGCCAAGATAGCAGCCGTAGCATCAGTAACTCCAACCTCTAATGTACCAGCACCAACCAGGGTAGTTTTAACCACACCAATGACATCTAAGAGAACATCGCCAGTAACAGCGAAAATAGTAAAAGGGTCGAGCGCACCATCATGATCACCAATAGCATCAGTAGTACCGCCAGCAAATGTTATTCGTTTTGAAACTAAAAATGGAAGTCCAGAAGACACAGGCTGACGATTACCGTCACGATCCAATGCTGCGGAGTAAGTACTCATAAAGGAATTATATCACCTAAGCGGTTCTAGTAAAGCAACAAGCTGTAGCAGAAGAGAACATGAAAGTGTAGCGACCGATACCTGTAACACCTGATGGAACAGTTAGATCACCAAATGAAGCAGCAGTAGTAGCAGCAGACTCAGATAGAATGGTATTTGTACCCACTACCATAGTGACTGTATTGGCACCGGCAGTGTTATCAACAATCAGATCAAATACTGTACCAGCAGTAGCGCCTAAAGCAGCACCTAGGTCAGTACCAGATGGAAGGGTAATAGACACAGCAGAAGCCGATGTAGAGGTAATATAACCTGTAGCAACCTGAGCAGCGGTAGCTGTAGCTGTAGCATTGATAGCAGAAGCAGTGTGCTTCACAATAGGAGCTCTGAGAATCTGACCTACTGGGAAAGTGTTTACACCAGAAAACGAGTTAGCACCAGACGAAGTAATCGGCTTGGCAGTAACTATTCCATCCTCCCTAACAGGGGGATAATAATCTTCAAACATTCTAGGCATGATTTACCTTCCCATAACCCTGACATTCAAAACATCTCTGAGCTTGTGATTTAAGACCAGTACCGTCGCAGGCTTGGCATTTATTAGGATCATCTTCCTCTTTCTCTTCTACCTTGTCAGCTTTTTTAGGTTTTTCATCTAAAGGTTTAGCGAAGAAATCATCTTCGTCCTTAGATGGTTTGCCCAACAGAGCTTCATCCTCACCAAAGAGGTCTTTTTTAGGCTCGTCATCCAAGAATGGATCTGGATTTTTAGATGGTGTATGTTCTTTTGTCTTTGACATTTGATCATCCTAACCCTCAGGAAGACTAATCTGGGTTAGTCAATCTTGAGTGTAACAGGGTTGTATTCAGTAGCAACTCCAACTGCGATATCAGCAACAGCAACCACAGGTTCAGACGAAGCACCAAGTGCGTCAGTTCTATCTGTAACAGATCCATTAGTGCCACCAACAATTAAGTCAGCACCTAAGGTAGCAGCAGTTCCGATAAGAACTCCAGCAGTGCCTCTGGTTTGCAACCAGCAGTAATCACCAGCTAATACTGAGATCAAAGGAACACCAGCGGCTCTTTGAGTAACAACCGTTCCAACAATAACACCGTTGTATTTGTTGTGAACCAAGCTAACCTGTGAGTTGGTAGTCAAAGCAACTGAGATAGGGTCAAATAAGGTAACAACTAAGGTACCAGATCCAGCGTGTGCAGGATGTGATTTGATCTTGTACGTTTGACCCTCGCCATCAACATCGTTGACAACCATGTAACCCTCTGAATATTCATTAGCATCAGCAGCAGTAGCACCGAGTGTGACACTGATCTGAGTAGACCCAGTAGTAGCAGCAACAGCAATAGTGTTGTTGTGATGATTGGTCTTAGGTACAGGAGCTAACTGTAATTGACCCTTAACAGCGTTAGAAGCTCCAATCTTGGCATAGCGGAATGTTCGGCCATCAGCTAAGTCGATTCTTTCTCCTAAATTATGTGTCGATTCAGCCTCAATTCTTGAAGAGAATGGATCGAAGTCTAATATCAGTGCGGTAGATTCAAGTTTCATTTTATACTCCTGTTACTCCTGTCAACCTGCCGTGTCGTCTTGGTTGGAATGTAGTCAAGTTACCCAAAACGATAACATCAGCGATACCTCCAAAGGCGTTCTGTGGAGCTCTCAAGCCAGACCAGTTAAATCCAGAGAAGTCAGACATTGGTGATTCCTCATAAAGACCTTCGATGGTAGTAGAACCAAGGCTGATCTTGTTGTAACCGAACATGCCCTTAGCATCCCATCCATACCAATCTAACCAGTTTTCATTAATCATAAATACGTTCTGAGCGGTAGCCTTTTCGTCACGTACCCATGGGATACCCTTATAAGTAACAGCTACAAAGCCCTGTGTTCCTTTTAAGCCCTCATGCGATCCACGTCTAACAGCGCCGCCTGTTTTACCAACCTCGTAATAACCCATCATGCTGTACTGTTCACGAACCATTGGAGTCAAAAGAGACTCATAAAGATCCCAAACTGTTTCATTAGAAACGATCAAAGTAGGTGTGGACATGCCTGTACCAGACGAAATGTTGGAATAAAGAGATGCCAGCTTAGCCAAGGTCATCGTGCCACCAGAAGGTGTAACTGTTGACTGTAATACAGGATAGGTAGATCGAGACAATCCACCGATAGTAGGAGCAGCAGAACCATCGTCGATGATAGCAGTCAAACCAAGTGGGTCTTTGTTGGAATTACCAGTACCATCTCCATAGATAACAGTACCAAGAGCATCGATCATCTCCTGTTGAGACTCTTCGATCGCTTCTTTAACTAAGTCAGTAACCTGTGTTTCAGACACAGCGTTAGCAACAGCTTCCATACCGGAAATAGCAATTGGGATTCTAAAACCTCTCATGTCATAAGACATTCGGACTTTAGTGTCGAGTTGTGCAGCAGAGAAGGTATCAAGGCCTGCAAAGGAAGTGGCCTGTCCACCGTTACGATATTTAACAGCTTTCTTAATTGATTCACCCTTACCTTGTTTGGCGTTACCGAGTAATCGGAAAAGAATGATGTTCGATCCTAAAACGTTGTCTACGACTTTAGGCATCAGGTAATCTTGGGTTAAAGATAGGACTCGTTCTGAAAATGTCATGTGATTTAGAACAAAAAAAAGCCCCCCAAATCTGGGAGACTTCGTATAGAGTTCTTAGGTGAGATTATATGACTCGGCTGGATTTCTTGTCAACAAGCAACTTAGCTTTACTCTGGTAAGCAAAGGGATTAGGAGCATCCTCGTGCATCCCACAAAACGATTTAGGTGTCGCCCATGGATAAGCGCAATAGACACAATACCTAATTTCAACTCCAGTCTTGGTCAACTCTGAATAAGGACTAATCACCCATCTGCTCCTTTATGATCTGATCCATCGATTTAGAGTGAATGTACTTGTAATCAGGTGAGCCACCCTGAGGAACCGTACCATTAGCAGAACCAACAGGAGACATCGCCCCAGCAGGTGCCTGAGCGGTGCGGATTAACTGTTGTGACTTAGGGTCGTACTTAACGCCGGACTTGTGAAAGTTGTCAGCCAGATCAGCCATCGCTTCTATATTAGTAGAATGATACTTAACACCTAAGCCGTAGATTTCAGCCAACGCCTGTCGCCCCGGATCATTAGGATCTTCAGGATTCTTAACAGCAGGAATACGATTAGCAGTAACTAAAGAGTCAACAGACTTCTGAAAATTAGTTTCAATTTCCTTCTGTTGTGCAGCAGCAGCGTCTTGTGTTTGTTTGGCAGCAGCATCACGTGCCTCAAGCTCTTGCTTAACAATATCCTGTGCGGTCTGCTTAGCCAGCTCAGGGAACTCGTCCCATGTCTTAGGTTGCCAGCCGTCGTTTTTAGGCTCTGTAGTAGTTTCAGGTTCAGGGATTTTAACAGCTTCGATCTTGGTATCAAACTCAGAGAATCTCTCCTCCATTGAGGTAGACAAACCGTCTATTTTTTCTAATACATCTTTTAAGGGATCAGCAGCAGGAGCCGCAGGTTCGGTAGTAGCAGCAGCGTTAGGATCAAGATTCAAAGGATCTGTTTTCGGCATAAGATTTTAAAAATCGTTAATTACAGGATGTTACGTACCAGCCAAACGACCAGCACCACCATGATAACTAGAACTAATATTCTCTCTAAGCTCATTGATTAAAATTATATCACACAGCGTCTACTGTCCACCAGCAGCTAACTCCTGCATACGGGCAACAAACTGTTGCAACATTTGCTGTTGTTCAGGTGACAGCTGTTCAAACTCAGGAGACTGAACAAACTGTATAAAGACAGCGATGTAATCAGGTGAAACTGTCGCTGGCTCAACCATCTGACCAGAGAGAATGGATTGCAAATCAGCTTGAGCTTGCTCAGCATCACCGCCCGCACCTGAAACTGACCCATTAGGATCTAAATTAGTATCCTGCGGAGTTGCACCGGGTTCAGAAGGCGGGGCTCCTGCGGGCGCTTCACCTGTAGGTGCAGCTGGTGCCTCACTACCCGGTGGTGTTTCAGGAGCAGGGGGCTGCATGCCGAGATCCACTCCGATGGCCTGAGTATAAGCCAACATCGCATTAGGATCACCACCAGCACCCATTTGGAACAAGATAAGCTTCTTAGTAAGATCCTTAGGGTTAGGCTTATCCATATCCTCAAAGTAAGTAAGAGGATCGGTCATCTTTCGAGCAACCTCCATCTGAGCATCCACTCTCTTCTGTTGTTTATCTGTAGATGATGCCTTCACGTTAACAGCTACGCCATCGGCAATAGCATCACGCTTTAATGCCACCTCAATCATTTCACCGTCTTTACCAATGTCCTTAACGTAATGCTCCTTATCGTACATGAGCTTCATCATTTGGGTAGCCCAGCCAGCCATCTCGTACATAACACGCTGCACCGTAACATCAGCCAAGTCATCAGACATAGCCAGATCGCCCTCACGAGTGATCTGCTTCGATACACCTGACTCATTAGGAACACGATCACCACGGGTAGTAGCATGAGTATTAAACTTAGAATCAATCTGGTTGCGGTTTTGCATCATATCTTGTAACAGAACAGGAGAAGGTGGCTGAGCCGGAATAAACTGAACAGCTTGACGCACATCAGTAGCCTGCTCCATCCAGATATGCTCATCAGGATCGTTGGTAACACGCCTAGCTTCCTCCTTAGAAATAAAAGACCCGGCGAAGGCAAGCTTAGGAATAGCACGATCAGAGATCTCAGTGATCTGCCTGCCTCTTTTATTAACGATCTTCTGGAGTGGAATAGACTGCTCAACGGCAGTAGTATCCTCATAAGGTGAACGGCCAAGGTTTTGATAAGAGAACAGGATGTAGGGCTTTCTAGGGCGTTCAAAGTAGTTAAAGAACAGCTCCTCAACCTCGTCATTTTCATCAACAGACTCATAACCCTGCCAGTCAAAGTATGGATTCTTCATCTTATCCATGACAATGCTTTGATAGATCCAAGCCACACCCTCAATGAGCTTGCCCTGCTGATCGTACCAAGTAAACCAAACCTCCTGGTAACGGATCTTAGCCATCATCTGCCGGGGCGTACCACGAACAAAGCCAAAGGCACGCATTAGATCTTCTCTCTTTTTAGGGAACTTAGATAAGACAACGCCAGCTGGCTCTTCGATCCATTCAGAAATTATTTCACAGTTGTCAGCAGTGAAACCGTCATGGGGAATAACAGCCGAAGTATCTAATTGTAATCTGCGTGGATTAACCAGCTCGAATATGAAATCGCCATGCTTGCCAATGTTTTTATCCCATCGACATTTAATAGCAGCAGTTAGATAGAGATGAAGTTGCCTGAGGCCATCTTTGACAATACGCTTGGATGCATCGTTCTGGATTTTGATCTCCAGCACCTTTTCCAACGACTCAGCCATATCCTTATCCTCCTGTTTACCAGAAGGGGGAGTAACAATGATCTGCGGCATCCGGCCAACAGCAATAGCAATACGGTTCTCAAGATCCTGCCAGATTAAATTGTCCTTATAAGGCACCTGCCAATTGTATAAACCAGTCTCGTCAAGCTGTTTACCAACCCACATGTCCTCATTGAGCTTACGCCTATCGTCTAATTTAATGACACCCTTCGTAAACGCTAAATCCACAGAGTTACGTGACCTAACAACAGCAAGTAAGTCTTGATCAGTAATAGGAAGTTCGATGGTAGACTCAGCCACAACAGGCTCAGTAGTCTGTTGTCTGCTATCAATTGATCCGAAATCAGGAGTTAAGGTGTTGTCCATTAGATAATCCAATACTGAGCTTTGCAACGTCCATTGACAGGCTGTCCATACTGATTATATGTAGTAGTCATACCGTGACATTGAACAACCAGCGGTGCTTCCGACGGATCACCCTCTCCCGGCAAAACAACTCTAATATCAGAGTAATACTCTAAAAACACCTTCCCACATACAAAACAGTGCATGGCCTTCTTCACATCCGGGTGCCTATTATCAAGCATGATGGTGATTTTAGGCTTCTCACCAGACACTACAAAAGGGACTTGCATTAAGGGAATAATATCAAAAAGAACGCTAACGTGCTATGGGCTAAACTCTGAGTAAGGGTTCGGGAAGACAGGAATACCTCTAAAGAAGGTGCAATATTTAGCCGCGCCAGTCTGAGGATCAATCCTCATACCACGGCCGATTTGCATCTGCACTACCCCACCCAAACTTTGATAATACTCCTTCCACTTTTCAACACTTAAATACAAAGCTTCTGGTGGTTTACGATCATGAAGTTGAGCCTCATGGATTTGTAAATGCAATGCTTCCATTGGAGTCAAATGCCAATTAGGCTTCGATAGTGGAAAGTAACTAGATAGATTGTAATCAACAGTGTCCATTATTTATTTGCTTTAAAGAACGCAGTAGCAAAACCGGGTGGTGTCATAGCCCGTCTAGCAGCAGCGTTACGCTTGCCCGGCTCACGATATCCCTCAGGTAACTGAGGCAATATTCTATTGTTGTTAGCCATCGAAGCATTCAGACCCTCAGGGAGCGCAACAGGCTTCTTCTTAGGCATATTGAACCAACCCCAGATGTCAGTGCGCTTAGTGTGTAAATCACCAAACTCATTAGGTTGAAACGTTAACGCAGGCTTACCAAGGAACTGTCTAAGAATACCCATGGGGTTTTCTAACGCCCAAAATGCCAGCTTCTTCTGGAACCGACACTGCCAGATAATACGAAGACACGCTACCACAATCTCCATACCAGCCTTTAAGTCACGCGGTGCCTTAGCAGTAGTGCGGGCAATTGAGAACATTGTACAAGGGGGAGCAGCCAGGATGCCGTAAACGTTGTCAGGCGGCTCATATGTCCTAATATCGTAATCGGGTAAAGTGATTACTCTAACATCATAACCGGCATCTTTGTAAGGCTTTGACCACGAGCCAGTGCCACCACATAAATCGAGTATGATTTTATCAGAGTTTATTTGTGTTCCCATGTTCTCCCTACCTTTGCATAATCTATTTGTTTGAAAGCGTCCCAGAAGTTAGATCCCTGAATGACACCCTGCTCGTCCATACGCCATGTAACAGGCATCCTGCCAACAGGTGCATCAGGTTTAACCGCGCCTGATTGTAAGGCAAATATAACCTTTGATAAGAGCGCCAATGACAAAGCGTCATAAGCGTGATCCTCACCGTCACTGTTAATATCCTCGGGATCGTTGTCAGCATATACTAACTCAGGAAGCGTCCGAATGGTATTCAATAGTTTAGGGTGAAACTGCATCAACGGCTTACCGTCCTTAGCATCAGATAGATACTGGTGAGTAATAGCCAATCTGTTCTTACGGGCATTCTTTTGAAGCGTTGCACCTCTGCGTATTGGCTTACGGATAATGCGTTGGAAGGTATCAGCGATGGACTCCCTACCCTCATTAACATAACAGTCATGAGGTAGAACGATATACTCAATGTTGTCCAGATCAGCAAAAGCCTTAATAGCCAAAGCCCACTGCTCAGGTGTTTTCTGGGTAAGATAAAGCTCACGGTACGCATAAACACGTGACACACCCTGTGAGTTTTCAGGAGTGTAAGCTAAGAAGATAGCACAACCGGGAGACGCATAACCCCAGTCAAAACCAACAATCTTTTTACAAACATCCAAGGGAAACTCAAACTTGTCCGTGACATGCTTGTCCTGTCGCCACTCATTGAACACCTGCCCCTCAAATATATTCCAATCACCGTCCAGATACATGCGTCGCAACGCCTCAGGCAGTGACTGCAACGTCTTCAAGTAATACGGATCGTTCTTCATCAGCACCGGGTTGTCATAAACCTTAGCCGGGACAAAGGCATTTACAGAGCGATACTCAGCGATTTGCTCAGCAGTGAACTTTGAGAAATCGGGCTCAACGAAAGTACGTTTAACCCAGCCGTGACCAATGCCGCCGGGATTAGCAGATAGGTAAATCTGCGTCTCAATGTCCGGGCGAATCGTTCGGATAACAGAACGCAGCATATTAAATTGATACTCAGTAAACTGAGTAGCCTCATCAAGTCCAATGTCGTCATATTCAGCACCCTGAAACTGAAGGATATCCCTCTCATACTGGGCTGAAGCAAACTCTAGTGTGGAACCGTTAGCAAAACGTAAGGTGTGTCTTTGATTATCGTAAGTAGCCATCCCCTTAGGGATCTCCTGGGCAATCTTTTCAATGTGGGTTCGGTAAAGCTCTGGGTATGTGCGTCTGAGTAATAGCCCCTTTGAACCGGGATACTTTAAGCGTCTGAGGATTTGCTTCCAACGAATAGCCCATGATTTACCACCACCTTTAGCACCCCCATAAAGGATAAACTTGGCTTTTTCGGCAAAGAACTGGCGTTGCCTAGCATTCGGTGATAGCGTTAGGACTGAAGGCACTAACCTATTTTATCATGATGGGTATCTTAGCAAATGATACCTTCCAAATAGGCTGTTTAACATCCTTCCCATACAAACGTTTAACATCAGAACTATAAACAATCTGATCAAATTGTTGAGCCGTTACCAAGATCGCCTCAGGCTTTCGCAGACCCTCAGCATAATGGGTACGTCGATACATATCCATATACTTTGCAATAGCTAAAGAGCCAGTTTCACCACTCATATCAATATCAGCAGGCAGCCTGACAGTACGCGTCATATCTTTAGAGTAAAAATAACTAGGGTGTAATTTGAAGAAGCCGGACAACGTGTATCCGCTACTTAATAAGAGTGATGTAGCCTCCATGTTCTCTATTATTTACCACAATATAACCGGCTAATCCAACTGATAGTAGTGAGGTGGGACGGAAGGAAACGGTAGTCATATAGTCATGCACCAAACCCCCAGAAATGACAAATAAAGACTTAGACAGCCCCTTGTTCTCATCAAGATGATGCACCCCGAAATGACCGTATATTAAGCGTCTAACATAGCAGGTAATCAAGACATTACCGATGCGTAAAGAGGGAATGACAGAGTTAGAAAACCTTATGCCCATGTATTGATCTCCTCCTTTGTAACAGACGCATCACCCGGCTGAGCGTTGAAGTTGATCTGAACATTTATATCAGGTTTATTATCTTCTATATTATGAGCCGCACGTTCGATGGCAACGCTGATTTTTAGGGCTTCATTAACGTCCTTCATGTACTTGGGGACAACACCACCACCACCTGCCTCTCGCTCTTGTAGAGCCTTTAAAGCCACTCCCTGTAACCGTTTAGCTATCTGAATATGTTTAGCATTTACGGCTGAAACAAGGTCTATAGCTTTTTCTATGGTCTTCTTCTCAGCTCTTACACGTATGTCAGCACGCTTAGTAGTCCACTTTTGCTTTCGAGCGTAATCAGCCACAGTAGTAGGAGCAACACCATACTTTTTAGAGATATCAGAGAATGAGATAGTTTCAGAGGTGATGTAGTCCTTCTCTGCTTCAGACCAGGCTATCTTCATGTAAGTTCAGAGAGTCCCTTAAACTCCAGTGGTTTGGTAGCATAGCCGAGTATCTTCTTATCAGCAGCAGCGGCCTTTGAATCCCAGCCTTCATAAGCAGTAAGATCTTTATACATTTTATAAACAGCATCAGATGTAACAGTCATTGTAGGCTGACCACCCATGATATCTTCTATCCTGCGAACCATAACGTCCATATCGTAGCCACCCATGTCATAGAACTGAGTAAAAAAAGTCTTTTGTAATACTTCCTTTTGCATGCGTCTATTTATAGCATCCTGAATATTAGGATCACCCGCGTAGTAATCAAGAGTATTAGCAGTAGTTAATGTAGCAAAACCAGCAGTGGGGAATGTAGGTGCGTAAGTAGCCATTTTAAATAGTCTCCTCCATCATTAATACTATCATATATTATTTTCTTTTAACATTATCAACAACACCCTTCATGCCAGGAGCATTGGCAACAGCACCGCGTCTAAACTTCTCTCGCATGTAAGCCTTCATCCGCTCAGTGTTGTCACGGTCAGTAGCCAACTTTTGTGCAAGCTTGGGATAACCGGCACGTTTAATCTCCTCATCAGAGAAATACTTGTCAACATGCTGAGGATAAAGCCGGACAAAATCAGGGTTGAGATTACCCTTAGAATCATGAGGCTGGACAAAGTCAGCAGCAAAGTTCTGCGACTGTCTCTCACGCTCAGCCTTGTTCATCCCCTTTATGTTCATGATGTGATCTCCTTAAACCGTTCAATAAAGCCCTTGTTCTCCTCCTTACGCAGCTCGTCAGGTGAGATAGCTTTGACAGCACCACCCTGCGTGACAGCTTGAGGAACAGTTAACGGTTTTGGTAATTGGATCTCAGGTATCTTAACCTTTAAAACGTGCCCAAGGTAAAAACCTAAGCCAAATATAGCGAGAGTATACACGCCTCCGAAGAAGAAATAAAGCATCGACAATATAATATCATGTCAATGCCACATGTCTAGTTAGACATTTTTTTTTAGATTTAAAATATCGTTTAGCGAACTCAACAGCGCGCATATCCTGATCAATGCATTCCTTGCACTGACAAAACCCCTGTAGTTTACGCTTCTCTCGGTATAATGATCTGTATTCATCGTCTGTCATAGTTTGATAGAGTTTAACTCCCTTTGATTCAGTGAGATGTTATTAGTCACAAAATTCTTAGCCTGCTCAAACCAGTCAGGTACGATCAAGCCAAACCCTTCTAACTCGTAACCGGCATATTTGGAGAAGTGCCCCTGCAAGGACTCCCATTGTTGTTTATTGCGTGAAACAACATGATACAAAAACTCTCTTTCATTTTTAAGCCGATTGAGTTCTGCTTCAGTAATCACAATTTTTCCCATAATTTTCATGCCACCTTAATCCTTAGCTTGTTACGCAACACCCGGGTAATAGCATTAGGTATCTCCGACACATTGTCCACAATAACCGAGGTAGGATAATACTCTCGAACATTACGGTGTCCACCGATACCAAAGCCAACAACCTCCACTCCGGCAGCCATAGCACGCTTAACCTCTGATCTTAAATCATGACGATGAGGATCTTCAGGCGCTGGCTCTCCATCAGATAGAACAAACAACACTCGGCGTGAGCCGTGGTGTAACATCGTGCCAGTAACAGACTTAACAGCCCATCCATCACAGTTCCAACTAGCATCCTCGGTCATGGTATTCCTCATCATTTTCTCATAAGCCTCGTGATGTTTGGTACCAAACGGTTGATTGATGGTTTTATAATACCTAAGCTGATGATTAAAACCCCAGACACCGTACTGAATATTTAAACGGTTAAGGACATGAGAGAACAACACAGCGCCTCTGGCAGCATTAACAACCGACTCGCCACGCATTGAGCCGGACTCATCAACCAACAAACCAAACACATAATCCTTAGACTTAGCTTCGATGCGCCGCTGGAATAGTTTAAAATCCCCAGTAGCAAACTTGAACAGCTTACGTTGATAGATCCGTGCACCGGTTCTAAACTTACCCTGAAACTTGTCGAACTTATTATCCGTTAAGACACGAGCCAATGTCTTCGTGGCATTAGGGATATAGGTCTTCACATCATGCAACAGGTCAGAGTAGGTGGGGTAATTGATCTTAGGATTGCCGGACAGCTTTAAACCAATCTTGAGAGGCTCAGGCTCCTGCCAGTCATCCAGCCATTTTTGAACCTTCTCGTCATCATAGATATTACGCAGCACATCGTAAACCTCCTGTGAGTTTTCAGTGAAGCGAGCAGCCTCCATATACTTGCCGTATGTAGAAACCTTGTCCATGACATCAGCGTCAGTCTCAAATACCTCACCTGTAATATGTGAGTACATCGCAACGGTGAACTTGATGAACTTAGGAACAACTGAACCGGCAGCTG
>Ga0193753_10000399_pt1 | contig 43047 bp, 40 predicted proteins | sample H1c2metaG_FD_144925 | JGI IMG/M metagenome (GOLD analysis project Ga0193753, IMG submission 144925) | Soil microbial communities from a riparian zone of the East river system, Colorado, United States - H1c2 | ecosystem: Environmental > Terrestrial > Soil > Riparian zone | place: USA: East...
TAGGAAGCATTTACCTGTAATATTTTCAAATCTCTTTTAAGATACGTGTGGCCACAAATATTTTCTGAATGATGATCATACTGACATAACTCCAAAAAACCGAGTTGATCAAAAATTCAAAGCTTAACCCACGCCAAAATATCTGGAAGAGGCCACTAAAAATAAGGGCGGTCCCCAAGATATATCCCCCAAAAAGATATTCAGCTTTGCGGGAAATAAGCTGCGCGACCGCGCCATAGATGAAAAGGGAAATAAATACGCCAATAGTCCCATCGGATAAATAAGCATCGACAATGAAAGCCGGCTTGGCCGACACCGAGGAGCCCCTGTTGATCACATTGGCATTATAGACACGCTCCATAACCAGTGATTCAGTTATCGGTTTGGATGGCCAGAATATTCGCGGAATGATGGCCACCGCTGATTGATTAAACAAATCAAAACCATAGAAATCAACTTTATCAGGAGTAGAGTTGGCGAATGAAGTAAACATATCAATTTCGCTGAGCCTGAAAACAAGGAAGCCCCAATTGCTTTCATCTTCATTTGACGAACTTTTACTTAATGCAGCATCCAGAGCCAATTGTGTGGCTTCATCTACCGCGACCTCACCGCTCCAGGCATTTTGCCTGAAAATACGGTTATAAGTGGGAAGAAAAATAAATACAAGCACTAATAATGGGATGAAGGTGGTTAAAACAAGTTTTTTATAGGATGGATATAAAAACACCCCCAATACTAATATACTTATGATGATTGGTTCTTTAAAACCCGAAATAAGTGCATTATAAAAGTTAAAAAAATACAAACAAACGCAGATCAGCGTATTCCATATCTTTTGCAGGGGTATGGCAAACGCTAATGCAAGTGTTCCTGCAATAAAGCTCAAGGAATTAAACTGGTTGGCAAATTGTGCCAGACCATTAACTTTTAAAAATAAAATTGCGACAGGCAGGGTAATAATGGCCGCTCCAAATAAAAGGTTGGCTATTCTTTCCCGTTCAATATAATATCGCTGTTTGATATCATACTTCATGAAAACCAGTATCCCGGTCACAAATGCCGCGTGCCCTACACAATAGAAACGCTGGCACATGGCAGTCAGTTCCAGCTTGTCCTGGTCAACCAAATAATTGCTACTTATTTTTTCGAAATCAACATATCCCAATACATTTAGATAATAGAATATAGAGGTGCAACACATGTAGCCGGCAAAAATGATCTGTACCAAAAATATGGGCCGCATTAATTGCTCGGCTATACTCAGGTCTTTGGGTAGTGGCCTTACCCATCCGCTAAGCGTCAGGTAAAATATAAAAAAAGAGCCTAACCAAGCTATCATGTAAGATAGTTCAGGATCTGATTTAAAAAACAAGGAGACAGCCCAGGGTATGTACAGCGTTAAATATTTTTCGAGTGAAAAATTATTTTTCATGGATCGTTTCTTCTGCCAAAGATAAGGCTATCATGCAACTTACAGTTTCTGACAGGTTAATGTACAGCATTCATCATTTTATTTTCGATAGCCGCGGCTATTTTTTCAAAATTCCAGTCCTTTATCATGAGCTCCGAATGTCTCCCATAATCTTCCAGCAGACTTTTCGACTGTGTTAATGCCTTCAGGCAATCGGTCAGATCCTGCACATCATCACTTTTGAAGATCATGCCATTATATCTTTCCCTGACAAGGTCAATGGCACAGCCCACCTTATCTGACACTAAAACGGCCTTGCCACAAGCCATCGCCTCATTTACCGCTAAACCCCAGCTTTCGCCCGGGCCCTTTGAGGGCAGGCAGAACAGATCGCAGGCCTGGTATAGGACAGGCATATCACCCTGGTTCCTGAAATCCACGAAGTGGATATTGGCAACATCTTTTGCCTTTAGTTTTAACTCGGCTTCCAGTGCGCCGTTCCCCACAAATAATAAATGTGTTCCGGTTTGATTTAAATGGATAAACGCATCAGCCAGCAATAACGGCGACTTCTTATCCTCCAGTTTCCCGGCAAAAAGTAGCAGCAATTCATCGGCTTTAACACTCAGTTCTTTTCTTAACAATGCAGCTTCGGTATCCCTATTGGCTGCGAATCTTTCATTATCGATGGCGTGTGGGGCAAAACTTAATTGACTTTTCTTTAAACCATACTTTTCAAAATAGGCTTTGTTATTCGCACCCACATAAAATGCATGGTCGATATGCCGGTACACCCACTTTAAGTATAGTGATCGTAGTAAATTTTTTATTCCCTTTTTTTCATCAAGCAAAGTAGAATCCCCCCGAAACCAAATCGGAACCTTGTTTTTAAAGTGCCTGAAAGCCTTTAAATGACTATGATATGCCCAGCCAAAAACCAGTATAGCATCCGGCTTAAATTCCTTTACCTGCGCTATCAGCCCGGGGTTGACGATTCCCTTAAAATGATGCGAACCGGGATCGGCTGCTGTATTTTGTACCCAGGTATAAGGGTATCCATCCAATAATGGGATATCCCAGGCCACTATCTTATCAAAACCCGGATCATATTTATTTAAGGCCCCTTCGCCCCAGGTGTAAAAAACATTGATCTCAATCTTTTTACGCTGATCCAATAGCTTGAAAACCGGGGCATAATATTGAATGGGATGGGTGGTAATAATAGCCAAACGCATCAAATGCTTTCTCCCATCAACCTAATTACTGCGGCATTCTTCAGCCGCTCATTCACAAAATCCATATCCCGGCAATAGATGGTATTATAATCTCCAAAGCTATCTACAATCGTTAATAACCTTTTAAAAGGGTCGTAGCTATAGGGTTTGAAATTTTTAGCTAACAACAGCTCATGTATTTTCTTTTCATCAAATCCATATCGTTCGCCGCTGCCGTTCAATTCAATAATGATCGCTTTCAATGAGGGCGATGCCAAAGTGTTATTCATCCCGTTCATGATCTCGGTTTCATAACCTTCGGCATCTATCTTGATCAAAGCAGGTGAGCTATCAACTAACAGGGAATCAATCGTGATAACCGGAATATTTATGATGTCCCTTAATCCTGTTTCATGTTCGGCGATGGCGTGGTTGGTTGTATCCTCATTTGAAGTAAAAGTGATGGTACCTGGCTTACTGCCTGAACCTGCATTGATCAGCTTTACCTTATCTTTCAAATTATTCAGAGCGATATTTGCGGTTAACAGATCAAGGGTGGACAGCACTGGTTCTATCGATATGCTTTTTGCTCCGCATACACCGGATGCAAGTAAAGTATAAGAACCTACATTGGCCCCAACATCAAAAAAACCATCCCCTGTTCGCAAAAAATGCAGCAGGAAAGCCATATCATTAAACTCATGCAGGCCGGTGTAAATGTTGCCGGTAATGCCGGTCAATCCCTTGCGGGCATAAAATTTTACCGGTTTTACAAATTCCTTCACCATTAGTTTGGAAGGGGAAAGCCGGGTTTGAATTTGCCAGACTATAAAACGGAAAATACTTTTAAAGGGATGCCTTTGGCCTAAGGGGTGATTAAATATAAAGCCGAATGTCCGTTTAATTTTTTCCATTCAATACCTGGTTAAAAAGCGCGCATTGTTTTTGGGCCATGTTTTCAGCCGAATATTTTTTTTCCGTGGCTGACTTGTACTCTGGTATTTCTAATTCGTGGTTAGCAGCTTGCTTTAAAAAATGATATATTTTTGAGCTGTTATCAACGGAATGGTCGTAATCAAATACATGCTTCGCGCCATATTCACCCAAAATACCAATGGCCGAACTATGGGAATTGAATATAGCCAGCAAAGGCTTTTTAGTAAGCAGGTAAGGATAGATCTTTGATGCGGTATACTTCGGGTCGTCCGAGCCGGGGATAAACAGGGCGTCAGCTTGCTGCAAAGTTACCAGGGTGTGATAATAACTTATCCTGTCGGTAATCTCAACCACATTGCTTTCAACGCCATATTGTTTGGCAAGCGGTAGTATAGTAGGTTTTCCTTGTCCGTTGGGCGCATAACTGGTGCCGATAAAATAGAGATGTACTTTATGAAATATTTTCGGTTCATGAGCCAGGCCATCTTTTAAGGCTTTAAATAGGACAGCTATCGCCGCATGCATATCTGCACCGCCGCGACCAATATAAACGATGTTAATAAACCCTGGATCTAATAAATTTTCAAACTGATCCCGGATATCGTTCGCTATTTTCAGGTCAGGGGCAAACGCACCGAAAGTGATGGTAGCAGCGGGTATATCTTTTATACCCGGATATCTTTCTTTCAGATCATCAATATAATTTTGTGATACGCTAATCAAACCATCCACCTGTTTCATGGCGATGGGCTCCAAATATTTATTCATCCGGTAGGAGAACCAGTATTTTGCCGGCTGCTGGCCTTTGGGCTTGTTTTTATAATAATCCGAATGCCAGGGGTCCTGCATATCGATCACATAAGGTATGCCAAAACGCTTTTTCCAATAGGCTCCCAATATAAGTACCGGGAACTGCGTGGTAGAAAAATAGATGAGGTCAAATGCCGTTTCTTTTAGAAGCTGATTAACCTTTTGCCGATAAAACCAAAGCGAGCGCAAAGCAATACTGCCCAGTCCCAATTTTGATGTCCACTTCTTTTCGAATGCCTTTACCCGGTGGATTTTAATATCAGCCGGAACGCTTCGCGGCAGTAAGTCATCAGTTGGCAAATCCGAATAAGCTATATCAACCGCTACCACTTCCGCTTCCCAACCAAATTGTTTAAAGTAAGGCAGGCTCATCCTTACCCGCTGCATATCGGCGCCATTGGTTGGGGGGAAATAAGGGCAGATGATCAATATTTTTTTATTCAAAATCAGCTAAAGTTTGGTCGACCAGGTTTAGCAGTTTGCAGCTTTCCTTTTCCCAGTTTAAGTCTCTTTGCGCAACGGCTAAAGCTGCTTTCCGGGACTCCAGTAGTCGGTCACGATGTTCATGATAATAGCGTAAGATATCAGCTAATGCTGCCGCATTACCTTTTGGATAAACTTTACCAATAGCAGGATATTCTTCTAAAAGTCTTAGTTGCGCGGCGGTATCACTGGCCACAACCGCCAACCCCGCCTGCATATAAGTGAATATTTTATTGCTTAAAGCAAGGTTATTATTGATGCTGAATGCCGGCTCCAAAGCGAAACCAATATCAAATTGTGAGGCAAATGCGCTGAGTTCATCAGGCGCCATAGGGTCATGAAAATGGATGTTTGTTGGTCCACTATTAACCAAAGTACTTCGGACTTCCGGCGAAAGGTAGCCCAACAGGTGAAGCTCAAAAGAGTAGTCCTTTACAAGCAGCAAAGCGCTTAACAGATCCTGGATACCCCGGTTAAGGCCAATGGTTTGGGAGAACCAAAACAACCTTATTGGGCCATCGGAATTAATTTCAGGCTGCTGAATATTAAAATTATTCGGAAAAACGTTTAGCAGTACAACCGGATGTTTATCCGGAAAAAGTTGCTGATAGGCTTCAGCGATTAAGGGGCTGCTCGCTGTTAAATAATTGGTTTGGGTGATATATCGGTTTTCAAGAATGGACTTTAAAACAACATCGGGATGGTTCTTATCATCACTTACCTCGTACCGGTGAAGATCTTCCAAATCAAATCCGCAGGGTTTTTTATTTACCTTTGCAGCTTTTACAGTTGCAGCCAGGGCGCCCAGATTATGGCCAATGTAAATATCAGCGGGATATTTTTTTGCTGCTTTAATTAAATAATACCCCGAACGTGCGATAGCCAGTTCGGCTAAATATTTGCCTCTTGTCTTTCGGTTGGTGAGTTTGGCTGACTTGTGGATCAGCCTGCTAAAAAAATAAGTAATTTTCTTTTTGTGCGGATCGCCATCAACGCAGACGGCTTTCCATTTTTTTGACGGGATTAATTCCTGGTCGAATTTTGTTCCCCAATCATTCCAATAAGCGTAAAGCACCGTTACCTCATGACCTTTACTGGCTAAAGTATCAGCCTCTTTGATAAGCCTGGGATTTAAAGATGGCTGACCGGAGGTAATGATCAATATCTTTTTTACCGGGCTTAGCTCCATCGCTTATCGTTGCGAAGCTGTGAATTTTCTTGGATAAAGAGGAAATCTGCCTGGTAAAGCATGCCGTCTAACGGCCTTTTCATCAAAGTGCAGATATCGTATAAAATGAAGCCGCGTTGCTGCATAAATAAAATTACATCTGCAGCCAAAGGGCAGTTCTTGTATATGTCTAAAAATGAAACCTCGAGCAGGACAAACTCTGCGGTCGATAGTGTTTTTTCACCGCCTTTTAGTATCTCCAGTTCGTAGCCCTGGGTATCAATTTTTATAAAACCAGATTCCTTAAAGATCGTTCCGCTTGTAATAGAATCAAGTGTGGATAATTGCCTGATCTCTGTTTTAGCCCCGGTCTCGTTATGTTCCGCCAAAACCGAACTTGCCGTTTCGTACTTGTTAAAAATCACTGAAGTTTCCCTGGCGCCAAGCAAAGCTATTATATAATCAACGTTGCTATATTTTTCTTTGGTCTTAATTAAATAAGGCTCTTTTTCCCGCTGGCCCTCGATCATGAGAATGGCGCTTTCCGGAAATACCTGTTTAAATTCAACGGCCCAATTACCTTCATAGGCTCCAATGTCCAAACAATGTGTTGGGTTATAACCCAACTGTCTGATACGTTTTAAGCTGCCCTCCTGGCTTGGGACGCCTAATCTATCCCTGAGGATTTTTTTTAAACTTTCGGGAACCAGCCTTTTAAAAAACGATTTAATCATGGGGTTTTATATTAAGGTATTCTTGAGCGATTATGGAGATATCAAACTGGCCGGCTGCTGCTGACCGGCAATTTTTCCGGTCTATGTGATCAATATCACTTATAGCACTGATCATTTCTCTGGCACTATTAACTTTTATGCCAGTTTTGGCACCAACTACTTCGGGCACCGCTCCCCGGTTAAAGGCGATAACAGGCGTACCGCAGGCCATCGCTTCTATCATTACGATGCCAAAAGGCTCGCTCCATTCTATCGGGAACAATAAAGCTTTGGCTTTGCCGAGGTACTCGTTTTTTTTACGATCATCAACCGGGCCAATATAGATGATCTGTTCATCGTCAAACTGCGGTTCCAACTCATTCTTATAGTATTCGAGGTTGTCAGCTGTGTCTGGGATATTGCCAGCGATGATCAGTTTATTCTTCGTTTCTCTTGCTACCTTAATAGCGGTATGCGCGCCTTTTATCCGGTCGAGCCGGCCCAGGAACATCAACGGAGCATCATTTTCCACCTGCTCTACTAAGTGGTAATCCGAAAAATTGATGGTATTATACACCGTTTTCCACGTTCCGGCCACGTTACCTGTGGATACGCAATAGTTACTACAACCGGTAAACACCATGTTTTTGGTGGGCAGGGATGAGATCAGCTTTATTCCCTGGGCAGATACTTCCCGCTGGTAACTCATTACTTTAAAAACCTTGCGGTTAGTAATAGACAGAAAATAAGCCAGGCGACCAAAATTATGTATCAGGTCAAATTTCTTATGGTTTTTCAGCAAGAACTTCAGGGCGAAATAAATCTCGGCTTTGGAAGATTTTATCTCTTTCGGGAAGGTGATGACAGTTCCGCTGCAATGCGAACCCTCACCTGCAAGCAAAGTAACTTCGTGCCCCAGGCGGTGATATTCTTCGGCTAATAAGTAAACTACCCGCTCTATCCCTCCATATAACACCGGAGGAACAGGAATACCCGGATTCATGATCAATAATATCCTCATTCAATTTCCCCTTCAACCTGCCGGTATATTTCCAGGTAGTTTTCAGCACACTTTTCAAGCGTTAAATTTTCCAAAATGTAGTTACGGGGGTTATAAGTATTCAAATTATTAAAAAAGTCATTCAATTTTTCCTTGAAATCTTCAGCGTCAATAAATTTTAAGCCGCAGCGCTCATCCCAATAGGGAACTGAACTTACCGGTTGATATTTTACCCTGCGTGGATAGTAAGCTGGGTCCTGCCAGTAGCCGCCCCGGTCCCAGGCCAGTATGGGTGTATTGGTAGCTAATATTTGTTGATAAGCCGAGCCCTGTGTTTCGTGCTCGCACAAAAAGATCACTGCTTTGGAGATCCTTAATTTTTCGGTCAACTCATCATGCGTATAATTGCCATATCTGATGAACTGATAGGATATATTTTGCGCGTCAAGTGTTTTTGTGATCGGTTCAACAAGGTCCTTTTCCATTTGATCGTGTTGCCATCGTATTTTGTAGTAGATCAAAAATTCGAAAGTCTTCTCGCCTTCCAGCGGTTTCCATTGTTCTGTATCGATACCGACCGGCCAGGCCGTCACTTTATCACCATAATAGGGCTCGCACATATCCCGCATCCATTCACCAGGAACAAGAAAGCGTTTTACATTGGGATACCGCTCAAAAAGATCGGGGCATTCAATGGGATGAGAATAGATTCCTGCACCAAAAATTATTGGGTTTTGCCAGTTTCTATCAAACAATACTTGGGGTTTACCGATGATACAGGCAATTTCTTCGGGATGCCTTTTAATATACTGGTAATCATTAAACCGGTAGGGCACACCTATCTTATCCAGCCCCTTCATTAAGTTTAGGGCCACCAACATTACGCCACCGGGTCGTTGCTTGCCTCTCACCAAACGGCGAATGACCTTCCGTGGATAACGGTCATACTTGATCCACCTGTCAGGGTCGGGCTCTTCGTAAAATAGGTTCAGTATATCGCTCATGAGATAAAAAATCGCCTGAACCGGAGTATTTTGTTGGTGCTGTTTACCCCGATATTTTTATACATAAAACCCATTACGCCTTTTTCGGGTATCTTAAATTTCGGGTCAAGTTGTTTGATCCAGGCCAATAGTCCGGCGGCTTCCCTGATATCATTTTTAGCTATCCATTTGCACAAGGGCCATAAAACATTGATAGCTGCTTTTATCCTTCTTGGTGTAAGCCGCCCGCTTTCGTCCAATTGCCTGATGATATTTTTGTAGATCAGCAGATGCTGAAAATTAGTGCATCCCGAGGCCAGGCTTTGCTGAAACTGCAATCGCCCTTTTTCGTGGTGAAGGTGGCAAAGTGTCGCTTCATTAAATATAGCCACTTTGGGTTCTTTCAACGCCAACTCAAGCATAAAACATCGGTCGTCACGCGAGGCAAATTTAGCAGAAGCAAAGGATGTACGGTGGGGGATATTCTCAATAAATTCCTTTCTGAATAAAAACGCCGAATAGTGCGAGCTGTCACATTCGCCTAAATTTTGGGCGATGAAATCATCGCAGTCGGTCCAGTCAATCGTCCGGATATATTTATCCTGTTCATATATCTTATAGCCCGATACGACCACATCCGATTTTTCCTGTTCTACCAGTTCAAATTGTTTATCTAAAGTGCCGGGCGCCAGCCAGTCATCCGAATCTAAAAATTTAATGTATTTGCCTTTTGCATGTGCAAAAGCCATGTTCGCTGCCCAGGGCTTACCCCAGTTTTGTTGTTTGTAAATTTCGATGCCTTCGGTTTTAAGCAGCATATCCCAGGTGCCATCGGTGCTGCCATCATCAACCACAATGATCTGCACCGACAGTTGCGGATACCCTTTACAGGACTCGATGGCCTTTGGTAGCGACCACGCTCTGTTATAAGTCGGAATAATTATCGTGATATCCATTATTGGTTGGGAAATACCGGTAAACTGATACTGAAATCGAATTTCTCGCGTCTGAGGATCATTTTTGATATCCTTTTCATAAACACATAGGTTCCATAGGATAGATTATAACCCAGGTTGACCAAGAAGGACATTAATTTTTTACCAATAAAAGGAAATTTATGAAGTGCTTTCAATTTAGCACATTCGCGTTTATAATGAAAGTAATAGGCGAAGTCGCCAGCGAAATGCATAATGGCAGGTTCAGCAATCTCCCCGTCTTTGTTAAAAGAACAGCGTTCGTTTAAAACATCCACATTTAAAGATCCTTTCATACCTATAGGTGTCCGCATGCCGAAACCCCGATCATCCACGGCTTCTACCTGGTTGAGGGCCATGGCAACGGCTATCAATGGCTCTTCATTGATCGACCCCCTGAAAGGCTTAAATCCCAATTCAAGATAATCATCTTTCAATTCCCTTGCCCTATTAAAAATGCCGGTTGCAACAGCATCGTTTTTGAAATAATAGGTGCCCCCGTTAAATAGCGGAATGGATGGCAAACTGAATTTTTTACACATTTCAGCCACATCCATATACCACTCACCTGTACTGATCTGGTCACCAAAGACTACGAAAGAATGCTTCCGGCACAATTCGATCATCGTATCGATTGATTTAAATGCAAGGCAATCGGAATCTACAAAAAGCGTTTCGTCAAAAGGGGAGTACTTATCTAAGTGCAGCTTTTGATTAAGTCCCGCGCCAAAGCTTTTATCATAGGGAATGAATACATCATATAACCCCCTAAATTCGTCTTCATCAGCGTCGGAGACCACCGCGCGTTGAACACCCGGATTAACTTGTATAAGTGATAATGCCAGCATCTTTGCCATGTCAATATACCTCTTTTCCCCCTGCGCTATAGTAATGATACCCAGCATTAGTTAGCAGATAGGATTTTTTTCAAATTATTTTGATAGATATCACTCTGCTCCAGGTTGTGCTGCTTCAATACTTTATCCCTGCCTGATTTGGTGTAATGCTGTATGTCATTACAATTTATCATTTTGATGATCGCGTCAACAAGGGAAGGTATATCATTTTCTTTGGCCATAAAATCATCATAGCCCATTACATAAGGGATATCAGCATGATCGGTGGTAATCACAGGCAATCCTAACGATTGCGCCTCGATAATTATTGTAGGCGCTCCGCCTTCTGAATCATTGTCCTTTGCTGTTAACGAGGGATGGACGAGGAAGTCGTAATCCTTCATCATCGCGATGATATCGGGGTGCTTTACCATGCCATGCCATTTTATAAAAGGTTCAAGGTGATATTCGGCAATTATTTGCCGGTATTCTTCTTCTAAAGGTCCAGAGCCCACGATATCAATTGAAAATTCGCCGGCTTTATCTACCGACTGCCCCAATGCTTTTAGAAAAATATGCAGGCCTTTTTTTTCGATAAACCGCCCGATGAACAAAAATTTGACAGGATCGCCAACACTTCTATAGATCGCTTTTAAAGGATAATCTTCCATCGGGATCAATAAAGGGTTTGTCAGGCATTTTGATGCCGGCCCTCCCAGGTCGACTATCTTTTTTGCCAGCTCGGGCCCTTCCGCAAAAAAGCCGTTTCCTTGTTTCCACAGATCGTTCAGGTCATTCCTATACTTTTTATCCAGTACCGGCTGTGATGAAATATCATACCCGTAAAACGAAGTGACGTAGGGTGTTCTGTCTTTAAACTTATTTTTAAACTGGCTCATCATTACCCCGGTATTACCAAAATGGCAATGGATGATGTCGGGTTTAAACGCTTGTATTGCCTCATTTAATTCTTTGTACCACAATCGCTGCCCGGTTAACCGCTCAAACACAAATCTTGCAGCACCTTTAACGTTTTTTCTTGTATATAACTTGTTGCGGATCTCAAAAAGGCTGAGTTGTGTTTTTAACTCCTTTTCAATATTTTGAAAATTAAAAGCTACTACACCAACTTCAGCAAACCGGCAGCTTTTCTCCACATATCTTTTAATAAATGTTTCGGTGGGCTGCGAAAATGATTCAGCAAAGTGTAGTATGCGCATGCTGAGGATCTATTTGTTTTTAATGAAGACGAAAACAGCCCGCTCCTGGTCTGCCAGTGCAAAGCCATTGCTGATGATCAGTTCGGTCATATCTTTTATGGAATATTTCTTACCCCCATAGACTGTATCATGCAATTCTATGATCATTTTGCCGCATTTTTTTAATGCAGGCTCATCGTTGAGCAATATGGTTATTTCGGCGCCTTCTATATCGCTGATCAGGGTATATTTCCCGAAATCATAAGCAGTACAGATATTATCTAATGTAATCGTACCCACTGTAACTGTTGATTTGCCTAACCCATCACTGGATACCTTACCTGAAAGACTGCTGTCACTTACCGAAAATGAGACTGTCGCGTTCGAGTAGTCAATCGCTTTGTTAAGCAGCGTATAATCGGTCTTGCGGTTAAGGGTCATGTTTTTATTATTGGCATTAATTAGCGCCGGGTCGGCTTCAACAGAAATGTATCTTCCTGATGTTTGTATGCGTGATACGATGCTTCCCATCACACCAATACTGGAGCCCAGTTCTATTACATCATCGTCCGCAGCGAGGTGTTTTTGTACAAAAGTCACCTCCGGCTTTTCATATATCTGGTAATAAAGCAGGGATTTTGTCAATGGGGTGATCACTTTCTCAGATACATCGATAGTCAGGCCATGAAATGGGATGCGCTGCCTGAGCATAAAGGCTATGGTACGTATGGTGAGATGGTTAAATGAGATTCTTTTTTTAAACAGGAAAAAGTAGATACGGCTCACAGGATTGTTAGCCAAGATTTTTCCGGCAATTGTTTTAATGCTCATTTGCTCTTATTTCTTCCTGCCATAATTGAAAACAATTCATTTCCATGATCAAAATCTTTTAAATGAACCAAGCCAAAATTTGGGAAAAGGTTGATGTAATCTTGCCTGGAGCGGTATTTCCACGAGAGGATATCCCGCTTATCGGTTGTGTTTTCGATCAGGAAAAGCAGGCTGTTTTTTTTTGCTACTCTTTCCAATTCTTTCACCGTTTGTTTAAACTCCTTTTTGTTAACTATCCCGCCTAAAACAAAGCAGATCCATATTACATCAAAAGTATTGTCGGCAACAGGGATCACACCATTAGTTATTTTTTTGTAGGATACATCAGGATCAGCTGGTGCCAGCCGCAACAAGTGCTCAATCGGGTCGGCGCCGGTAACTTTACATTGCGTTAAGTTGGCAAGCTCTATGCACAGTCGTCCCGGCCCGCAGCCAAAATCCAGCAAAGTCTGTTCTGTTCCGTTCAATTCCTGCTTTAAAAAAGGAAATATGGTTTTTGCCTGGAAATCCTTTAACGAACCTATTTCCTCTTCGTTAAGCGCCAGATTAAGCACAGAGCGTTCGCCATATTGTTGAGCGCGTTCTTCCCAATATTTTATGGGCGAAAAAGTCAGCTTTTTTATAAAGAAGCTAAGCCGGGATTTGATTTTTGAAAGTAAACTCAAGTATGGTGTTCTATTTATTAAAAAACTCCCTGGTAAGCTCAATAACTTTATTTATCTCGTCCTGGTCAAGGTCATAAAATAAGGGCAATCTCACCAGGCAGTCCTGGTAATATTCAACCATAGGAAGCTCTCTGCCATCGTGCCTATTGTTGTAATAAGGGCTGTTATGTAAAGAGACATAATGGAAAGGCGTTTGTACTTTATTTGCTTTCATATGGTCGATATAGGCTATGCGCGTTTCCAGGTCCTTACAGATCATATAAAAAATATGCCCGTTATTAACTGCATAGTCCGGTAATTGCGGTAACTTAACTTTATTGCTTTTTTCAAGAGGTAAAAGGGCATTATAGTAAGTATCCCATATCAATTTCCTTTTAGCCTGGATCTTCTCTATTTCTTCCAGTTGCGCAAACAGAAAGGCCGCCAGTATATCTGATGGTAAAAAGGAGGAACCAATATCTACCCAGTTATATTTATCAATCTCGCCCCTGAAAAAGGCAGAGCGGTTGGTACCTTTTTCTCTTATGATCTCTGAACGTTTTAAAAAGGCCGGATCATTAATAACCAATAAACCACCCTCGCCGCAACTGATATTTTTTGTTTCGTGGAAAGAAAATGCAGCCATATGCCCGATGCTGCCCAACGGCCTGTCCTGGTGATAGCTATCAATGGCCTGGGCGGCGTCTTCGATCAAAAAGACGTGGTGTTTGTCAGCTATTTCTTTTATCCTAACCATATCGCAGGCTATGCCGGCGTAATGCACCACCACAATAGCCTTGGTATTTGCGGTGATCAGCGCTTCAACCTGCTCCGGATCGATATTTGGATTCTGTTGGTTGCTATCGGCAAAAATGATTTTAGCGCCGCGTAAAATAAAAGCATTAGCCATTGAAACAAAAGTGTACGATGGCATAATTACTTCGTCGCCGGGCTGTATATTGATCAATAGCGCGGCCAATTCTAATGCATCAGTGCATGATGTTGTTAAATAGGTTTTAGTGAAGCCATACTTATTACAAAAGAAAGCTTCACATGCTTTTGTATAATATCCGTCGCCGGCAGTCTTTCCTCTTGCCATTGCATCGGCAATATATTCTAATTCTTTGCCGGTATAATAAGGTTTGTTAAATAGTATCATATCGAATCAGGTTCTCTTTTTGCTGAAGATGTAAAGCAGGTATTTGGCAAATTGCCAACCCAGCTTTTTTTTTATAAATTCTATTTTTTTACCGCCCAATTTAGGTACATAATCAATTGGCCCCAATTCCTTTACTCTGTTCATGGCGGTGGTATACAAATCTTTATATTCCGGGTAAAACCTTACGGCATTTTCCATATATAACTTTGCCAGGGCGGTGTTGACAAGCGGATTATCCGTGCTCTCTTTAAGGTGCCGGTACTTTAACTCAGTGGACATCAATAAGCTCTTCATGGCCTTATCGTTACGCTTGGCGCTCAAATTGACACCATTCCTGAACTTGCGATAATAATTAATCGCATCTGCCGAATAGATGATATTCTCGCTGGCTAAAATCACCCTGCAAAAATATTCTCCGTCATCATCCAAAGTCAATTCTTCGTTCCAATAACCGGCCTTATCTATTACACTCCGCGGGGTAAGCCAGGCATTGGGTTGTATCATTCCCTCATAACCCGGTTCAATTAAATTACCACCATACAATCTTAACAGGAAACGCAGCGGTTCAATCACCGCCTGCCTGCCAAAATCGCGGGTTGCTTTGTAGGGATCGGTACCATCAAAAAAATGCACGGTACCGCCAACTGTAACACAGCCCGGCTGATCTGCTAACAGTTTTACCTGGTGAGCGATCTTATCCTGCTGCAGCAGGTCGTCAGCATCCAAAAATTGGATGTACTCGCCTTTGGCTTCTTTCAGGCCCATATTCCGCGCGGCGCTTGCGCCTTTGTTGTTTTGGGTGTATGCCCTTATCCAGCTATTCTCCAATTTCCTGACGATCGCCAGCGAGTTGTCGGTCGAGCCATCATCAATGATCAATATCTCTTTATTGGGCCACGATTGATTGATGGCCGAATTGACAGTTTCGGCAACGTACTTTTCAGCGTTATAAACCGGTATGATGATGGAAACCAAAGGCTGGCTCATTTATTTATAAAATGGGAGAGCTTAACATTCTGCCGGCTTGTTAACCTCATAAAAGGCCTTTCAACAATAATATAATTTAACCATGCCAGAAAAGGCACCAACCCAAAACCAGCACATATAAAAGCAAACTGGAACCGTACGGGAATATATTTATGAACCAGGAAATTCTTGAGATAGATCAACGGTTCGTGCAACAAATAAAGCGAATAACTGGATAGTCCAATATAAGTGATCACACGGATAAATAACACCTGATTTATTTCAAACCAGTGCTCTTTTGAAATAAGAAACAATAATGGACCTGTCCAGATTAAAATATCGAACTGGTAATAAATAATGGAAAGCGCCGGGTAATTAAAATTCAGTGAAAGAACAAAAAACAATACAATAAACAGGTATATCAGCTTATATAAAGGTTTGGTCAAATCATTATTGCTGAACGTTTTTTTATCTGCAAGATACGCACCACAACACCATGCAAACCATAAATTTAGCACGAAATACTTTTGCGCAGCATAATATAGGTCTGTTTTAAGATAATAACCGATTATGCATGAACTTGAAATTGTAAAGCTAAATAATAGCGCAAGATTTAATGAATATCTTGATCGCAGGTAGTAAAAAATAGGATAGATCAAATAAAATGCCAATTCAATACTAATCGTCCATAATACCACGTTGATCGAATTAAATGACGATTGAAAAAATCCCTGCAAAACAAATACATGAATGATCACATCCGTTAATGAGGGATTGACGCTGGCAGTTGTCATGTGATTAACAATAATTGAAAACAACAAGGCTAAAATGTACGGCGGGTAAATACGTAAAAGTCTTTTGATATAATATTTTTTTAATGGCAGGTTCTGATTCTTTTTAAGATAAATTATATTAGATAAATGAATGCAATAACCACTAATGAGGAAAAAAAGCGGTACTGCATAATTTGCACCGAAGACATCTATTTTAGTGAATAATGGTATTCCGGAATATTGAGCCAATAATCCTCCTACGTGTTGATGGTAAAAGAGTACTCCTAAAGCTGCTAAGGCTCTCAAAATATCAATTGTTAAAAGTGAATGTGTCTTTGTTGAAATAGGTTTCAATTGAGTGTTTTGCAGCCGGGTGAATATGATTTTAAATGAATTTTTGCCATGCGTCCAGAAAATAATCCTTTTTAGACAGATCAACATAATGATGTAATATGCCTTGCTGGGTAGCTACCTGTTTCCGGGAAGGATACACAATATATTGGTTTGAAGGCAATAATGTAAAGCTGGAATTAGCGGCGATCATTGCCGTTAAAGCTTGTTCTAAAAAATAACTACCACCTTCCTGAGCTTCCAAAATAGTGATCCACTTTTCAATGCTTTGCCAGTCAATAATGTCAGATTGGATGCCCGCAATTCCTACATTCAGCAAATCGGGTATAGGCGCACCACAAAGTTGTTGCATTAAATCCTTCGTATAGCCATAAGACAAGTTACTATCAGTCATAAAGAGGTTACCTGATGGCTTTTTAAGCCATTCGATTAATTGAACCGGCTCGCGCCAGAATAGCATATCGGAATCAAGTACTAATTTTCGGTCAGAGCCTTGAATGGTATGAATATCAGTCAGCTTTTTTAAGTGCGGATAAACCGATCTTTTCTGACGAATAATTGGATAAACTAATTCTGGTAAAGCCCGCTTTAAATTCCGTTCGATCTCTGCTGATGTTATTATTATTGAACCAGGTAATTTCTCTTTTGCCAGGTTAATATCCAGGCTGCCATCATCCACCAGGTGGTACAAAAATTTTTGCTTGGTATGCTTACTTAAGGAAGTGATGCAGAATAACGTTTGATATAGAAATCCCCTCCCCGTTAAAAAATACAAAGGTAACCCTTCTTCAAAAGACTGTACTGGTGGTAAATCCAAACTCTTCAGTTTCATAGCCTCGTGGGCTAAAAGCATCCTTTTATAGCTAACAAAGCCGCCAAAGCGATTGATCTTGCTTATCCTGCCTTTAGGGTGCCGGTAAATAAAGTTTATAATTTCTTGTAAACTAAATATTTTCAACCTAAAATCACCCTTTTTAGTGCACCTAAAGAAAACCGGTTGAGGCGATGGAAAGGATCATCGGTAATACCTTTTAAAATTGACAGTGTTTTTTTTAATTTAGAGATCGGGGCTGCCTGCAAATCTAAAAGCAAATCCGCCCAGGCCTTACGATCAATCAGCTGTTGGGCAAAAGCAGATATTACCGGGTCCGCGTTTTGGGTGTATCTAAGATGTATTTGGCGGAATTCAGCCATAAATTTTTTATTTGAACTCACGGTCTTTGACTGACCGTGCAGCCGGAAATTTGCCAGCATATCATTGGTATATTCAATATTGGGACTTTCGGCCAGAATTCGAAGCAGCAGCTCAGTGTCAAAACAATAGTGCATGCTCTCGTTCAAGCGTAGATTGATAAACAAATTTCTGTTGAACCAAACGCCCGGCTGATGATAATAGAAACCGCCGTTGCAAAAGTAAGCTAACAAGGAGAGGTTTTTATTCGTTATAACCCCGGTGTAACCATCGGATATCTCCGGAGCAACCTCATTGAAATTATTAACGCAACCTGCCAGTAAATCAAGGCCACCCTTAAATTGATTTGCGATATTTAATAAAGCGCCGGCCGTTAAATAATCGTCGCTGTTTATCCAGTTGACTATATCGCCGGTGGATTGGGTCAAGCCCTTATTGATCGCACCTGCCTGGCCATTATCTTTTTCACTTATCCAATAACTAATCCAGGGTGAATATTTGGCAATGATTTCAAGTGTGTTGTCCGTGCTGCCGCCGTCAATTATGATATATTCGAGGTTGGGATAATTCTGTAACAAAATTGAACGGATCGTTTCCTCGATATACTGACCCTGGTTAAAACTTGGGGTAATGATGGATATTTTCGGCCATTGACTATCCCCCTGGTAAACTGACCTGGTGACCTCTTCATCCCAAGGCCATCCTTTCTTTGAATCGCTGGCAGGAAAATTACCTGAAAGCGGCATTTTTAAATTTCATTAACATGACGAAATCCTTATCAACTCCTAGATTAATACCGGTAACTGCGTAAAGCAATTGTCGCTCCTGATTGAAATTCCAGCGTTTGGTAAATGGTGAAAGTGCTATTTTTAAAGTCGATTTAAGTGCAGTGGCAGCTTTTTGACCTCTGGTCATCAGATCTGCGTTAATCAAATTGTAATATTTGCTTAGTGGGATATGGGCCGAATTAATGCCTGCGATCAATCTTTCCAAATAGCTTTCAGTCAACCTATTTCCCGGAATAAAATGCTTTAGTACAAGCCTTTCGTCATAATATAATTGATGCCCGGACAAAATAATGCGTGAACAAAATTCTGTATCTCCACCGGAGGATAGCGACTCTCCATTTCTGTCAGTCAGCAAAAAGGGGAAGTTAGTGTTGATGCATAGCTCAAAAATAGCTTTAGTAGTGATTAGTCCCGCGCCCCATAAATAACCCCTCCTTGTTACATCACCGCTTTGGTCGGCTTGTCTTCCTATGGCGTAATTGTTTTTGTAAGCATCAAACCAATCTGGTACGGCAACGCCGGGTTCTGGTTCTGCTAAACACAAGCCCCCAATTGCCCCAATTTTGACATTGTTTTTTATCAGATCGAAAGCAATAGCTACATAATTTTCCGCCAGCCAGTTATCATCGTCGCAAAATATAATATAGCTGTATTTCGCAGCGTCTACACCTTTTTGTCTGGCATAGTTTAATCCACGCCTAACTTCAGACACTATCCTGGGAGTGAGATTGCCGTTTTTATATTTATCGAATTCCTGTTGCGCCACAGCGACAGTATCATCTGAAGAATTATTATCTACCAGGATAATTTCCCATTCATTTTCGAAAATTTGTGCCGCAAGGTGCCTGATGGTTGCTGGCAGCCGGGCCGCGCTATTGTAGCAACAGACAATCACAGACATGCCCAACTTGACGTTAGCCATTTTTGATGCAGGATTTTATAAGTAATTTAAGATAAGTAAGTGGTGATGACTTGCCAGAAGCCAAATCATCATGCCTGGCTTTTAAATATTTATAATCAGCAACCTTACTGTAAAATAGCTCAGGGTGCACATAGAGATTTGTATTTTCTTCAGGAAAATGCGCTTCGAATTTCCTATTTGAAACCAGGAACATATTTTGCCTGTACCACCAGTCAATCTGATCGTTGTTCCAAAAAGAATGACGGATAAGGTCGTGAAATTTATAGCCTTTGAGGGAAAATAAATCTCTCCAATAGGATGGGTCTTGTTCATTCAAATGATTTTGCCCCCCCTGATCCTTTATCGCGGCTGAAAATAATATAATATTCCCGTGCGAGGTTAGCATATCGACCAACTTTGCAGCATGGGCTGAACTTAAATGTTCTGCTACTTCAAGGCAAATAACCAAATCAAATTTCCTTTCCAGTTTTAAGGGAGTCTCAAGATCGTGAATTATAAATTTTGATGCCGGTATTACAAGTTTTTTTTGATTAACATAATCCCCGTCAATACCGGTAACCTCAGTTATATCCATGTCCATAAAAACCTTTAGCCAGGTACCGGTCCCACAGCCTACGTCGAGTACGCTCTTTGGCGAAATGAGGTCACAGATAAAGGGCACAATAGCCTCAGCAGCCCTGGTGTTATGGATATCGGGGGTATGAATATATCTTATGTCAGTCATTTTTTATGATATAAGTTATTCCGAAAGGCGTATGGTGTATCCTTGATGCAGACATGGTATTTGAGAGGTAGGCATGAATGGCTTTGCTACATCCGTCCCAGACAAAATAATCATCTATTAATATAATACCATTTTTTATGACACGGGGGTATAAGTTTTCCATGCAGCAATACATGGAATCATACCAATCAGCATCTAATCTCAAAAAAGCGATCGGGTCGGTTTCGAGTGTTGGCAATGTATTGTTGAACCATCCTTTCACTAATCGGTAATCAGCCTGCGCCAGTCCCATTGCTTTCTCCGCAAAACTCGCTTCTGCAGCACAGTTGTTATAATAGGTTGGGCCATTTTTGTCATTCTGCCACTTTCTGGCGGCTTTTCCATCGATCTCCTGTGCTTCGGGCAGTCCTTCAAAACTGTCGCATAGGTAATACTTGCGGCCGCTTCCAAGTAGCTCTGCCATTCCGGCAATCATTCCCCCGCGCCAAACACCGCACTCTATTACGTCGCCTTTTAAAGATTTAAAATGTTCCACAACTGCCATGGTAGCCGTGTAATCTGCCCGCGACATCATTGTAAATTCGCTATATTTCGAATAATATTTTTTAAACCTCGGGTTGCTCGAAGGTGCTGGTTGTATTAATCGGTTAAGCAATCTTTTGATCCGTGCTTTCATTGTTTTAGTTAATTTTTCTAATAGTCGACATTGGGATAAAAAAACCCGACAATGGCGAATGAGGGTAGGTGCGGCCTTTTACGGGCGATTCAATTATCTCAAATTGAAGTATATCTTTTGACCAGTCATAAGTTACGGTGTTGTGTGGCCCGATCCAGATAGATACTGAATAGGTATCCGGGATAAGTCCATGCACGGCTACTTCAGCAACATATTCACCAGCTTTTTGCTGAAAATCAATAAAAGGGTCCGCTTGAGGTATGGCCTGCATTACCGTTGTGCCCATGCTATTTTTAATATCAAATGCGACAAATGCGGGTTTGGCGTTATTTTGCATTGTGATAGAAAACTGAATTCTCAAGCCGGAATCAGGGATACTATGATCATAGGACAAAGTTGCATTTTTTATATAGGGTAGCAGCGAGTCTTTATTTGGCGATTCAAATAAGTTTGCTGCCTTAACAAAAGCTGATTTTTTATATTCTCCAATGGTCTGATTTATGTCGCCTGTAAAAGACATTGCGCCGTTATTTAAAAGAATTCCTTTTTTACATAACCGCGATACGCTATCCATGTTATGGCTTACAAACAGCACCGTCCGTCCTTCTCCCTTGCTCACATCTTCCATTTTGCCTAAACATTTTTTCTGGAACTCTGCGTCGCCGACAGATAATACTTCATCCACAATTAGAATTTCAGAATCGAGGTGGGCCGCCACTGCGAAGGCCAGCCGCACATACATACCAGAAGAATATCGTTTTACCGGCGTGTCGATATAGCGCTCAACCCCGGCAAAATCTACTATCTCATCAAATTTGCGCTTTATTTCGACCTTTCGCATACCCAGGATCGCGCCATTCAAAAAAATATTTTCTTTGCCGGTCAGCTCAGGGTGAAAACCTGTTCCTACTTCCAGCAAGCTGGCTATGCGTCCCTTAACTTTTATGGAACCGGTTGTGGGAGAGGTTACCCGGCTCAGAATTTTTAGCAGCGTACTTTTCCCGGCACCATTGCGACCAATTATACCAACAGTGTCCCCTTGGTCTATCTCAAAATTTAGATCGTGTAAACTCCATACTATATCACTGTTACCTTTGAGGGTGCGGTCGTTCAACTCACCGATCTTGGTAAAAGGGTCTTCCTTTCCATGCGCCTTAGCCCAAAAACGCTCCAGGTCGCGTGAAATAGTCCCGGTGCCAAAATCACCAAGCTGATAAGCTTTTGAAACGTTTTCTGCTTTAATGGCTATAGGCATGTAAATTATTCGCTAAAAGATGATTAAACGGTATCGATGAAATTTTTCTCTACCTTGTTAAAAATAATAATGCCCAATAGCAGGATAACTGCGGTAACCCCGCCGCTATAACCCAGCAACCCCCAGCTAAAACTGCCTTTGCCTAAAAAACCATACCTGAAGGTTTCAATTACAGCGGTTATCGGGTTAAACTTGATGAGCCAGCTGTAAGCAGGGTATTTGGTTATCGCGGTTGAGAGCGGATAAATTACCGTGGTGGTATACATCAGCAAGGGCACACCAAATGTAACTACAAAAGCAAGGTCGCGGTATTTGGTGGTAACCGCAGATATGATCATCCCCAGGCCCAAACCCAATGCGGCAATGATCAGGATGAGCAATGGAAACAGCAAAATGGCCATAGTTGGTATCAACACGATGCCTTTGCCCCAATAAATACCTATCAATACCAGGAACAGTAAGAACTGCACTCCAAATCTGATCAGGTTTGAAAGTACAATACTCAAAGGCATAATAAGCCGGGGGAAGTAGACCTTGCCCATCATGGCCGAATTATCCTTAAACACAGTTGATGTTTTGGTAAGGCAGTCCGCAAAGTAACTCCAGATAATTGTTCCGGCCAAATAGAAAAGTGGTTTGGGCACACCATCAGTAGGGATACCAGCCAAATTGCCAAATACAACAGTATAGATCAAAATGGTAACCACCGGCTGAATAAAAAACCACACCGGCCCAAGTATAGTTTGCTTATAAAACGATACAAAATCGCGCCTTACTAACAGCAGCAGCAGGTCGCGGTAGTGCCAGGTATCCTTAAGCCGGAGGTCGAGCAATTTGCTCTTTGGCGTTATTTCAATATCCCAATCTTCTTCAGGAAGCTGGCTCATCATCTATCAATTTTAATAAATTATTCCTGTAATCCTGTTCGTTAAAGTGAAGCAGGCATTGGCTTTGCAGATTTGTCCTGCTTTCTACGGTCAGCGGGATCTTTAAATATCCCGTAATTGTTTTTGCCAGTTCGTCAAGGTCGTCCACATTAATGGCTGTGCCCAATTCGCCGTTCCTGATCGCATCGGTACTGCCATCCGCATTACCGCATATAACAGGTAACCCGCAAGCAAGCGCTTCAATAAATACAATGCCAAAACCTTCCTTTTTGCTTGGCAATACAAATAGGTCGGCCAACAAAAAATGATCGGCCAGTTCGGTTTCATTTACGAAACCGGTTAATATAACCTGCTCCTTAACCTGGTAAGTATTTATCAGATCTTTAATGCGTGTTTCCTCAGTCGAATCGTACTGCCCGGCGAGTATGTATTTAATACCCGGAAATTTGAGCTTTAAGCGGCTAACCGCCTTTATCACCTGTTCGTAGCCTTTATACTGTTCGGACGAGGCCAACCGGGTCAGCGTAAAAATAACCTGGTTAGCGGGGGTTAAGCTGTACCTGTTTAATAAATATTCGGGTTTTGAAAACGCTTCAGGCAATTTTATAAAAGGATCAACGGCGTTATTTAATACAATACATTTATCCGGGTCAGACTTATGCCAATGGATCATTTGTTTCTTGGTGAAACTGCTTACACAAATTATTTTATCGCAAAAATGCCCTAAAAATGTTTTCCTGATAAAGCTTAACGGGCGCCATACTTCTATACCATGGGCAACAAGCCATACCTTGCATTTGGGGTTGATCAGCTTTATAATCAACCCCAGTATGGCCAGGTTAACATGGCTCAATATAACGATATCTGATTTTGCAGCTGTGCCTATAGTTTTTAAACCTAATTTGAGTTTATTGCGGCCAAAACCAATGAAATTTGCCGCGGGTAAATATTGATCCATTAACTCATACCTTGAATCGTAAACCGACCAAAGCTTAAAATCCCAGTTTTTTTGTTTTGAAATATGAAATAAGGAATGGGCCAGTGTGCGGGTCATTTTCTGTATGCCGCCGGTAGTACTAAAAGTTTGTAAAGTGAAGAGAACTATTTTTTTAGACATGCATCTGAATTTGGTAGAGTGCAAATACTTTTGACCAATGCATTGTGTTACTTTTAAAGTCTTTTATAATACCCTTCGCCTTTTTGCCGCGGTACAAACTTTCATTGTTTATTTCAGCATGTTCCCTCATCCACTGTTGCAGCGGAAATGTAAAGCCCATTTTTGACCTGTCCCATACTTCCCTGGGCAAAATATGTTTAAAGCTGTCTATCAATAACTTTTTGGGTTGATATTCATCAAACCTTATAGCAGGGGCAATGTTCTCCGTCATCCGTTTAAAATCTTCATCCAAAAAGGGCACCCTCACTTCCAGCCCATGGCTCATGCCCATCACATCGGTATCCCGCAAAAGTTGATTTTGCATATACAGGTTTGTCTCAAACCAGGCGGCATCCATTTCATCGTAATTGCTGATTTTCGGCATCTGCTTATTGTTGAATAAGATACCTTCAACCTGGCTCAAATCAATGTCCAGTATTTGTGCGATATCGGCCGGGGTATAATGCCCTCTTAATAACAGGTAATCGGCAAGCGGGTGATTATAAGTTAAAAACGAGATCTTTTTATAACGGTCAGACGTGAAAAAATTAGCAGCGGTAAATATGGCAGTGGGGATTTTCCGCATACTCTTCAGGTATTTTATCCTGTTAAATGAAGGATAACCGCCGAATAACTCATCAGCGCCAACACCGGATAACACTGCTTTCAACCCATCTTCGTGAGCATATTTGCTGATAAACCAGGTGTTGATGCCATCGGTAGTAGGCAGGTCCATATCATCAATTATCTGCGGCAAAAACTCTTCAAAATCCTCCTGCTTTACCAAATGAGCAAATTTATCGCCCTCAATTTCCTTTAGTACCAGGGTTTGATACGTACGCTCATCGTATGCTTTCTCATTAAAATAGATGGAAATGGTTTTCAGCTGCGCTTTCTTCTCCTCATTGGCCAATAGTGTGATCAGGCTGGAATCGATACCCCCGCTCAAAAACACACCAATAGGTGCATCGGCTATCAGCTGGCGGCCAACTGAAAATTTCAGGGCAGCCTGTATCGCTTCTTTAGCCTCCTCCACATCAATTATGGGGGTTTCGTTTATAACCACGTGATACGAATGCATTTCGTAAGTGCAGGTATCATGGTGCCAGCACAAAAACTCTCCTTTTGATAAACTATAAACGTTTTTTAAAGTAGTATAAGGCTCGGGGATATGCCCGTAAGCTAAAAATCTCACCGGCCAGGTCTCATCGGTTTCATTAGCGATCCCCGCTTTCTTTAAGGCCTTTACCTCCGATGAAAAACTTAACTGTCCTCCTTTGATATGATAATAAAGGGGTTTTACACCCGAACTATCACGTACCAGGTAGGTCAGTCTTTTTTCGACGTCATATAAAGCGAAAGCAAACATGCCCCGGAGTTTGGAAAAAGCTGCCATCCCCCAATGCAGGTAGGCCTGTATGATCACTTCGGTATCGGTACCTGAATGAAATTTAGCGCCCAGGTTCAATAGTTTTTCTTTCAGATCAGGATAGTTATAAATTTCGCCGTTAAACGTTATCCATACCCGCTGCTGAACATCGGCCATAGGCTGATGCCCGTTTTGGCTCAGGTCAATAATCGATAGCCTCCGGTGTCCGAATACAAGGTTTGCTTTTTCATCACAAAATATACCTTCATCATCAGGGCCGCCATGTTTTAGGGCCTGGCACATGATATTTACTTTTTTACGAATTTCTTCTGTTTGCAGTTGGGTGGAAATTATTCCTGCGATCCGGCACATAGTAGAGGTATTTTCATAGCTTCGCCTCGTAAGTCACATAAGACGAGTGTAACTTATTAATTTACAGCAATATATGTTTTGATTTATATTGCTTAATATTGAAATATACTGGCATTAAATTAAATGAAAAAATACCACTTAACCAGTATAAAACTATTCACATAATGCATGTTACTCACATTATATTAGCTTTAAAACCTGGTTATCAGGGATGCAGCAACATGGATTATTATTGAGCAGCCAAGGCTCTCTAAACGCAGTGCCAATTGTTTTTGCGAACGGTACGAAATAATTTCGCCGCTCATGCCTTTAAGGGGGCCGGCCTTTATGATTATCTTTTCTCCGGGGAGCAAATTCTCTTCAGTAACTTCCAGTTCAAGGGAGCTGGTCATCAATAGCCTTAGATCGTCGATCTGCCGGTCGGGCATCGACGCAACTTTCCCTCCGAAATAAATAAACCGGGCCACACCTTTGGTCATCAGCACTTCTGATTGCTCATGCTCGGCAATGTGAACGAAAAGGTATGACTTAATAAATGGTTCGTCTACCCATTTTTTTCTGTCGCTCCATTGCTTAAGCTGGCGCCTTATGGGCAGGTATGTTTCGATGCCTTTATTTACCAGTGCTTGTTGGGCTTTTTTCTCGGCCCTGGGATTTGTATAAACCGGATACCATTTATTTGTTCCTGTTTTTAACCTTATATCCATGTATCAGTAAGAGCATTATTTAAACCAACGCCTGTAATCCCACCATTTGTACTCTTTTTTGTCAACATAATAATCCGACCCCTCATAGCCGCTGTAATCAGAATAATAGTAATAATGAGTGCCATGATTTTCACCCGTAAACTTAGTGGTATAATACCTGGAATGAAGCAGATCTTCGGCAAAAGCATTTAAGATGATCACCGTATTATCCAAATGATATTCATTGGCAATGCGTTGCGGAACTGTAGCGGCATAAAATTTTGATTTGCCTGAGCGAATCACAAAAATATTGATATCGCTCATCCTGATCAGCGGTATCGCATCCGAAACCAAACCAATTGGCGCGGTATCGATCATGATGATATCGTATCTTTTTTTAAGCTCTTCGATCAATACCTTCATACGGTCGGTATGCAGCAATTCCGATGGGTTTGGAGGTACCGGACCCGACAGAATAATATCTAAATTTTCCTGGCCCGAACTGCGTATCACATCATCAGAGGTACATTGGTTGGCCAGGTAATTACTCAATCCCTTGTCATTTGGCATATGAAAGGTTTTGTGCAAACGCGAGCGCCGTAAATCCGCAGCTATCAGTATTATTTTTTTATCGATTAGGGATAAGGTACTGGATAGGTTAACGGCTATAAATGACTTTCCTTCGCCCGCTACTTCAGATGTAATGCAAATGATCTTGCTCTCTTTTTTGTCTGATGAAATAAAACTTAAATTAGTACGTACAGAACGGACAGATTCAGCAAAAATAGATTTGGGCCGGCTTACCGCCAGAATTTGGGTATTGTCTTCATCAATTACTTCCGGGAATTTCCTGATTACCCCAATGATCGGTATGGTAGTCAAACTTTCAACGGTTTCCTTATCATAAATATAAGGGTTCAATATCCTGATCAGGATGATCAGGCCCAGGCCAATGGCAAACCCGATGATCAGCGCCGTGCGGTGAATGTTGTGCTCATCCGGCGAAACGGGATTGTTGTTAACCTGGGCGGGTTCAATGATGGTTGCTCCGGGTAATATTGCCGACCGGCTGATCTGCGCATCTAATCGTTTTTCAGACAAGAATGAATATACTTTGTCATTGATCTCAAAGTTGCGCTGCAAAGCGATCATATCGCGTTCGGCGGCGGGCAAGGTTGATATTTTTTCGTTAACTACCGCTACCTGGCCATCCAGGAAACTCATGTTTTTATTAATGCGCTCAATTGAGGCATCGATATTGTTTAATGCCGCATTTTTGATCTGTAATACCCGCTGGTCGATATCCCTTATGGTTTGCGAGTTACTATTATAAGTTTTAAGCAGGCTGTTTTTTTCCACCAATAAATTATCCAGGCTGTTGATCAGTCCGGCCAGCATAGGGTCAATGGGCCCTTCCAAATTAAAATTGAGGCTGATGTTATCTTTTTCCCTGGCAATTTGCGCTTTAAGCTGATCAAGGGCGATCAGTTGGATCTTTAACAGTGAACGTTGTGCTTCCAGGTCTTTTATTTTGCCCAGTTCGCTCTCAGATGCCGAAGTAACGTTCATTATTTTCGTTTGCTTCTTAAACTGTTCGATCGATTTTTCCGACCCGTTTACGGTGTTGGAGAGTGACCCCAGCTGATCATCAATAAATTTGATCATCTGTGTGGCCGACTGTGTTTTATGGTTTTTGTCGTAATTGAGGTACTCCCGCATAATAGCGTTCAGCACATCGGCAGCAAATATCGGGTCAGAATCAGTTTCCTGCAGCGAAATAATATTTGAGTTTTTCACTACCTCGCTTGTTCGCAGGCCTCCTTTTACGCGGCCAACAAAATCTTCGGGTATATTAAACCTGAACATGAAAATAGTGCTTTTAGCTAGACCTCCGGGGTATTTAATACTGAAGGCGGTATTGCCAATAGTTACCGGGCTGTTGTAAGCGAAGGTTTGGTGCGTCAGCTTAGCGCCAATTTTATAACTGAGGTCAAAAGTGCTGCTATTTATAGGCTTAAAAGTGATCAGATCGTGATAAAAGTTCAAGCTGTCGAACTTTAAAAGCTGGATATTGAGCAGTTTTTGGGGATATACTTCGGTAGTGCGCACCCTGCCGGCAATATAAAAGCTTACCCTATAGTCAAGCGTCCTGATTGCGCTTAAAATGAGGGTGCGGCTTTGCAAAACAAATGTTTCGCTCTGTATTTTTGAGGGGCCCCGGTCATTGCTGCTGATTATGCCTACCAGGTCAGAAAATTCAGACTTTTTCTCTTCTATCTTTAGTGTGCCCGAGGTGGCATAAGTTTTTGGGGTATACCACAGGTAAGTGTATGAAATAAGGAGGGATATGATCACCGAAGCTGCTATCCAATACCACCGGCTGAACAGTATTTTGGCGATCTTAAAATAATCAATTTCCTGGTGCGGTAATTTTTTCGCGATTTTTTCAGTCTCTGACATTTAACGATGAATAAGCGTGTAAATGATTAGCGCTGTATTAAGCAGGATCAAAGCAGGCTGTAAGGTAGTGGTCACATTTTGTATCTGATCGTTTTTTGCCGCCCGTTTATTTTGTGCAATATATATAATATCATTGTTTTGCAGTATAATTCTCGGGTCTGCCAGTGTTTTTATGTTGCTCAAGTCAACTTCTGTCACCTGGGGATTTTGAGGATCGCCACGGATGATCTTGATATTCCTTTCATTGGCCTTCTCAGTAAGGCCGCCTGCTTCACCTATCATTTCAACTAAGCTTGTTCTGTCTTTTACTAAAGGGAAATTCCCCTGTGCCTTTATCTCGCCAAGGATGGTAACTTTCAGGTTCACAATTTTTAGCTCGATAATGGGGTCTTTCAGCAGGTTTTTACGGTAAAGGTCCTCTACTTGTTTCTGGGCCTCAGCTCTTGTAAGCCCGGCGATCTGAACATGACCGATAACAGGCAGTGCTACTGTGCCATCATCTTCCACCTGGTAGGTTTGGCCTTGCGAAGAGTTTGTGGTATTACCGCCGCTGGTTGTTGTTACAGGGGCTTCGTCAACAATGTATTTTGTACTTTGCAGGTTGCGGATCTGCAATACATCCTGCGATCTGATCCGGTAATCGGTAGTGCCTTTACCGCTGCCAGCTTGGTTAATCTGCTGTAGGCTGTCGGTAACAGGTTGCTGAAACAGCACTTGCTGCTGTTTGAAGGAGCAGGAAGAGAGAGACAATATTCCTATAAGCAAGCCTGTGGCAATTAGGGTGGTGTAAAACCGCATATACAATTGGACTGCATATTTATTTAAACTACGCAGCAATTCCAAAAATACATATTTTGTCTTTATTAAGCGTGTACTTTTTCCACAAACGCAGAGTTTAAAAATTTCGCTGATTGTAGCGGTATTTTAATGCTTAGGCCAATTTCCATTACCCGGTAAAGGTAACCCCGGCCCGCATTCGGATCAGGCACCGGTGGCAACCCGAGCTAATTAGCTTTGGGCAAGGTGGTAGCGGGGTTCATCGGTTCCGGTTTCATCCCCGTCCAGGATACCCTTGTTTATACAAACAGGTTGCGCAGGGACAAACCTTCGCGCTCTTTTGAACGGATAAAGAAAGTGATAGACCAGTTAAACAGCAGGCAAACCCCCAGGATCACACCAAGCAATATGGAATTGCCATAATCCCTGAAGAACAATACTGTACCGATGCAAAGCACATTTAAACCGGCCAGTATTAAAGTGGTTTGCAAGTGGGTAAACCCAAGCTTTAACATGCGGTGATGGATATGATTACGGTCGGCGGCAAAAGGGGATAAACCACTTGATATCCGCAGGATGAAAACCCTTACGGTATCAAATATAGGGCCTATCAAAATGGCTACCGCCAAAGCAGGTGCCGAGAAAATTTCGGGTGTTTTAACGTTGGTGAATTTATTTAGCTCAATGAATTTTATAGCCATTACTACCGATATTAACCCGATGAGGAGGGAGCCGGTATCGCCCATAAATATTTTGGCAGGTGTAAGATTAAACTTCAAAAAGCCAAATATGGCGCCTACCATAGCTAATGAAACAGCTGCCAGCTCATACTGGTGCATATAGATAAACATGGCGGCAAAACAACCATTTACTACCACACCAGTGGTTGCGGCCAGTCCATCGATCCCATCGATCAGGTTAAAGGCGTTTATGATCAATATAACGGTAAGAACAGACAATGCCACACTTGGCCAGTAAGGCAGATCGTAAATGCCGAACACACCATACATGCTGGTCAGCCTGATATTACCTGCAACAACTAAAATAGATGCTACTATAAACTGTATGAAAAATTTAGTGCGAGAATTTACTCCTGACAGATCGTCCTTTAGTCCCATGGCAAACAGGATGATACAAGCGGTAAGCAAATAATTTATGGGTAATGACTTTTCAGTCATACTGAACAACAAGGAGGTAATGGTAAAGCTAACAAAAATGGCAACGCCGCCCAGGCGTGGTATTCCATGATCATGCTGTTTCCTGAAATGCCCCAGATCATCATATAAATGCCTTGCACGGGCCACATGAAGAATAGAAGGGATAGCGAGGAGTGTTATCAGAACCGAAACGGCCACGATAACAATATAATAAACTATGTGGTAAGAATGTAAAAGTTCTGTCATGGAATATAATTATAATTATTCCTTAAATTAATCATTGTTAAAAAACTGCACCAATTTGCGAAGCGGCTTTAGCAAGATGGTTAAAACCGGCAACAAAATATGGTTATTACGCATGGCTTTCAGGTCAAAACGTGTCGCTTGTACACGATTACTTAAACTATGGTTACTAACCCCGCCAATAACCATTTTCACCATCACCCTGCTAATATAAATTGCGCCCTGCCTGTTGGCATGCATAAATCTTAACATTAGTTCATAATCAGCAGCGCTTCCGTAGTCAAGACGGTATTTTCCGTATCTTTCAAACAACTCCCTCCGGCAATAAAATGTAGGGTGCGGGGGCATCCAGCCAAAATTAAACATCCCGCTTTTATACTCCCCTGAACGCCATTTACGTAAAACTTTGCCGTTCAGATCTACATAGTCCAAATCGCCATATACTATATTAATATTGGTTTCCTGGCTTGTAAAGGCCTTTGCTACCTCAGTCAATACATGATCATCTGCTAAATAGTCATCCGCATTTAACGTGCCAATGATGTCGCCTGTAGCCAGGGCTATACCCTTATTCATGGCATCATAAATCCCATTGTCGGGTTCTGATATCACCGCATCAATTTTATTTCTGTAAGTGTTGATAACTTTTATAGTGCCATCGGTTGAACCACCGTCAACAATGATATATTGGATATTGTTGAATTTTTGCCCCATTACCGAATTAATGCAACGTTCGACGGTATTTTGGGCATTATATACCACGGTGATCAGCGAAATTTTTAAATCCTGCATTGCTGGAAAAGTACATTTTTTTTATAGACAATTTTGGAATTGCTGCGAAATATAAACAAATATGCAGTCCGATTGTACAGGCGGTTTTACACAAGCCGGATCGCCATGGGCCTTATGCGCTGAAAATTTTGACAGCACCCGACTGATCGGATTACCAGGGTAACCCTGCGGTCAACATACGCGAAAGAGTTATTGACTAATTCTTCAGTTCCCAAAGCCAACAGCCAATGGTGTTATCACGTTAATTAAATAAGCAGCAAGGATTGTAAATGGGGTAAGGCCACGAGCCTGAATTGCTGTATAATTCCCCTTGCTGCAATATTTATTGAGCTAATCTCCGGATCAAAACAGTGACAATCCGGTAACGTGCCTAAACCTGTGAATTTCTAAAATGCTTTAACCCACCTACCGCATAAGTATATAGAACGACAATATCCCCCATATATCGCTTTATATCGCGTTAATAACTAAATAAGCAGCAAGGATTATAAATGGGGTAAGGCCACGAGCCTGAGTTACTATATAATTCCCCTTGCTGCAATATTTATTGAGCTGATCTCCGGATACAAACAACAGGCAATCCGATAGTGTGCCTAAACCTGTGAATTTACTAAATGCATTGATTCACCTGCTGTTTGGATCCGGGGACTATGAAATTCAAGTTGATATAACCGATCTTGCTTAAGACAGGCAAATATGCGCAGGATCAATTTATAACGGATAGCGTTGACGACCGCCATTTTTGGCTTCCCATCGGTCTTGGTCTTCCTTTCATAATACCTTTTCATTTCTGTATCACACCTGAGCGCGTTCAGCGCACAGATATGCAATAAGGCCTTCATTTTCTTGTTCGCCACATGGGATACCCTGGTTTTTTTCTTCATTAATCCGGATTCTGTTTTAAAGGGCGCCACTCCTGCATAGCAGGCGAATTTTTTCGGGCAGGTGATATCCCGGAATTCATTGGTTGATAAAATCACCTGTATAGCCGTAACATTTCCAACACTCTTCACCGAAGTTATAATTTGATGGAGCCGGCTTAAACGCTCATCGCCTTTGATCAGATTTTGAATACTATTATTGATCTCTAGAAAATCCAATTTAAGCGCCTCATCAGAGTTTTTGCAGAGTTTCTTAATTTTCTGATGAAGCCCGATGCCGATATATTTCTCTTGTTCTTTCAGGCGATTAACAACCGACATCGACATGCTGGATATTCTGGTTCGGAGTGTATTCAGGTACATCAGTTCTTCTATAATTGGTCTCCTGGGTTGCCACAACTTCAAATGGAGCTGGTTTTTCTCCGCATAGACGGCTATCCTGATAGCGTCGGTCTTATCATCTTTGCCGCGCACAAGCCCCAGTGACCGTTTGATCCGCAACGCGTTTTCGCAAACCACATTTACTTTAAGTTTGCGAAATGCCATAAGCGAAGGATTACAATAAAGACCGGATTGTTCCATGCAGAAAAGCGCCTTTTTAAGTGAAAATCCGGGTATTTTTTCCTTTAGGCCTTCGCAAAAACCAATGACAGCGGGTGTGTTATTTTGGTGTTCCTCATGAAAAAGCATTTGTCCCCCCGATACGATCGCGTAGTCCAATTCATTCTTGGACACGTCAATTCCTATAAACCAGTTAAATTTTTTCTTCCTTACTTTATACGTTTCCAAATTATTCATTTTAATCCTGATCTAGAACCCGTGGTTTCCAATCAGGAGCTAATTTAAAGTCTCACAAATTAAGTTAAAATTATTAAAAATGATTTAATTAATCAATTAAATAATATAATTAGTTAATTTAATGATGTAATACATTAAATATCAATGAAATTGATATTTAATGCGTCTGCTATATTTGCTTCACGTCACTTTTAGATGGGCAAAACAACTTATAATCGCATTAAATCCGTATTGGCGGAAAAGGAGAAAACAAACCTTTTTTTGGCCGAGCAACTAGAGGTTGCCCCGGAAACGGTATCCAAGTGGTGCACCAATACCGCTCAACCATCTATTGAAAAACTATTTGCAGTAGCCAGGGCTTTAGATGTTGATGTCAGGATCTTATTAATATCAACTAAAAGCTAACCCGGTTTGAATAGCCCGGGGTTACTCAGGTATTTACGAAAGCAAAACCCACACCGGTTGGTGTTGGCAGTTTTGACTTCATTGATGCCCTTAAAGCATATTGGATCAAGATGATCGAATTATGGGTGTCCCGATATCCGGCCCTGCGCAGGGATAGGGATAAGCTGGCGCCGGTAAGCCTGCGCCGGGTTTATTTTTCGAGCTGTTCAGCCTTTGCAAAAGACAGATCGGCCATTTTTTGAAGGTGCAATCCGCGATCATGTTCCTGGTCGCTTCTGGGAAGTCTGAATTTATTAAAATGCAGATCTTAATTTACAGCAAGGAAAATATTTAATCTTATTCGCTGGGTCACGGATTCGATACAGGTTTCCAGTTCCTTTTCTTCCAATTGATGTGGAACATTTGCAATGAAAATCTTTATCTACGGGCTTTTTTTAATCTCGTAAATCATAAACCTTATTGATATGGGCGATTTTGTTTCTTCGGTAGCGTAAACGCATTAACAGAAATCTTTAAAAAGGTGATTGAAAGTGTTTCAAATAGTTCAAAATGGGATATTTAAAAAATGATAGCGACCGACAACTCAAAAAACACATCAACGGATACCTCGCTTTGCAGGAAGTAAGTATAATACGATCCGGGTATCACCGCTGAAGGGACTCTAAAAAACAATCAAAATGAGGGTGAGTGATAACCTTGAGATTATCGAAACAAGACAAGTGCGGTTTTTCAACAAAGAAGCGTTGCATAAATTCACCAACTACGGAAAAACAATCTTGATTAGCAGGTGTTAAATATAAGGTAACCAAAATCGCACCTTCTGAATACCTCAATCACACGCCATGGAAGAACAACCGAAACTCCCAGACCTCACTGACGCAGAAAGAAATGCATTGGAAGAACTTATGCCCGATGAAATGAGCGAGATCATAACCTCAGGTATCAAACGCCGGCACTTTCTAAAACTCTTCGCCGTGACGGGTACAAGCTTACTGGCCGTGCATCTGTTGGGCATCGAACAATTGATGGCCCGGAGCGCTCCAATTGAACAGCAAGCACCCGTATTAATTGAGAACGGGATCAATATTTCATTTAAAGTCAATGGCAGTGCGCAAAAATTAATGGTTGATTCACGCATGACACTGCTTGATACGCTTCGGGAACGTCTTAATTTAACAGGCTCAAAGAAAGGTTGTGATCATGGCCAATGTGGCGCGTGCACGGTGATCGTGGATGACAGGCGCGTGCTATCCTGCCTTACCCTTGCTGCAACCTGTGAGGATAAAGAAGTCTTTACGATCGAGGGACTGGCTATTGGCAATGAATTGCATCCGATGCAAACCTCCTTTATCAAACATGATGGGTTCCAGTGCGGATACTGCACCCCGGGACAGATATGCTCGGCGGTTGGATTAATGGGTGAAGCAAAAAACGGGGAGGCCAGTTATGTGACCGCCAATGTACGGGAGAAAACCAGTTCTGTAAAACTTTCCAATGAAGAGATCCGCGAACGCATGTCAGGTAATATCTGTCGCTGCGGCGCCTATCCAAATATTGTAGATGCCATACGCGAAGTGCACGGGGATAAAGCAGTGGCGCAGGTTTGGCAGTTTGCCGACGGAACCATTTAATTGTACCTCTTTTATTATTCAATAAAGCATTCATTATGAGACCATTTAAATACGCTAATGCATCCGATCCCGCCACGGCAATCGGCATCGTATCTGCCAATCCAACCGCTAAGTATCTTGGTGGAGGAACCAACCTTGTCGACCTGATGAAAGAAGATGTAATGCGTCCTTCCGATTTGGTCAACGTGACACGGTTAAAATATGGAAAGATTGAGAAGCAGGGGAACGGGGTATCCATAGGTGCTACGGCCACTAATGCCTTCACGGCTAACGACGAGATCATCCGTAAAAATTATCCATTGCTTTCCATGGCCATACTCGCAGGTGCCAGTGCGCAGATACGCAATATGGCTACCAATGGTGGCAACCTGAATCAGCGCACGCGTTGTACTTATTTTTATGATGTAAATATGCCCTGTAATAAACGCGAACCAGGCGCCGGTTGCGCTGCATTGCATGGCGTGAATAAAAACCATGCAATTTTTGGCTGGTCAGAAAAATGCGTGGCCACTTATCCTTCTGATATGTCGGTAGCACTAGCTGCGCTGGATGCAGTTGTACATGTAGAAGGTATTAATAACACCAAGCGAAGTATTCCATTTGCAGATTTTCACCGGCTTCCGGGCGATCATCCCGAAAAAGATAATAATTTGAAGCACGAAGAGTTCATCACCTCAATACATTTGCCTGCAAACGGGCTCGCAGACAAGTCATATTACCTGAAGATCCGAGAACGCTCTTCGTATGCTTTTGCACTGATTTCTGTTGCCGCGGCTTTGGCAACAGATGGCAATATGATCAAAGATGTACGAATCGCCCTGGGCGGAGTTGCGCATAAGCCCTGGCGCGCATCGGTTGCCGAGCGATGGTTGATTGGAAAACATGCCACGGAAGCAAACTTTTTGGCAGCGGCAACAGCTGAACTCAAATACGCTAAACCATTGGAGCATAATAAATACAAAGTGGGCCTGGCCGCTAAAGCCATCGTGCGTGCCCTTGAGGGTGCCATGCAGGGCGGTGTCTACGGAGCTATGGAAGCAGAATCAACAACCACCAACAAAAACTAAGATCATGAGTGAAACCGGTAAACCAATAAGCCGCATTGATGGGCGTATGAAGGTTAGTGGCAAGGCAACCTATTCTGCAGAGAATAACTTTCCGAACATGGCTTACGCTTTTCCTGTTCGCGCGACCATCGCAAAAGGAAAGATCGCATCAATTGATGATGCCGTAGCCAAAAAAGAACCCGGCGTAATTGCCGTGATCAGTTATAAAAACGCGTTTAAATTAAAGCCGCTTGATATGCAGGCGCAGATGAAAGCCGGTGCCGCGTTTCTTGGCGAGAACCTGCCGCCGCTGCAGGATAATATTGTTCATTATCCGGGGCAGTTTGTAGCTTTGGTAGTGGCCGAAACTTACGAGCAGGCGCGTACAGCGGCTTATAAGCTAAAAGTGCGTTACACAGTAGAGAACGGGGCAGTTGATCTTCAAGCCGAATTGCCTAAAAGTAATAAACCAAAGATGTTCATGGGTGAAGAAGCCCAGGTCAACGAAGGCAAGGCCGCTGTCGCACTAGCTGCCTCGTCCCAAAAAGTCGAGCATACTTATTCAACCCCGGTTGAACACCATCACCCAATGGAACCACATGCTACGGTTGCGGTATGGGAGGGAACGGATAAACTTACCTTACATGACGCCACCCAGGGTGTTGGCCTTACCGGTGCTATTGCTGCCTATTTTCTCGGCTTGAAACCGGAAAATGTCCGCGTCATGGCACCTTTTGTTGGCGGGGGCTTTGGCTCGAAAGGCCTTTGGCTGCATACGCTTATCGTTGCGATGGCTGCGAAGGCAGCGGGCCGCCCGGTTAAGCTTGCCCTAACGCGGCAGATGATGCAGACCAACGTTGGTCATCGCGCGGCAACTATTCAGCGGGTGGCGCTCGGAACAGACGCCGCAGGAAACTTAAGCGTGTTACGTCATCATACCGATACTTATAATAACCTGACGCAGTTCTTTGAGCCCAGCGGCAAGCAGTCGCTTGTTTTGTATCAGGCTCCGCTTCGCGAGGTTACCTACAATGTAGCGCAGCTCAATCGCAGCACCCCGACGTTCATGCGGGCTCCCGGCGAAACTCCAGGGACTTTTGCACTCGAGTCTGCAATGGATGAGATGGCTTTTCAATTAAAGATGGACCCAGTAGAATTCCGGATTAAAAATCATACAACTAAAGACCCGATGAAAGGGCATGACTTCTCCAGCGAATTTCTGATAGACTGTTACCGCATCGGCGCAGAGCGGTTCGGATGGTCTTCCCGCAGCACGGAACCCAGGCAGAAACGGAACGGGAAATACCTTGTGGGTTACGGAATGGCCACAGCTACATACCCCGGCGGGCGTAGCGCAGCATCGGTTAAGGTACTAATGAATGCTAAAGGCGATGTAACGGTGATGACTGCAGCTATTGACATCGGGACAGGAACTTATACTGTGCTGGCGCAAACTGCGGCCGATGCACTCGGTGTACCGGTTGACCACATCGAGGTGAAGATCGGCGATTCAAGTCTTCCTCCTGCGCCGCTGGCTGGCGGTTCGCAAACAACGGCGAGTATTCATCCTGCAGCTTTGGACGCTTGCGCGTTGCTAAGAAAAGAGCTTACTGCCCTCGCGATCGCTGACCCAAATTCGAAACTAAATGGCCGTAAGCTGGAAGAGATAGGTTATGCGGACGGCAAACTTTTCGTAAAAGGCGATGACACAAAAACTGACACGTATTTAAATATCCTAAGGCGGGCAAAGCGAAGCGAAATTGAGGCTTGTGCTACTACGTTGCCGGTCTCCGGTGCTGGCCTTACAGTTCCGAGTGCACTTTGCACACCGAGCCAAACTCCGCCCGAACAAAACAGTGATATTAAGCAATATGCTTTTCATTCTTTTGGTGCCCAATTCGCCGAAGTATGGGTAGATGAAGACTTTGGCACTATCAGGGTTAAACGCTTTACCAGTGTTCAGGATGTAGGCCGGATTATGAACGAGAAAACAGCGCGGTCACAAATTATTGGTGGTGTGATCTTTGGTATCGGCGCGGCACTCATGGAAGCAACGGAGTATGATAAACGCTGGGGTAACCCGGTAACACGGACGCTGGCCGATTATCATGTACCCGTTCATTTAGATGTCCCACCGATCGATGTTCACTTTATCGGTAAGCCCGATCCACATATTTCACCTATTGGCGCGCGTGGCATTGGGGAAATCGGGATCACGGGGGTATCTGCGGCTATAGCAAATGCTGTATTTAATGCAACCGGCAAAAGATTAAGGGATCTCCCATTGACGCCAGAAAAGTTTTTTGATGTATAACCGATCGTCTTTTAAATTGCTTTAGTCCTATTTCCATAGCAGTATTTTAATTGTATTGTTCTTGATTTACAACAGTAAAAAATCCTCGTGAGCGATTCAGTGAGTTGAATTCTCGCATTATTATAGAAGGCCTAATAATCAGAAGTATAGGTGGTTAGGTTCGAATCCCTTCCCTCACCGCCAAAGAGCAAATTAAAACCCATCAAAAGCCTGTAAATCAACGATTTACAGGCTTTTTTATTTTTACCACTTCATCAATTATGTCAAAAAAAGGCATATTCCAGTGAGCGATTCGTGTAGTAGTGCCTTCGGGCAGCGATCGCTCACTGAAAGTGATGCAATGACCTGACATACAGCATGTTCGAAAATAAAACATCTTGTGTCCAATGGCTTATTTATCGACATTTATTCACTTTAATTAATGACTTATGTTAGAAAAAAGCTTTGGTTTGCTGTTTTACTTAAAGCAAACCCCCAGTTACAAGGATGACCGGATGTATGTTTATTTAAGGATAACCGTAGATGGTATATCTAAAGAGTTGTCTACCAAAAGATTGTGGTTTGTTTCCAAATGGAATGTTAGGGCAGGAAGAGCAGAAGGTTTCCTTATGCAGAAAAATCCTTTTTAATTCGTTGACTATCATTGTTGAAATTTTTATAGTTAAACCTCCTGTTGTAAACTCGCATATAGCTCCTGACGCTTTAATAAAGCCTCGCCCTTGTTTTTGATTTCCTCTACCTTGTCCGGGTATTCTTCGGGGTCGGGTAGTTGCGCAATCGCCTCGGCATACTTCATTTGCCCGTTCAATGTATTGACCCGTTGCATAGCCTCATCGTAAAGATGTAGCTTTTCCGCAAGGCGTTCGTTGTCGTCAGGATGTTCGTCCAAAGGTTCTTCAAAATCATCGTTGCCCGGTTGTTCTTCCGGTTGAGAGCTAAACAAATTGCTATCAGCAGCTTTGGGAGCAACAGGTGTATCGGCGGTTGCTTTTTTATCCTTATCGGTTGTTGCCTGTTTTTTTGCCTTGTCCAGTTCCTTTTGATAGGCTTCCGCATTGGCAAACACCTTCTCGATTTGCTTTACCGGCTCGGTGATATATCTGAAAAATGCCTCATCCAATTCCTGCGGACTGCCTTTCAATAACATCGGGGGCAAGGTCTTGCCTGCGGTAGATTTTGGGTCTTTTGCAAATAGCATTACCGACACGGTTTGTGTTCCGCTTTCATTTTGGTGGATATTGATTTGCAGGTTTCCGCTGATGGATAAGCCTGCGACCAGTTCAAAAAAGTTCGTTTTCATAGCTGTTATTGGTTTTTGATTAAATTTTCTAAAGCAATGGCCGAACGGCCATCGGCGGTAAAAGGAATTTCGTTTACAGTCAATGCCTCCGCTACTGCCTCATCGCTTGTCAGGTAGTCGTATACTTTTTCTAAAGATTTATAAAGAAATTGGTTGAGTTTGGTGGCGATACCTGTTAGCCATGCTTCCAAAGCATCGATTTCATCGTAGATATAATCATGGAAACGGGGGCCATTTGACGGATAACCGCCCATATCGGCAATTACACCATTGCCCCGGCTACGGTTAATAATCCTGGGCTGTAATTGGATACCCCCTTTTTCTATCAGCCCCATGACCCGGCGATCAATGTCCGGCAATGAAAAAGCAAATTTTTCATCGGGTTCATACACCTTCCATGAAGTATTTTCTATGGTATTCTTGAGGGTGACAATTTCTACTTCTGCGCTAAACCCGCTTCCATCCCCCTGACTGTAGAAGCCGTCGAATGTGATGGTATTTTTGTCAACCGTGATGCCGAAGGAACTGCAGAGCGTTACAAAACTATCATAAACAAACTCCCACCATAAAAGCACAAGGTTAAAATCACGATGTTCGGTAATCGCTTTTTCTTTGGCCTCTGCATTCAATTCTTCAAAATCGTAGATTTCAAGTCTTATCGTTTTCATGATTTACCATCCCCTTTTTTTAGCCAGTGATTTAATTTCTTTTAAGCTGATTTTATGACAGCCGACCCGGATAAATTTTGCATTGATTTCGAATACTTTGTACCTGTCCATGAGCATCTGCGGACAATTTTTGCATCCGCCCTGCGCAATGACCGACAATACGACTGCATAGAATTGCTTACCGACTGCAACGGGGACTTCTACTCTTTGAGAGGTTTCTATTCTTTCCGTAGCCTGATTGAAGCGCAAATAATCAAATCCGTCTGCCGTTGTGATGTAATTGGTTTGAAAAGCCCGCCACCGTTTCAAATTGTTTTTTTGAAAACGTAATGCTTCGGCCTGCTCTCTCATGGCCTGTGCCTTTCGTAACTCTCTTTCCTTTTGCAATACCTCGTGGTACGCCTCAAGGTTCTCTATTTTGCCTGCCCTTACTAATACCTCGGGCATCTCATAACCGAAGAAATCGGCATAGCGTTTAGCTTCGGCAAACACCGACTGAATATCTAAAATGTGTTTTTCCGGTTTACGGGCGTTATTGAGCGATCCCGCTATGCCTTTAATTTGATTGTACCACTTTTCGAATAATTCGTAGAATGGTAAACCGGGTCGGGTACATAAATCAAATCCAAATGCCGGGATGCCTGCCTGACCAAATTAATATGCGCTGATGTAGACCTGCTGTAAGTTCTGCGGGTAAATAAAACAGCTTGCTTTCCTTCATCATTACAGACATGTTTGGCAATTAAGAAATGATACCCATACGAATAGATATTTTCCTCCTCAAAAAACAAATTACTGGCTTTGGCTTCCTGCCCGATACTATTCGCCCAATGATGGGCGACTGTCGCTATATCCTTTACACTTTCCATCTTTATCCTTTTTGTCTTGAAATTGCCCAAACCACTTAAAAGTGGCTTAGGCTTTAAGCAAATGATTAGGCTGACTTTTTTGAAGCTCCCAAAAGCGTGATTTCATTGGTATGAAAATTTAAACTTGCCATCGGTTCGCCGTCCCGGCTCACCCACGGCCTTGCGGTCATGTGTCCGTACAATTGCACCAACAAGCCCTTGGTTAAATAAGGCGCTAAACCATCACCCCGCCAATAAGAGCAATCCACAAACGTGGTTTCTTCTTTTTGTTCCCCGCCTGATTTATACCTGCGGTTAATAGCGACCCTAAAGCCCGTTACCTTTTTGTCGCTGTTTGTTTTTCTCACGATAGCGTCTGCTACCAATCTTCCTGTAATTTCCATTACCTTTTAATTTTTAATGATTAAATAATTTGTTAACTCCTTCCTTTTTTTCCTGCGACCCTGCCCGGATAGCTATTTTTCAAAAGAAAAAACGGTAAAAAAGAAAGTCCAAAGGAGCGTGGCGTAAGCGGCTAAGGGAGAACTATAAGTCCCGGAGGGTGGCCGTAGCGAAGCGGAGGACATTATGCGTTCGTACGTGCCGCTGCCACGATCTTGGCGCCTCTTTTGTCCGTTTTTCTTGGAAAATAGCGTAGCGGTTAAATCAGCCATCTAACAATTAAGGCAGCAGGCAGAATGCCGGCGCATACAGTTTGCCCAAAGGCTTTTGCAGCCTGGCAAAAATGCCGTAGGGCACACCGTAAGGGATTGCAGTGGCATCCTGCGCAGCAGATACAGCGGAAAGCCCGGCCCCGATAACATCGGGGAAACGGCCAAACACTCAAGTCGTCGGGTTATTTGTTTCCTTTCTTTTTACCTATGACCAGCAAACCGCGCATTTTGATCTTGAGCATGCTGGCCGCTGCATCCAATTGAATGATAAAGGCTTTCTCCTGGTCACAAAACCTGGGTGGTAATTTGATACTATTCCGGCATAACCTTGTTTAATCACCTATTATGAAAAAACTGTTCCTCTTATTCCTGTGGCTATTTTGCGCAGGCCAGGTTACTTATGCTCAAAATGACCATAAATGGCACAAGCTGATCGGTCATGACCCAAAAAAAGGTAAAGAGTGGCTAGAAAAAGGGGCACGCTATGAAGTGACGGATGTGCTGGACAGTAAGCGCTTACGCGAATTATTCGCCCAAGGTCGACGATTATTCATCCTGAATCCGCCGGCACG
>Ga0193753_10000400_pt1 | contig 42996 bp, 35 predicted proteins | sample H1c2metaG_FD_144925 | JGI IMG/M metagenome (GOLD analysis project Ga0193753, IMG submission 144925) | Soil microbial communities from a riparian zone of the East river system, Colorado, United States - H1c2 | ecosystem: Environmental > Terrestrial > Soil > Riparian zone | place: USA: East...
CGCTGGCGGCGGCCATGAGGACCAGGAAGAAGCGCGGGACAGGCTGTTCGGAGGCCATGAACACCTCGTACCTCGGATCGCGGCGCGGCGCGCGCGGATCCCGTCGAGCCCCGCGCCGGGAAACCGGCCCAGGAGCTGATACGCTGGGCCGCAGTGCGCGCCCGCTTCCGCGTCGGCATCCTGGCCAAGCTGCTCCTGGCCTTCACGCTCCCGACCGCGCTCCTGTTCGGGCTGTTCGCCTTCATCGCGCACGAGGTCATGCGCGGCGACCTCGAGGCCGAGCTGGGCACCCGGCTGGCCGCGCTGGCCGCTTCCGCCGCGACGCAGTTCTCCGGCCGCAACCTGGCCGAGCTCGAGCCGGGCGACGAGGAGCATCTGATCTACACCGGCGCGCGCCGACGGCTGGGCGAGGTCGCCCGCGCGACCGGGGCCGCGCGCATGTACGTCTTCGACCGCGACTTCCGCTCGCGGGTGGACACCGCGCCGGACGTGCCGATCGGCAGCACCTACTACCACGCCGAGCTCGACCGCCACGAGCTCGAGCGGGTGTTCCGCCGCGGCCAGCCGGTCTCGTCGGTCCTGTTCGAGGGCCGCGACGGGCGCCAGTACAAGGCCGGCTACGCGCCGATCGTGTCGCCCGACAAGGCCGGCGCGGTCGAGCTGGCCATCGGGGTCGAGGCGCCGGCCACCTTCTTCGACCGCCTGGCCGACCTCCGCCGCAACCTGATCATCTACGGGGTCGGCTCCGCCGTCGCGATGGTGCTGCTCGCGGTCATCGTCGCGGTCCTCATCACGCGCCCGGTCCGCCAGCTGGCCGAGGCGGCCGAGCGGATCGGCCACGGCGACCTCGACCAGCCGATCGAGCCGCGCTCGCGCGACGAGATCGGCTTCCTGGCCCGGACCATGGACGAGATGCGGCGCGAGCTCGGCCAGCGCGATCAGCGGATGCAGCAGATGCTGTCCGGCATCGCCCACGAGGTGCGTAACCCGCTCGGCGGCATCGAGCTGTTCAGCGGGATCCTGCGCGAGGAGCTGCCGGCCGGCGACGATCGCCGCGCCCACGTCGAGCGCATCGAGCGCGAGGTGGCCTACCTGAGCGCGGTGGTGACCGAGTTCCTCGACTACGCGCGCCGGCCCGCGCCGGAGCTATCCGCGGTCGAGCTGGCCCCCCTGGCCGAGGCGCTGTGCGAGCTCGAGGCGGCCGAGGCGGAGCGCGCCGGCGTGGACCTGACCTGGCAGGTGGCCGAGGGGCTGGCCTGTCGCGGCGACCCGGTCCAGCTGCGCCGCGCGCTCCACAACCTGCTCAGGAACGCGATCCAGGCCGCCGCCGACGCCCCGCCCGGCGCCGTCGCGATCGCGGCCGAGCCGGACGACGAGGGCGGGGTGCGGGTCACCGTCGAGAACAGCGGCCCGCCGATCCCGGGCGAGGTGAAGCAGCGGATGTTCGAGCCGTTCTACACCACCCGCGAGAAGGGGACTGGCCTCGGCCTGGCGTTCGCGCGCGAGATTGTGCTCGACCATGGGGGTACCATCGAGGTCGACTCCGGCGAGCAAGGGACCCGCTTCCACCTGCGCCTGCGCCGCGCGGCCGGGTGAAGGGAGGCGAGAGGCTGTAGATGGCGACCATCCTCATCATCGACGACAACGAGACCATTCGCGAGGGGCTGGCCCACACGGTGCGCAAGATGGGGCACCGCGCGCTGGTGGCGGCGACCGGCGACGACGGCGTGGCGCAGCTCAAGGCGGCCGGCGAGGTGGACTTCGTCATCACCGACCTGCGCATGGAGGGGCTCGACGGGGTCGGCGTGCTGCGCCGGGTGACCGAGCTCGATCCCAGCCTCCCCACGATGATCATCACCGCGTTCGGCACGGTCGAGACCGCGGTCGAGGCGATGAAGCTGGGCGCGTTCGACTTCCTGACCAAGCCGTTCGCGCCCGAGGTGGTCAGGAAGTCGAACGCGCCCAGCCTCCCCACGATGATCATCACCGCGTTCGGCACGGTCGAGACCGCGGTCGAGGCGATGAAGCTGGGCGCGTTCGACTTCCTGACCAAGCCGTTCGCGCCCGAGGTGGTCAGGCTCAAGGTCGAGCGCGCGCTGGAGCTGGCCGCGGCCCGACGGGCCCGCCGCCGGCTCGAGGCCCAGAACGAGTACCTGCGCGGCGAGGTGGAGCAGCGCTACCAGTTCGCCGAGCTCATCGGCGGGTCCGAGAAGATGCGGCGGGTGTTCCGCACGGTCGAGCGGGTGGCGCCGACCGACTCGTCGGTGTTCATCGCCGGAGAGAGCGGCACCGGCAAGGAGCTGGTAGCCCGCGCGGTCCACAACCTCAGCAAGCGCGCGACCGGTCCGTTCATCAAGGTCAACTGCGGCGCGCTGACCGAGACGCTGCTCGAGTCGGAGCTGTTCGGCCACGAGCGCGGCGCCTTCACCGGGGCGATCAAGACCAAGCTCGGCCGGTTCGAGCTGGCCGACGGCGGCACCCTGTTCCTCGACGAGATCGGCGACGTGCCGCTGTCGATGCAGGTGAAGCTGCTCCGGGTCCTGCAGGAGCAGGAGTTCGAGCGGGTCGGCGGCGAGCAGACCGTCAAGGTCGACGTCCGCGTGGTCTCGGCGACCCACAAGAACCTCGAGGCCGAGGTGGCGGCGGGCCGCTTCCGCCAGGACTTCTACTACCGGCTGCACGTGGTCCCGCTCGAGCTGCCGCCCCTGCGCGAGCGGCGCGACGACATCCCGATCCTGGTCCACCACTTCATCGCCAAGCTCGGCCCCCGGACCAACCCGAACGTGCGCGCCATCGCCGACGACGCGCTCGGCCGGCTCATGGCCTACGCCTGGCCGGGCAACGTGCGCGAGCTGGAGAACGTGATCGAGCAGGCGCTGGTCTTCGCCGACGGGCCGACCATCGGGGTCGGCTCGCTGCCCGGCTTCCTGCAGGGCGGCGACGGGGACGAGCGGCTCGAGGTGCCGCACGAGATGTCGCTGCCCGAGATCCTCGAGGACCTCGAGCGCCAGCTCATCCTCAAGGCGTTCCGCAAGGCGAACGGGGTCAAGACCGAGACCGCCCGCCTGCTCGGCATCAAGACCAGCGCGCTCTACTACAAGCTGGACAAGTACGGCATCAGCTGAGGGGCCCGAGCGGCGCGGGGCGCCGAAAAACTGAGGGCGGCGAGCCATCGCGTCGCATTTTGGGGATCCGGGCCGCCAGCAAATCGTTGTGTGACGGGAGCTTGTAAGTGGCACAGCGTCTGCTTTGATCGATCTCGGGCAACCCCCCGTCCAACCAGCGGATCCGACCCGCCTTGTTCTCCACCTTCCTCATCCCGCTCGCCTTCGCGCTCCAGGTCCTCCTGGGCGCGCCGCCGTCGGCCGCGACCCCGCCGGCCGCGGCGCAGGCGGCCGCAGCGCAGGCGGCCGCGGCGCAGGCGGCCCGGACCGACTCGACCGCGACGGAGATGGTCCGGATCCAGCGCCAGCGGGCCCAGAAGCTGGCCGAGAAGCGGGTGCTCGAGCACACCTACGAGGCCCAGCTGGGCGAGCTCGACCGGCTCAAGCGAGGCAAGCCGTCGTGGCGGCGCGACCGCCAGATCCGCAGCAGCCAGGCCGACTCGCAGACCACCGCCGAGCGCCTGTCGCGCGCCGACCTCGAGCTCCGCGCCCTGGACGCTTCGCTGCGCCGCCAGCGCCAGGCGCTCCTGGCATCCATCGATCGCGAGCTGGCGCTCGGCCCGCAGACGCCGCGGCGCGCGCAGCTCGGCCGGCTGCGCGCCCAGGTCAGCGCCGCGCTCGCCCCGCGCGTGCGCAAGATCCTGGTCCCCGACGATACCCTCGACGAGATGGCCGACCCCGACCAGCTGGCCGAGCAGATCGCGCTCATCCAGCAGGCCGAGGGCGAGCTGCGCGGCGAGCGCGAGGCGCTGCGACAGCGCGAGGACCGCTACGCCCGCATGGCGCGCCTGCGCGAGCAGCGCGAGCGCGCCAGCCAGATGAGCGAGCTGGAGGACGACCAGGTGCGCCGCACTGGCGGCCGCGGCGACGGGCGGACCGCGCCGGCCAGCGATGCCGACCAGGGCGGCGCCGGAGCCGTGCCGCCAACTCCACCACCGGCGGGCTCGGGCGGCGGCCAGGGCGATACCACCGGCGAGTCGCTGGGCAGCACCAGCGGCAGCGGGGGCGGGGCCGGCTTCTCCGAGGACTCCGGGTTCGAGCAGAGCTCCATCCTCCTCAGCGACGTGGTCGACGCCGGCACCGTCGACGCGCTCCGCCGCGCCGGCCGCTCGTCGTCGCCCCGCGCTCGCGCGGACACCGCGGCGCGTGCGCGAAGGCAGGTCGAGGCGCGCCTGCAGCGGCTCGAGCGCAGCCGCGCGCTCATCCTCCGCCACCTCGGCAAGCTGCGCCAAGGCCAGTGATCCAGCGGCGCATCGGTCTCGCGGTCGCAGCCGCCGCTGCCGCCGCGATGGCGGGGGCAGCCCCCGCCGCGGCGCAGGACGCGACCGAGCCTGACACCGCCGCCGACGTGCCCGCCGCGGAGCCGGGCAGCGCCGACTGGACGCTCCAGCTCGAGGCCGGCTCCGAGTACGACAGTAACGTCCACCGCCTCGACCGCAGCGACGGCGACGAGGGCGCCGCGATCGACGGTTCGCCGCTCGCCCGGCTGGGCGCGCGCCACCGCCTGACCTGGCGCCGCAACGCGCGCGAGCGGCTCACCCTGTCCAGCCACGCCGGCCTGAAGGTCTTCACCGCCGACTCGGCCCAGAGCGAGAACGTCGCGGTGCTCGCCGCCGAGGGCGGCTACGAGTGGAGCCTGGTCGGGCGCGGCGCGGTCATCGGCCTGTCCGGCAGCTACTACGACGCGATCCCGTACCACCAGAGCGACACCGAGGCGGACTCGCTCGAGGGCCGCTACTTCCGCATCGGCACCGGCGAGTCCAGCCTCACCCTGATCGGCAAGGGCGGCCATCGCGTCACCGCGGTGGCCGGTTACCGCGCGTTCGACTACAAGCCGGACGCGGACTTCGGCTGGCATGGCGAGCACATCGGCCTCAACTACCAGGCGACGCTCTGGCGCGGCGATCCGGACCGAGACGACGACGCCGCGTCGGTCGACCTCGGCGCCGGATACCGGGTCGAGCGCCGCGTCTACGGCGGCAGCGCGCTGACCAGCGCCTGCGACAGCGGCGACAGCGTGGTGGACCAGTGCGTGGCGCCCACCGGGCTGGGGCGCGCCGATCTCAACCACTCGCTCGTCGCCGAGGCGGTCTACACCGGCCGCCGCATCTACAGCGCCCGCTACGAGCTGCAGGTCAACGACTCCAACAGCCTCGGCGAATCCCTGATCCGCCAGCGCCTGCGGCTCGGCTTCACCACCGAGCTCGGCCGCGAGCTCTACCTCACCGCCGAGGCCACGGTCCTGCTCCACATCTACCTCGACCCGCTCCTGGTGGCGGGCGATCAGCAGGCCCTGACCTTCATCTCGATCGACGAGGAGAACCGCAACTCGCTCAGCATGCACCTGGCCCGCGCGCTCGGCCGCCGCTGGGCGCTCGAGGGTCGCTACGCCATCTACTCCAACGAGTTCACCAACCAGGAGCTGACCTTCCGGCGCCAGACCGTGTACCTGGGCGCGGTCTATCGCTACGAGCGCTGACCCCGCCCCGGCCCCGGGCGCGGTGGTATACCCCTGGGCCGTGTCGCGCCTCCTCCTTGCCGCCGCCCTCGCCGTCGCCGCTGCCCTGCCGCTGTCGGCCTGCCAGCGTCCCACCGACGAGCAATGCATTCACATTTGCTGGCGCTACAACGAGCTCGGGTTCTGGGAGCAGTTCGAGGCCGAGGCCGCGACGCTGTCTCCGGACGCGCGCGCCAGCCTGCGCGCCGAACGCGAGAAGACCTGGGCCGAGATGAAGGCGCGCAAGGTCGACCCGGGCTTCGACAACTGCGTGCGCGAGTGTCGCCGCGCCGCCAGGCCGGAGGACGTCGCCTGCGTCGACGCGGCGAAGACCGCGGCCGCCGCCCAGCGCTGCCTCGTCGACTAGTGCACCGCCGCCGATATGGCGTCAACGAGGCGGTGTGGATCGCCGTCGAGCGCAAGGCGCGACGACGACGGGCTACTCGCCGTAGCTCGAGGAGTTGCAACGCAGCGATCGGCGGTGAGGCGCACCGGATCGTTGATGTCATATCGGCGGCGGTGCACTAGCTCTCGACTGGCTCGGCCTCCTGGCACGACCGGATCCCCGGCCCGAAAATGGCGATGCCCGCCGGGGGGCGGGCATCGCGTACTTCATTCGAGACCTGGCCTCGGTTGGCCCTACGGCCACCCTCAGCTAGAAGTCGTCCATCCCGCCCATGCCGCCGCCGTGGCCGTGGCCCGCGTGGCCGCCGCCGCCCTTCTCGTCCTTCTTGGGCTTCTCGGCGATGAGCGCCTCGGTGGTGAGCAGGAGGCCGGCCACCGACGCCGCGTTCTGCAGCGCGGTGCGGACCACCTTGGTCGGGTCGATGACGCCGGCCTCGAGCAGGTCCTCGTACTCGCCGGTCTGGGCGTTGTAGCCGAACGCGCCCTTCCCGTTCTTCACCTTCTCGACGATGATCGAGCCGTCCCAGCCGCCGTTCTGCGCGATCTGGCGGAGCGGCTCCTCGCAGGCGCGGCGCACGATCTTCACGCCGAACTGCTGCTCCTCGTCGAGCTTCAGGTCCTCGAGCGCCTTGAGCGAGCGGATGAGCGCCACGCCGCCGCCGGGGACGATCCCCTCCTCGACCGCGGCGCGGGTCGCGTGCATCGCGTCCTCGACCCGGGCCTTCTTCTCCTTCATCTCGACCTCGGTGGCCGCCCCGACCCGGATGACCGCCACGCCGCCGACCAGCTTGGCCAGCCGCTCCTGCAGCTTCTCGCGGTCGTAGTCGCTGGTGGTGTCCTCGACCTGCACGCGGATCTGCTTCACCCGCGCCTCGATGTCGGCCTTCTTGCCGGCGCCATCGACGATCGTGGTGTTGTCCTTGTCGACCTTGATGCGCTTGGCCTTGCCCAGATCGCTCAGGGTGAGGCTCTCCAGCTTGAGGCCGAGATCCTCGGTGACGGCCTGGCCGCCGGTGAGGGTGGCGATGTCCTTCAGCATCTCCTTGCGGCGATCGCCGAAGCCGGGCGCCTTGACCGCGCAGACCTTGAGGGTGCCGCGCAGCTTGTTGACCACCAGGGTGGCCAGCGCCTCGCCGTCCACGTCCTCGGCGATGATGAGGAGCGGCTTGCCGCTCTTGGCCACCTGCTCGAGGAGCGGCAGGAGATCCTTCATCGACGAGATCTTCTTCTCGTGGATGAGGACGAGCACGTCCTCGAGGACGGCCTCCATGCGCTCGGCGTCGGTCACGAAGTAGGGCGAGAGGTAGCCGCGGTCGAACTGCATGCCCTCGACCACGTCGAGCTCGCTGTCCATGGTCTTGGACTCTTCGACCGTGATGACGCCTTCCTTGCCGACCTTCTCCATGGCGTCGGCGATCATCGAGCCGATCGCCTCGTCGCCATTGGCCGAGATCGTGCCGACCTGGGTGATCTCCTTGTGGCCCTTGGTCGGCTTGGTCATCTTCTGCAGCGACTCGACGATGCGGGCGACCGCCGCCTCGATGCCGCGCTTGATCTCCATCGGGTTGTGCCCGGCGGCGACCAGCTTCGAGCCCTCGCGGAAGATCGCCTGGGCCAGCACCGTGGCGGTGGTGGTGCCGTCGCCGGCCGCGTCGGAGGTCTTGGACGCGACCTCCTTCACCATCTGCGCGCCCATGTTCTCGAACTTGTTTTCGAGCTCGATCTCCTTGGCGACGGTGACGCCGTCCTTGGTGACCGTCGGGGCGCCCCACGACTTCTCGATGACGACGTTGCGTCCGCGCGGGCCGAGGGTGACCTTGACCGCATTGGCCAGAGTGTTCACGCCGTTGGCGATCTGCGAGCGCGCAGACTCCTGAAAGATAATTTCCTTGGCAGCCATTTCTCGAGTCCTTTCTATCCCTCGCGAACTACTTCTCGATCACGCCCAAGACCTCTTCCTCGCGAAGGATGAGGTGCTCGACGCCGTCCACCTTGATCTCGGTGCCGGAGTACTTGCCGAACAGGATCCGGTCGCCCTTCTTGACGTCGAGCGGCACCAGCGTCCCGTCCTCGAGGCGCTTGCCGTTCCCGATCGAGATCACTTCACCCTCGAGCGGCCTCTCCTTGGCGCTGTCGGGGATGATGATCCCGCCCTTGGTCTTTTCCTGCTCCTCGACCCGGCGGATGAGCAGGCGATCCTGGAGTGGACGTACTTTCATCTGAGCCCTCGCTTGTGCTTGGTTCGACCCGGAATCCGGGAAGTTAGGTGAACTTTGTTAGCACTCATCGACAATGAGTGCTGGTAGCGGCGCAATGGTAAGGATGAGAGTGCGACGCGCAACCCCAAGGCGCTGGATTTTGACCCGGCGACCGGCGTCAGCTGTGTAGGTCTATACACGACACAGATCGACACCACCCGACACGATGAGCCGAGCGCGATTGGCCGCGGGATAAGGGGCTGGAACTAAAAGCGATTGAAATTGGCGGGAGTGGAACGAAGATCGATCCATGAGCGTCACCACTCACGCGTCGGTCGAGGACTTCTTCCTGGAGGTGCTGACCGACGCCCTGGACCGTCAGGGCGTCGCGGCGTCCCCGCCAACCGAGTTCTATCTGGTGGGACTGCTTGGCGAATACACCAAGGCGCGCATCTCGGACGAGCCGCTGTCGCTGAAGCTGGTCGGCACCGCAGGCGCCGACGCCGGAGAGCGGTTCCGGGCGCTCAAGGAGGTGGGCGACACCTCGCTGTATCTGGCCGGATTTTTTGCTGAATCGCTGCATCGAAAGCTGGTCGGAGTCGAGTACTACATGGACCTGGGCAAGGCCGCGTACGGCGAGCTGGCCCAGCGCCTGAGCACCTCGTCGGTGCGCGAGGTCTACGAGGAGCTGTCCGGCAAGTTCCCCCGCTTCGTGGACGTGCTGGCCGAGATCCGCAGCCACACCACCTTCCTGGGCCAGGACGTGGTCGCGCTGTACGAGGAATGGATGCGGACCCGGTCCGACTGGGTCGAGCAGCGTCTGCGCGCGCTCGGCGTCCTGGTCTCGGGCCCGACCGAGCCCGAGGGGGGCGGCCTGCTCCAGTGAGCGGCCCTCCCGTGCTTCAGAAGCTGCAGCGGGGGCTCGAGGAGCTGTATCGGATCGACACCGACGCGTGCGTGTCGGACTTCCTCATCGACGCCGACGCGCGCGACGCGCTCGGCGTGGCCCGCGCCCCGCGCGAGCAGCTGCTGGTGGCCGAGGACCACGCCGGCGTCTCGGTCGGCCTGTTCGTGGACGACGCCGCGCTGTCGAACCTGGCGGTCCACGACCCGCGCCGCCGGCTCGACGAGCGCAACCTGGGCGACTTCCTGCTCGCCATCGAGGGCGTGAGCCACTTCGTCTACCTCATGTGGCGGGCGCGGAACGACGCGCGGGTCAGCGCGCTCGAGCTGGAGGTCCAGGCCGAGGTGGACAAGTACGTCACCTGCCTCCTGTGCGGCGACCTCGGGCGCGACCGCTCGGCGGCCCTCCGCCGCCGGCTGTTCGACGACGTGACGTTCGACGAGGACCTGGACGGCGACGAGCGCGATCGCTACCGGGTGGCCAACGCCAACGCGTACCACTACAGCGAGTCGCTCGAGCGGCGCTACGTGCGCAGCGGGCGCATCGCCGCGATGCTCGAGGAGCTGCGCCGCTTCTACCGCCTGCCGCTGGGCGGCAAGCTCGAGCTCAGCCGCGCGGCCTGACGCAGAAAGACCCGCCCGATCGCTCGGGCGGGCCCACACGTAGCAGCGTGGTCGGGGTCGGCTAGTGCTCGCCGGGCACCAGCCGGACGCCCGGGTCGAAGAACATCATGTGCGGGCCGGCCGGGCCGGTCGTGGTCTTCTTCTGCACGTTGGTGAAGCTCACCCACGAGGTGCCGTTCGGGGTGATCGAGGTCAGCGCGCCGGTGTGGGTGTCCACGTTGAACAGCCAGAGACCGTAGTCGTTGTTGCGCGGCGGCCCGAAGTCGGGATCGTTGTCCCACGGCGTCAGCAGCGCGTTGGTCACGTAGAGGCGCTTGTTGTCGCGGCTGAGGCGCAGCATGTTGGCGTGGGGCACGTCGACTTCGGCCTTGATGATCGGGTTGAACGGATCGGTGATGTCGTAGACCTGCACCGTGTTGCCGAACCAGTTGGTGAGGAACATGAACTTGTTGTCGTAGGACAGCACCATGTCGGCCGGGATGAGGATGCCGTCCTCCGGGCCGAGCACCTGCTGGAAGTCGAACAGGCCGTTGCGGTCGTCGTCGTCGGCCAGCCAGACCGCGCTGGTCCCGGCCGCGTTGATGAGGGCGCGGCGGACGCCCGGCTTCTCGATGAAGCGGACCTCGAGGGCGCCGCTGTTGGTGCCGAGGTCGGCCACCTGGACCACCTTTCGCTGCGAGGTGCTCCACACCGCCACCTCGTTGCCGAGGCAGGTCGGGTCGAGGCCGACGCCGCACAGGGCGGGTGGCCCGAACGTGGTCGTGATCATCCGGTCGGCGTCACCCTTGCTGTCCACGTCGTACATGAACTTGGGCCCGAGGGTGCCGGGCGTCCGGTTGGTCGGCGGCGGGCCGAAGTAGGCGCTGAACGCGCCGGTGCGATCGTTGAGCTGGACGATGCCGCCGGGCGCGCTGTCGGCGGTGGCAGCGCCGATCATGGTCGAGACGAACTGGCCGCCGGGCATCATCGTCAGCGAGTGGGGCACCGCGTAGCCGCTCGACGTGACGAGGTTCTCGTTGACGGTCTTCAGCCTCGGCTTCTCGGGGTGGTCCTCGACGTCGAAGATGTGGACGCGGCCCGAGAAGAGCCCGGGGACCACCAGCCGGTCCTGATCGAGCGAGTAGCCGAAGTGATGCAGCTCGTCGCCGACGTTCGGCATGTCGATGCGGTTGATGATCCTCCCGAAATCCGACCTGCCGGGGTCGACGCCGACCACCGCGACGAAGTCCGGGTCGGTGGGGCTCTGCGCGATCGTGGCGATGTAGAGGTAGCGCTCCTTGTCGCCGTGCGACTCCACCTCGTCCAGATCGCCGTCACCCTCCATGTCGGCGCCGGCGCATCCGGCGATGGCCGCGAACCCAAAGCTCATGGCAATCAGTCGGCCGGTACCGCGTGTCATCTGCATGTGCCCACCTCCAAGGTTCTCGTCCGCAGTGGCTGCCTCAACCTCACCTCCGTCTCTAACGTGGACGGCGCTCGGGCGAAAGCGAAAGCGGGCTCTCGGGGTGGAAAAAGAGCTATATTATCAACACCATGGGTTAGGGCGGTGGGCCCCGGCACGGAAGTTTCTGTACACGTCTATGTGAGGTTTCGTACACCCTATGCGGCCATGTCGCGAAGCAGTCCACGCGCAACGACCTCACCGCAGGACGTTCAGGAGGGGAGGGCGACGGGGCCGAATGGGCTCCGTCGCCCTCCGGGCTCCGTCGGTGGCCCGAAGCTCGTAGACCTCGGCGAGATCGTCGTCAGCTAAAGAATAGCCTCCGTCGCCCTCCGGGCTCTGTCGGTGGCCCGAAGCTCGTAGACCTCGGCGAGATCGTCGTCAGCTGAAGAATAGCCTCCGTCGCCCTCCGGGCTCTGTCGGTGGCCCGAAGCTCGTAGACCTCGGCGAGATCGTCGTCAGCTAAAGAATAGCCTCCGTCGCCCTCCGGGCTCCGTCGGCTAGTGCTCGCCCGGCGTCAGCTGAATGCTCGGGTCGAAGAACATCATGTGCGGGCCCGCAGGACCGGTCGTGGTCTTCTTCTGCACGCTGGTGAAGCTCGTGATCGGGCCGCCGCTCGGCGTGCGCGACGTCATGCCGCCGTGGGCGTGGTCGACGTCGAACAGCCACAGGCCGTAGTCGTTGTTGCGCGGCGGGCCGAAGTCGGGATCGTTGTCCCACGTCGTGATGAGCGAGTTCGTCACGAACAGCCGCTTGTTGTCGCGGCTGAGGCGCAGCATGTTCGGGTGCGGCACGTCGACGGTGTCGACCAGCACCGGGTTGAACGGGTCGGTGATGTCGAACTGCTGCACCGTGTTCCCGAACCAGTTGCTGAGGTACATGTACTTGTTGTCGTAGGACAGCAGCATGTCGGCCGGGATCAGGAGCCCGTCCTCCGGCCCGAGCACCTGCTGGAAGTCGTACACGCCGTTGCCGTCGTCGTCGTCGGCCAGCCACACGCCGCTGGTCCCGGCCGTGTTGAGGAGCGCGCGCCGGGTGCCGAACTTCTCGATGAAGCGGACCTCGAGCGCGCCGCTGTTGGTGCCGAGGTCGGCGATCTGCACGACCTTGCGGGTGAGGATGTTCCACACCGCGACTTCGTTGCCGAGGCAGGTCGGGTCGAGGCCGCCGCCGCACAGGCCCGGCGGGCCGAACGTGGTGCTGATGAGGCGGTTGGCCTCGATGCGCCCGTCGATGTCGTACATGTACTTCGGGCCGATGGTGCCGGCCGGCCGGTTGGTCGGGGGCGGGCCGTAGTAGGCAGAGAAGTTTCCGGTGTGATCGTTGATCAACACCACGCCGCCCGGCGTCGAGTCGGCGGTGTTGCCGCCGATCATCGTGACGCCCATGAGCCCACCCGGCAGGCCGACCACGGTGTGCGGGACGATGTAGCCGCTGCTGGAGACCAGGTTGTTGTTGACGGTCACCAGCGTCGGGTTGGCCGGGTTGTTCTCCACGTTGAAGACGTGGATGCGCCCGGAGAACAGGCCGGGGACGATCAGGCGGTCCTGGTCGAGCGAGTAGCCGAAGTGGTGCAGCTCGTCGCCGATGTTCGGCATGTCGACGCGCTTGATGATCTTGCCGAAGTCCGACTTGGTCGGATTGACACCGACCACCGCAACGAAGTCGGGATCGGTGCTGCTCTGCGAGATGGTGGCGATGTACATGTACCGCTCTTGCGTGCCACCAAAGGACTCCGTCTCATCGAGGTCCGAATCGTCGGTCTGTTCCCCTCCTTCCACTCCAGCGCAGGCCGGTATTGCCAGTCCGACCGAGAGCGCGACAAGTAGGTGCCGAGTCGCAAGTGTGCTCCGCATGGATCTGCCTCCCATGTAAATCAGGGCGCAGCGGTGCTGTGCCCCTCCCCTGATCTTCTGTTACGGGAAGCCCGCTCGGTTTTCCAGCGAAAGCTACGGCGAGGACGAAGAAAAGCCGTGCATTTTCAACGTGCTAGAAAAGGTGGTGCGCACCGCTACGCGAAAAACGATCAGCCTCTCACACCGGGTGTAGAAGCTGAGAACTCGCCCACCTCTCCTCGTCGGTGCGCAGTCGTTGCGTGCGCGTTCGCGGCGGAGACAGGCTTCGTATACTCCATCTCCATGGCGAGTTGGAAGTCACGCGCGCCTTCGAGCGCCGCCACGTGCCTCGTCGCGGCGCTCGCGATGGCCGCGTGCTCGTCGAGCGGCGACGACGGCGTCGACGACGGCGGCGGTGACGACGGCGGCGATGAGCTGGATCCGTGCGCCGGCCCGCGCCAGCGCGATCAGCGCGGCGACGTGGTGCTGGGCACCGGCTATGACGAGTTCGAGGCGCTGACCGACGAGATCCGGATCATCGCCGGGCCCCAGGGCGGCTTCCACCTCAACCTCAACGCGCGCGTGCGCGGCCTCGACCTCGGCAGCAGCGACGATCTGCTCGACCCGCGCAACCCCAGCACGGCCTTCGCGATCTTCAGCGCGGACGGCGGCGAGCGGCTCGACCTCGACGAGTGTCCGGTGCGCACGGGCTACCGCCCCGACGGCGACTTCGGGGTCCTCCCGCGCGGTATCAGCGTGCTGTTCGACATCGACGACGCGGCCGAGCTGGAGCCGCTCTTCGACCATCCGGTGCTGCTCGAGGTCGACGTGGTCGACGCCGACGGGCATCACACCAGCGACCAGCGCACCATCACGGTGCGGGCGCCGCCCTGAGGATGAGGACGGCGCCGCGCCCGGGTCACACGACGGTCAGGCGCTCTCGACGTGGCGGACCGGCGAGCGGAGCGGCACCAGGCCGTTCAGCACGTCCTCGAGATCGGGGATCGACGAGCGCGCCAGCGCGCGGCACTCCTCGAACCGGCGGAACTCGTCCTCGATCTCGGACAGGCGCTTGCCGACGTAGCGCATGACGAACTCGTGGTTGTCGATATGGGTGGCGAACCCATCCTTGTAGTAGAGATCGACTTCCGCCGGGTCGAGCGTGAAGTCCACCTCCTCGCCGCGGATGATCAGCTTCACCAGCGCGGGGATGTCGTACTTGAAGCGGACGTTGCGCCGGATGAAGTAGGACGCGCCGCGGTGATCGACCCGCTCCATCGTCTTCTTGCGCTGCTGGCGCGCCTTGGCCCGCGAGCTCTCGCCCATGAGCAGCGGGCGGGTGAGCAGGTCGTAGCGGAGCAGCTCGATGAAGAAGTCCTTTGCGTGATCCGGCACGCGCGGCAGGATGTCCTCGCGCCACCAGGCGAACAGGCGGCTGTCGATCCCACCCTCGCGGTAGAAGTAGTGAATGCCGCGAGTCACCCTCGACGCGTCGAGGTTGTCGACCATCTCCGAGCGGCAGGCGATGAGCCCCTGCGACACCGGATCGGTCTGTCGCTCGAACCACTGATCGAGGCTGAACAGGACCTGCGACTGGGTGAGCCCGCACAGCTCGCGCAGCGGGGTCCAGATCCAGCGCAGCACCTGGTTCTCCGCCACCACCCGGGCCCAGAACAGGAACCTGTGCATGGCCTGGTTGGCCTCGATGCTGACCGCGCGATGGGCGAGGACGTACTCGAAGTCGTCCCGGTCGCCGCGCAGGAGCACGAAGCCGTGCTCGTTGCGGTCGCGCGAGAAATCGGTGTTCGGCATGATGAGGTGCGGATACACCGCGATCCGCGACACGTAGCGGGCGAGCTCGTCGTAGCCGGTCAGGAACGACTCCTGGGTCTCGCCGGGGACGCCCCAGATGAGCTCCGCATAGCAGTCGAGCCGGTTGTCGTTCAACCACTGGGCCAGCTCCTGCCACGCGTTGAGCTTCATGTTCTTGCGGCCCATGAGCTCGAGCGCCGTCGGTGACATGGTCTGCAGCGCGAGCGTGAACGAGCTGCGGAACCCGGTCTCCTGCATGCGCTTCACGATGCTGTAGAAGATCTTCCCCTTGTTCTTGGCCCACGAGGTCTCGAACCCGCGCGGGTAGCCGTAGCGCTCGCGCGCACGGATGAGCGTCTCGACGAAGTCGACGTCGCTGCGCAGCATCCCGAAGTTGGAGTCGCAAAGGACGATGTCCGGGACCTGGTGGTAGCCGCAGAACTCGATCTCGGCCGCGATGCGCTCGGGCGAGAACTGGCGCAGCTTCTGACCGGTCGCGCCGCCCCAGTAGCAGAAGGCGCACTTGTAGGGGCAGCCGCGGTTGGTCTCCAGGAGGACCACGTCGTAGCGAAAGCGCTCCTGCTCGTCGAGCAGCGGCAGCGTGCCGCTCAGCATCGGCGACGGGATGATGTCGAGATCGTCGATGCGTCCGCGCGCCGCGGTGGTGACGATCTGTCCGTCCGGGGTGCGAAACGAGATGCCGGGCACGTCGTGCAGCTCGTGCGGTGCTCGGCCGGCCAGGAACGACCTGGTCAGGTCGAGGAAGGTGAGCTCGCCCTCGCCGTTGACGACGATGTCGACCTCGGGAAACATCCCGAAGACGCGCGCGGCCTGGTCGCTCACGTGATTCCCGCCGAAGATGATCCAGCCCTCCGGCTTGAGCGATCGGTAGAGCTGCGCGATCTTTCCAAACTCGTTGTAGTTCCAGCCCAGGACCGAGAAGCCGAGTGCGTCGGGCGGCTCCTTGCCGAAGAAGAGCGAGCGCGCCATCTTGAGCACGCCGTCCCCCCCGCCAAAATTGCGTATGCGAATGTCTGCCTCCGCACGAATTGCAGGGTCGGCGTCGGCGATCGCTTTCAGGTAGCCCATCGCGAGCGGCATGGACTCGCGATCCATGTCCCAGACGCCGCGCTGAACCAGGACGATCTGTTTCTTTCTGCCCGTCGTCACTGTGGCCACTATAACCAACTCGGCTGGACCTGAAACCACGGATCTTCTAGATGTATCGCACGGTTGGATGCAGGGCGGCCTACCACATTTCCTCCGTGCGACGTGATGGCGCGCCGGTGGAAACCGGCAGCTCTCGAGGGGGTGCCGAAGGTGCGTTCGGGTGGGAACCGATCGCGCCGGAAGGGTTCGTTGACACTCGTTCTCGGCAAAAATTACTATGCGTCGACCGGTGATTCGGGGGGTCGCGATGCGGCGGCCTTCGCCTTCCCGGTAACCCCCCACTCAGGGAGGCTCGCATGGCGCGCGTCCTCTATTTCCTCTACGGCCTTGTCGTATATGTCATTTTCCTCGGCACGTTTCTCTATGCCATCGGGTTCGTGGAGAACTTCCACTTCAGGCTCTTCGGAGACCTGTTCTTCGTGCCCAAGGGAATCGACTTCGGCGGCCACGCCTCGCCATGGCCGACGGCGCTGGTGGTCAACGCGCTCCTCTTGAGTCTCTTCGCGGTGCAGCACAGCGCCATGGCGCGCAAGAGCTTCAAGCAGGCGTGGACGCGCATCGTGCCCAAGCCGATCGAGCGATCGACCTACGTGCTCTTCGCGAGCCTTTGCCTCATCACTCTCTTCTACTTCTGGCGGCCGATGACCGGCATCATCTGGTCGGTCAAGAGCGAGGGAGCGTACAAGGCGCTCATCGCGGTGTCGCTGTTCGGCTACGGCATCGTGCTGATCGCGACGTTCCTCATCAACCACTTCGATCTGTTCGGCCTGCGCCAGGTGCTGCGCAACCTGCAGGGCCACCAGCCGCCGGCGCTGCGCTTCATGACGCCCGGCTTCTACAAGCTGGTGCGGCACCCGATCTACCTCGGCTTCATCATCGCGTTCTGGGCCGCGCCGGTGATGACGACAGGCCACCTGCTGTTCGCGATCGCGACCACCGGCTACATCCTGGTCGCCATCCAGCTCGAGGAGCGCGACCTCATCCGCGAGTTTGGCGACGAGTACCGGAACTACAAGCGGCGGGCCGGCATGCTCGTGCCGATGAAGAAGGGCGGGGGCTGATCCGATCGCGACCGGCTCCCCCGGGGGCCGGTCCGCTCAGGCGCGCCAGTCCATGAGCGTGAAGGTCCAGTCGTCCTTCTGGACCGAGGTGCCGTTGGCGGTGTCGGCCTCGCGCGAGAGCACCGAGACCGCCTGCTCGATGCCCGACTCGCGGGTGCTCTCGAGCACGCGGATGAGCCGTCGCATGCCGAACATGCGGCCGTTGGCCATCTCGATCTCGACCACGCCGTCGGTGCAGACGAAGATGCGGGCGCCGGGCGGAAGGACTCGATCGGTGGTACCGAGGTGGAAGCGCACCGTGCCCAGCGGGGTCCCGCGGCACACCACCACCTGCGCGGGGCCACCGTCGACCATGATGACCGCGGGCAGTCCGCCGGCGCTGTAGGCGCGCATCTCGCCGCGCTTGCCGTCGATCTCGATGGCGGTCAGCGCCATCTGGTACGTGCCCTTGCCGACCCGAAGCACCTCCTCGTTGACCGCCTCGAGGCGGTCGGCCATCGCGATGCCGTCGGCGACCCGGGTCTGCACCCGGTAGGCCGAGGCCACCGCCGCGGTCACCATGGCCGGACCGGGGCCGTGGCCGGTGACGTCGCCGACCAGGATGATGTGGCGGCCGTCCGGGGTCGTCTCGTACCACCACCAGTCGCCGCCGCAGGTGCCAGCCGGGCGATAGAAGCCGAGCAGCTGCAGCTCCTCGTTGGAGATGAGGCTGTCCTGGGGCAGGAACCCCGACTGCACCGCGCCGGTCAGCTCGAGGTCGCGCTCGACCGAGGCCAGGCGGTTGGCCTGCTGCAGGCGAGCGACCCGCCGGGTCTGGTAGCGGACGAACGCGAACAGGAGCAGGGCGGCGGAGGTCGCGTAGATCGCGTAGGCCCACCAGGTGAACCACGGCGGTGGCGACACGTGCAGCCGGGCCAGCGCGACCGGCTTGCTCCACGCTCCGTGCCGGCTGGCCGCGCGCACGCTGAGCGCGTAGTCACCGCGCGAGGGCAGGCTGACCGTGACGACCGGGGTCAGCGCGTCGACCCAGTCGTGCGACAGGCCCTCGAGCATGTACTGGTAGCGGATCTTCTGCGGGCTGGCGTAGCGCAGGCCGGCGAAGCGGAAGGTGAGCAGGGTCTCGTTGTGGCGCAGGCCCACGTCGGGGCCGTACCAGACCGGTCGCTCGAACTTCGGCTCCTCGTTGTAGATCTGGAACCTGGTCAAGACCACCGGCGGCGGGGTGGTGTCGAGCTCGATCTGGTCCGGGCGGAACCAGTAGGCCGTCCCGTTCGGTCCGCCGAAGTAGAAGCGGCCGCTCGGGCCGCGATAGGCCGAGCCCTGCGCGTACTCGTTGGGGATGCCGTCCCGCTCGTCGAACGAGATGGCCCGGCGCGTGGTCGGATCGAAGCGGATGAGCCCGCCCCCGTTGGTGCTCATCCAGAGGACGCCCTTGGCGTCGCCGAGCAGGCCGTAGATCGTGCCGTTGGACAGACCGACGTTGTCGGCGAAGCGCTCGAACTTGCCGGAGCGGTCGTCGAAGCGGTTGAGGCCGCCGCCGTAGGTGCCTATCCAGAGGATGCCGTCCTCCGACTGATAGATCGACACCACGTCGTTCTGGCTGAGCGTGTCCGGTTTCCCGGGCGTGCTGCGGAAGACCTGCGAGGTCTCGTTGCGGGTATCGAAGCGGACCAGGCCGGCCTTGCCGGTGCCGAGCCAGAGCACGGTCGGATCGCGGCGGTCGACCACGACCTTGTACAGGTAGTCGCCCGGGATGCCGGACAGCCCGTCCTCGGCGGTGTAGCGCACGAAGCTCTGGTCGCGCGGGTTGAACTTGACCAGCCCGCCGCCCCAGGTCGCGATCCAGAGGATGCCGTCCTGGCCGGCTGCCAGGCTCCAGCTCCCCTCGCCGCCCAGCTCGTTGTCGTCCTTGGAGTAGAGCCGGGCCAGCTCGGTGGTGGGATCGAACGAGACCATGCCGAGCCCGTACACCGTGATCCACAGCTTGCCGGCCGCGTCGACCAGGATGTCGGTGACCCAGTACGGGCTGAGGTCGATCACCTGGCCGTTCTCGCCGGCCAGGCGCGATCGGATGTCGGCCTTGCCGGCTCGCCGGTCGAAGCGGATCAGCGCGCCCGGGAAGGTGCCCATCCAAAGGACGTCGTCCTTGTCCTCGCAGAACGCGGTGGGCGGATCGAACACGTTCACGAACTCGAAGCCGCTGGCCAGACGGTCGAAGCTGTTGAGCCCGCCGGCGAAGGTGCCGACCCACATGACCCCGTCGCGATCGATGAACGCCGAGGTCAGCTGGGAGAAGGACAGGCTGCCCGGATCGGCCAGGTCGGCCGGGACCTGCCGGACGGCGCCGGTCTCCGGGTCGAGGCGATTGAGCCCGTTCTTGGTCCCGACCCAGAGCTGGCCGCTCTTGTCCTCGACCAGCACGGTGACTCGCTGATCGGTGAGGTTGCGGTCGCCGGTGCCGGCGACGATGTGCTCGTAGCGGTCGCCGTCGATCAGGCGGGCCAGGCCGGCCTCCTCGGTGCCGACCCACACGGTGCCGCGCGACGAGATGAGCACGGCGTTGACCTTCTTGCCGCCCAGGCTGTCGGCGCGGCCCGCGACATCGATGTGGTGCGCGACCACGCCGCCCCTGGCGTTGAGCCGGAACAGCCCGTCACCGAGGGTGCCGATCCAAAGGCCGCCGTCCTTGTCGCGGGCGATCGCGCCGATCGTCGCGCTGCCGCCGCTGGCCGGGCGCACGACCGGAGCGGCGGCGCGCGTGACGGTATCGATCCGGTCGACGCTGCCGTCGCCGTAGCCGACCCAGAGCGACGTGCCCTCGGCGTGGAGCGCGGTCACGCCGCCGGTGCTCTCGGGGTCGTCGGCCGCGGCGGTCGTGGCGGCGGCGCCGGCCGCGCCGGGCGGTGTCGCGAGCGGCTGGAACACATCGCGGGTCACGTCGTAGGAGACCAGCCCCTCTTCGGTCCCGATCCAGAGGAGACCCTGGCCGTCGACCGCGAGCGCGGTGACGTACGACGAGGGCAGGAAGCTGGGGCCGTTGACCCGGTGCTGGTAGACCTTGAACTCGGTCCCGTCGTAGCGGGCCACGCCTCCCTGGGTGCCGAACCAGAGGAAGCCGACCCGGTCCTGGGCGATCGCGGTGACGTGGGACTGGGGCAACCCGTCGGTGGTCGACAGGTGGCGGAAGCGCATGGTCGGGCGCATCGCGACGGTCCGCTTGGGCGCGATCGCGATCGGCTCCGCGACCGGCGCCGGGCTGCGCGAGCCCTTGCCCTTCGCCCGTCGGCCCTGCGCGTCGGCCCTCGCCTGGACGACGGTGAGGACGAGGACGCAGGCGACCGCCGTGAGGTGGGGGGCCCTCATCGAGCGAGTATACCGGAGCGAGGCGCGACCCATCGCTCCGGCGTGGGCATCGCGCTGCCGCTCCGTCGATCCGTCGACGACTCGACGACGATGACTCGGGTCTGGTCGGGCGCGGGCAGCTGCTGGCGGGCGCCCGACGGCCAGCGGACCTCGATCGCCTCGACCGCGTCGTCGCCCAGGCTGATGTCGAGGACCGGCGGCGGCGCCGATTGCGCGACCCCACCGGCGCCAACCGCGCGAACCAGACGGCGGCCGCGCGCGGTCGACACCTCGACCACGGCGCCGAGCCCGTCGCGGTTGCTGCTCCGTCCCTGCAGCGAGAGGTGCAGGGTGGTGCGAGTGGCCGGCGCCGGCGCCACGTTCTCGAACAGACGGAGCGGACCTTCGCGCGTGCTGGCGACCAGATCCGAGTCGCCGTCGTCATCCAGGTCGGCGGCGATCGCGCCGTGCCCCTCGAAGCAGTCGAGGCCGGCGTCGACCTCCTCGAACGGGGGCGGGCCGCGCAGGACCAGGGCCGGCGCTGGCTGCCCGTCGACCACGCTGACCCCGTTGACGACGATCATGTCGTCGTTGCCGTCGCCGTCGAAGTCGGCCAGCTGGGCGGCCCACGACAGGAGCAGGCACGACCTGCGCTCCTGGTTGATCGTCAGCGCGCAGATGCCGTCGGAGCGGGTGGTGCCGGCCAGGCCGAGCTCCTCGCCGCGCTCCTCGAAGCCGGTGTCGGTGCCGAGGAACAGCTTCTTGCGGCCGTAGTCGGTGACGTAGAGGTCGAGGCGACGATCGCCGTCGACGTCGGCGACCAGGCCATCCATCGAGCTGCGCGGGCCGTCGAGGCCGAGCTCGGCGGCGATGTCGGTCAGGCGGATCTCGCCGCCGGCGCTGTCGTTGCGGTAGAAGGCGTCGGGCGGCAGATCGACGTCGTCGGCGCGGGGCTGGCCGTAGTCGGCGACCAGGGTGTCGTTGGCGACGTGGAGGTCGAGGTCGCCGTCGCCGTCGAAGTCGATGGCCGACGTGGTCCAGGTCAGGCCGTCGCTGTCGCCGCCGCCGGCGCCGGGCAGGTCGTCGAGGACCAGGCCGCCGCGGTTGTGGAGCAGGCGGTTGCGCGACGGCTCGCGGGCATCGCGGTCGCGGTTGGAGACGTAGAGCTCGACCAGGCCATCGGCGTCGAGGTCGACCGGCAGGACGTGCTCGGTGCGGGAGCCGTCGCCGAGGTCGACCGGCGCGCCGAACCGGCCGCCGCCCCGGTTCTCGAACAGGAGCAGGCGATCGCTGGCCACCACCAGGTCGCGGTCGCCGTCGTTGTCGAGGTCGACCGGCGCGATGAAGTGGACCGGCCCGGCGACCTCGAGCCCGGCCGCGGCGGTGTCGTCGATGAACGACCAGCCGCCCATGTTGCGGAAGTGACCGAGCCCGCCGCCGCGGCTGCCGGCCATGACGTCGAGCCGGCCGTCGCCGTCGGTGTCGGCCACCGCGATCGGCCCGCCGCGGAAGTCGACCGCCACGAACTCGAAGTCGACCCCGCTCTCCCGGGTGGCGTCGCGGAACCAGGGGACGTCCGGTCCGCGCGGGACGCACGCGAGACCCGCCACGTGATCGGGTGGGGAGTCGCCGCAGCCGCCGGCGACGAGGGCGGCTGCGACGGCGAGGGCCGCGGCGGTTCGTGCGACTCCTCGAACCACGGCCTCCTACAGGATCGCGAAGGTGAGCCCGAGCCCGAACCGGATCGCGTCGGACGTGTTGTAGCCGCGCAGGAAGAACCGGCTGGTGGCGTTGAGCGACACCTTGTCGGTCAGGTTGTAGCCCACGTCGGCCCCGAGCAGGATGAACTCCTCGTTGAGCAGCGGGTCGTGATAGACGAAGCGCGGATCGTCGACGGCGATCTCGCCCGGGACGTCGGTGAAGTTGATCCCGCCGTGGCTGACCCGCCAGTTGAAGCCGACGTCGAAGGTGAGGTCCCCGTCGAGGAAGAAGTAGCCGAGCAGCGCGCTGATGTCGCTCCGGTTCTGCCCGACCTCCTTGGTCACGTCCGCCTCCGCGTCGGTCGCCGTGTCGCTGTACTTCTCGACCAGGCTGAACTCGTAGGTGGCGTGGAAGAAGAGGTTGGGGACGGCCGGGTCGAGGGTGCGGCCCACGCTGGCGCCGAGGTGGAGCTGCTTGAGCCCGCGGCCGGCGTTGGCGAAGCCGACGCTCTCGTAGTCGGTCACCGGGATGGACGCGCCGATGTGCGGGGCGAACGCGACGATCTCCTGCATCAGCTGGTAGCGCGCGTTGAGGCGGAAGTCGGTCAGCGTGGTGTGGAAGTCGCCGTCGTCGTAGTCGCCGTGGCGCATGAACGGATCGCCGTCGCCGCCATACTTGACCATGACCAGCGGCATGCTGGCCTGCAGCCCGAGCCGCTCGATCGGCGTGTAGTCGAGGCCGAGGGTCATGGCGTGGACGGTGACCGGCTCGCCGTCGAACTCCTCGCCCGGCTCCTCGACGACCGCGTTGGACTTGCTGAACGCGTAGTCGAGGCTGGTCGACAGGGTGCCGGCGTCGTCGACCCAGGCCTGGGCGGCGGCGGAGCGCTCGGAAACGGCGGCCATGATGAACAGCGCGGCCAGTCCAGCTCCGGCGCGCATGACACTCGCTCGTGACATCCAGTCCCTCCTCGAGAAGGGGTATCGTGGTCCAGGTTGACCGAGGCAGACGGGTCCTCGACCTCGCTGACTCCTCGAAAGTTCTGGAAGAACCCGGAGTGGAGGGCGATGCAAGAGGACGAGGCCGAACCCGGCGCGCGACGTTAACAGACACCCGGGCTCGGCCACAAGGCACGCGGGCGCGGCGCCGCCCGAGGGACGGAGGCGAGGTGTGATTCACTGCCACCAGCCTCGAGCCGACGAGCGTTACCCGAGGACCACGTTGTCGATGAGGCGCGTACGACCGAGGAAGACCGCCATCGCCAGCACCGCGGGCGCGCGCGCGGCGTCGATCTCGGCCAGCGTGTCGGCGTCGCGCAGCTCGACGTAGTCGATGCGGGCCAGCGGCGCGGCGTCGATCGGCGCGCGCGCGGCCGCGACCAGGGTCGGCGCTGCTCGCTCGCCGGACGCGTGCAGCGCCGCCGCCGCGCGCAGGCCGCGCGACAGGCAGGTGGCCTGGGTGCGCTCGTCTGGCGAGAGGTACGCGTTGCGCGACGACATGGCCAGACCGTCCGGCTCGCGCAGGATCGGCACGCCGACCACCTCGATGCCGAAGTCGAGGTCGCGCACCATCCGGCGGATGACGGCCAGCTGCTGGTAGTCCTTCTGGCCGAACACCGCCACGTGGGGCTGGGTCAGGTGGAAGAGCTTCGCCACCACCGAGGCCACGCCAGTGAAGTGGCCCGGGCGGCTGCGCCCGCACAGCGGCGCGGCCAGCTCGCGCACCTCGATCGAGGTCTGATGACCGGGCGGGTACATCGCCGCCGCGTCGGGCGCGAACACGAGGTCGACGCCGGCGGCGCGCGCCTTGTCCACGTCGCCGGCCTCGTCGCGCGGGTAGCGGGCCAGGTCCTCGCCCGGCCCGAACTGGGTCGGGTTGACGAACAGGGTCATGATGAGGAGGTCGGCCATCGATCGGCCGGTCCGCAGCAGCGAGACGTGGCCGTCGTGCAGGTAGCCCATGGTCGGGACCACGCACAGGCGGCGGCCATCGCGACGCTGATCCTCGGCGCGCGCCCGCATCTCGGCAGGCGCGCGCACGACCTCGAACGGGACACCCATCGCTGGTCGGGGCGGCGGATCAGCGCTTGCCGCGCTCGGCCTCGGGCAGCGGCGGCAGGTCGTCGACCGCGGCCGGGGCGCAGCCACCCACGTGCAGCACCGCGGCCAGCGGCGCGTCGGCCCGCGGGGCCCGCTTGCCGGGGTCGAGGGTGAACGACTCGGCCTCGGCCGGGAAGGCGCCGTCCCGCACGTCGGCCACGTAGGCGTCCGCCGCGGTGCGGATGCGAGTGGCCAGCTTCTCGTAGGTGCGGACGAAGCGCGGCTTGAACGTGTCGTTGAGGCCGAGCAGATCGTAGATGACCAGCACCTGGCCGTCGCAGCTGGGGCCGGCGCCGATGCCGATGGTCGGGATGGCGACCGCGGCGGTGATGCGCTCGGCCACCTCGCTGGGGATGCCCTCGAGCACGATCGCGTAGGCGCCGGCTCGCTCGAGCGTCACCGCATCCTCGATCAGCCGCTCGGCGGCGCCGGGCTCGCGACCCTGCACCTTGAAGCCACCGAACTGGTGGAACGACTGCGGAGTGAGGCCGAGGTGGCCCATCACCGGGATGCCCGACCTGGTCATGCGGGTGACCAGCTCGGCGTGCTGCGCGCCGCCCTCGAGCTTGACCGAGTGGGCGCCGCCCTCCTTGATGAGCCGGCCGGCGTTGGCCATCGCGGTCTCGATGCCGGCCTGGTACGACATGAAGGGCATGTCGCCGACCACGTGGGCGCGGGTGGCGCCGCGCGCGACCGCCCGCGTGTGATAGATGATCTCGTCCAGGGTCACCGGCAGGGTGGTGTCGTGGCCCTGGATGACCATGCCGAGCGAGTCGCCGACCAGGAGTATGTCGAGGTGGCTCTCGTCGAGCAGACGCGCGAAGGTCGCGTCGTAGCAGGTCAGCATGGCGATCTTCTCGCCGCGCTGCTTCATCTCGCGCAAGGTGTGGATGGTGACCCGTGAGGTCTTCATTCCGCCCTCTCAATCGATGTGGTTTTGCGCCTCGCTCCGTCTCGGTCCCGAAGGATCCGAGCGTGCCGCCGGAAGTGCTCCGGCGGGATGAGGTCAGCGCGTGGGGACAGACTAGTTATACCCAGCTCCCGGCTGATCTGAGAAGCAAACTTCGTTTTAGATTCCGGCGGTCTGCGCTGCTCGGGGCCTTCTGGAGGACTTCTAGAGGGCGCCGAGGCGGACGCAGCGGGCCCCGCCGCGGGTGCGGCGCACGGCTTCCACCGCCGCGGCGAGCTGGGCCGTTCCGCCGGGCGCGCCGAGCGGCTGCTCCACCGCCGTGGTGTCGAGGATGAGCAGCGGGGCCTGGTCATAGGTGCAGAAGTGCTCGTCCATCTCGCCGGCCAGGCGCTCCACCACCGACAGCTTGATGACTCGATCCGAGGAGGCGACCAGCCCGCGCAGGCGGGCGCGCAGGACGTCGCGCGCCGCGGTGACGTAGACGACCAGATCCGGCCGGGGCAGGCGCTGATCGAGCAGCTGGTGGATGCGCTGGTAGAGGTGGAGCTCGTCCGGGCGCAGCGTCACCCGCGCGAACAGCGCGTCGCGCGCGAACACGTAGTCGGTCACCGCGCCGGAGGTGGAGAACAGGTCGGGCTGGGCCAGCTCGATCTGCTGGCGGTAGCGGGCCAGCAGGCAGAAGGTCTGGGTCTGGAACGCGAACCGCTCCGGGCTGCGCGCGAAGTCGTCGCGAAACGGGTTGGCCGGCGCGGGATCCGGGATCAGCTCGGCGCCGGTGGCGAGCGCGATCGCCCGGGCCACCGCGGAGGCGCCGGAGCCGGGTGGTCCGTCGACCGCCACGTACCGGCGCTGCTCGCTCATCCGGCGCACCGATCCAATCTGGCATTCCAGTCTGACGCGGGGCGGCCGCGCCGCGCGGTGGAAGTCCGCGACGCGCCCGGGCCCGCGCGCGGCACGCCGCTCGCAGTCGAGCCGGTCGGGCACATGGCCCCGGAGGACGATCAGGAATGACCAAGGATGCGCGCGAGACGAGCGGGTGGCGGGCCGGGCGGCCGATCGAGGACCCGGCCAAGACCCGGCGCTGGGGCTTCGTCTCGGCCAGGCCGTCCGAGTTCCTGATCCACTGCCGGCGCGGCCGCGTGCTCGGCTCGAGCGGGCAGGGCGCGACCTGCTTCAAGTGGCCGTGGGACGCGGTCGCGGTGGTGCCGACCTCGCTGCAGAAGATCGGCTTCTCCGCCGAGCAGGTGACCCGCGAGCGGGTCGGCGTGGCGGTGAGCGGGCTGGCGGTCTATCGCGTCGCCGAGCCGCTGCTCGCGTTCCGGCTGCTCAACTTCAGTCCTGTCGGACCGGGTGTTCGGCGCGATGCAGGCGCCGTTTCGCGCCGCGCTCGAGCGAGGGGCGCGGGTGGCGCGCGCCGAGGCGGACAAGCAGAGCGCGCTGGCCGAGGCGGCCGCCCGGCGCGACGTCGAGCACGCCGCGATCGAGGCCGAGGCGCGGGTGCGGGCCCGGCGGGCCGAGGTGGCTCGCGTCGAGGCGGAGGAGGAGATCGCCGCCCACGAGCTCATGGTCCGCGCCCGCGAGCTGGCCCTGGCCCGCGAGCGGATCGGCTGGCAGGCGGAGGACGAGCGCCGGCGCGCGCGGGCCGAGGTCGACGCGCTGGTCGGGCGCGGCGAGGCGGAGGTGGCGCTGGCCCGCGCGCGGGCCGAGGTCGAGGCGGCGGCGGCGCGGGCGCGAGTGGTCACCGCCGAGCGGCTGCCCGAGCTGGCCGGCGCGGTCGGGGCCCGCTTCGGCGAGGTCAAGGTCACCCACATCGGCGGCGGCGGCGACGGCGGGTTCGGATCGATCGCGCAGGCGGTGGCCGGCGTGCTGGAGCTGGCCCGGCGGGCGTAGCGTGCGCCGCCCGCCCTCAGCGGGCCACGATGTCGAACTCGGCCGTGATGTACGTGCCGGGCGCGCCGGTCGGGCGGGGCAGCGCGATCCGCCGGGCGGCCGCCTCGGCGCAGCCGACCACCGTGCGCGCGTCCGCGCTGCGGGTGTCCGACGGCTCCTGGACCAGGACGCGGACGCCCGGCTTCATCGCGCCGGTGGTGTCGGCTGCCTTGCCCTTGATCGGCACCACCGCGGTGATCGACACCCGCAGCAGGAGGTCCGGCGTGCGGCGCAGGCAGCCCTGCAGCGCGCCGTCGGCCTTGCCGATGATCGACGCGGCGCGGGCCGGCTCCAGGGTGGCCGATCCGCGCAGCTCGAGGCCGCGTCCGGCGACCGCCCCGGCCAGCGCCTCCTCGTAGTGCGCGCGCGCCCGCCGGGCCCACGCGCTCTCGCCGGCGACGGCCAGGTAGCGGCGGAAGTGGAGCACGGCGCGCGAGAAGTCCTCGCCGCCCAGGTAGGCCAGCCCGAGGTAGTAGGGCGCGTCCTGGGTCGGGATCCAGATCCGGCTGACCCCGACCAGCGAGCCGGCCCGCGGATCGCGGCCGAGCGCCTGGGCCATCGCGTCGCGCGCCTGGGCGGCGTCGTCGTCGCGATCGTGCGCCACCGCCAGCGCGAAGCTGAGCTCGGCCGAGTACGGGCTGAGCCGGATGCCCTGGCGGAACGCCTCGACCGCCTCGTCGAGCCGGCCCAGCGCCATGTAGCACTCGCCCAGGCGCTGGTAGATCGCGACCTCGCGGCTCTGGGCGCGGCCGAGGATGCGGCGCAGCCCCTCGATCGCCGCCTCGTACTTGCCGGCGCGCGCGCGGCACACCGCCAGCTCGTAGTGCGCGGCCCACTCGGTCGGCTCGGTCCCGCCCGGCGCGTCCAGGTTCGGATCGAGGTCGAGCGCCTTGGCCATCGACTGCGCGCAGCCGGCGTAGTCGCCCAGCCGGTCGGCCACCCGGCCGCTCCACAGGTGACCGAGCGCGCGATCCGGCGACAGGCGGATCGCCTGGCCGAGCAGCTGGCTGGCCTGCTTCAGCGAGTCGTGATCGGACTCGCGCAGGAGCACGGCGGCGCGCTCGACCAGCCCATCGTACTTCTCCGACGACGGATCGAGCGCGCGCTCCCAGAAGTCGCTCTTGTGGTCGTCCTGATCGTCGTAGTCGGCGTCGGGCGGGGCCGGTCGGGTCGGCTGGGCCGCGGGCGGCGCCGGGCTGACGAACATGCCGGCGGCGAGGGCGGCGCCGGCCGCGATCCGGCGGACCAGCGCGCGGGTCATGGCGTGCCCCACGTCGCCTCCGCGGCCGCGCCGTCGCCGTCGCGTCGGGCCTTGCCGCGCCCCCTGGCCTTGCCGCCCTTGCCCTTCATCCGCGCCTCGAGCTGCGCGATGTTCTGTCGCGCGCGCTCGGCGTAGGGCGAGCCGGGCTGGACCCGGAGGAACTGGCGGTAGTGGTTGATGGCCGACTCGAGCTGGCCGGCGGTGTCGTGGCCGAGCGCCTGATAGTAGTGCTCGTCGCCGTCAGGGATGAAGAACACGCTGCCGTCGCGCGGATTCAGCACCTCGTAGCTGTAGCCGCCGAACCGGCGGATCGTCTCGCGCGCCTTGGTCGCCTGGCCGTCGCGGTCGAGCGCGACCGCCAGCCCGAACGCGTACAGCCTCTGCGACGTGGTCGCGAACTCGATCGAGTCGTAGTAGAGGGTGAGGGCGCGCTCGAGGTCGCCCAGCGCCATGTAGATCTCCGCCGCGTTGCTGAGCACCCGCGCGACCTGCTCCTCCGGCGCGCTGCTCGGGTCGAGCGTGCGCAGCTCCTTCTCGTAGTCCGCCGCCGCGCGGCGGTAGTTGTCGGGACCGCCCAGCTTGGTGAAGGTGAGGGAGCGCTCGAAGTAGATCGACTGCAGCCGGGGATCGCGCGGCGCCTTGCGCTCGAACTCGGCCCACTGGCGGACGGCCCGCTCGGCCGGGAGCCGCTGGGGATGGTTCGACTCCTGGATGAAGTGCAGGTAGAGCACCTCGGCGGCGCGGTAGTTCGCCTCGGCCGCGCGCGGGTCGAGCGCCGATGCCCGCTCGTAGGCGTCGGCGGCGCGCAGGGCCAGGACGTTGGCCGGCTCGCCGTGGCCCAGGGTCTCCTGCTCGGCGGCGCGGAGCGCGAGCTGATCGCCGCGCGCGATGGCCCGGCGGTAGGGATCCCGGCTCGCCCCCGAGGCGCCGTCCCATAGCCCGTCGGAGCGAGCCGCGGTGGGCGCGGCCAGCGCGATCGCCAGCCCCGCCAGCGCCAGCCCGCGCGGGGCCGCGCGGCGCACGAAACTCCTCACGGAACCGCCTTGGCCGGGCGCGGCTCGGCCGCGGTCCGGGCCCGCCGCGCGGCCCGCTCGGCGGCGAGCAGGCGGTCGACCTGGGCGATGTGCTGCGCGGCGCGCTCGCGGTACGGCGCGTCGTCCTCGGCGGCGTAGGCCTGCCACTCGGCGCGGGCCTCGGGCAGAAAGCCGAGCGCCTCGTACTGCAGGGCGGTGAAGTAGTGGCGCTCCACCGATGGAACCAGCGGGTTCCGGTTGGGAGGGATGTTGCCGTCGTGCAGGACGTTCATGAGCTGGTCGTTGCCGTTGCCCTGGCTGACGATCCGGGTGAGCGCGTCGTGCGCCAGGCTGATCTGCTCGTCCCGATCATACGCCACCGCCAGCGCGAACAGGGTCAGCGGCTCCCAGCCGTAGGTGCCAGGCCCGCCGGAGGCGACGTGGCCGCGCAGGAGGTCGATCGCGTCGGCCAGCCGGCCGGTGTGCATCAGGATCGACGACAGCAGCAGCACCGCCTGGGTGCGGGTGCGGTACTCGGGGCGCCCGCCGAGGGCCATGCGCAGCTGCACCATCGCGTCGTCGAACCGGCGCTGGCGCGCGTACCAGCGGCCGAGCCGCACCCGCGCGTCGGGGCTGACCCGCTCGGCCGACTCGTCGGCCAGGTAGCGCTCGAGGGCGGCCTGGGCGGTCGGGCGATCGTTCTCGTCGGTGACGATGGCGAGCTCGCGCTCCAGCTCGAGCTGGCCGGGCGCCAGGGTGAGCGCGTAGCGCAGCATCTCCTCGGCGTCGCCCAGGAGCTGGGCGCGCAGCTCGGCCCGGGCAGGCGAGAACTGCGCGCCGTAGTCGTACGGCAGCACCTCGATGCTGCCGGCCCGGCTGCGGTTCTCGGCCACCTTGCGGAGGATCAGCTTGACCTCGGCCTCGTGCGGGTCGAGCAGCCAGCTCCAGAAGTCCTGGCCGATCTTGCCGGGCAGGACGCCGTGGGGCGGCGCCGCTGTCGTGCCGCGGTCCGGCTCGGCCGCGGCCGGCGACGCGGTCACGGCGACCACCGTCGGGGCCAGGGCCAGGAGCAGGGCCGCGGCGCGCATTCGATCAGTATGGCCGGGAAACGGACGGGCCGCCAACCGCGCCGGGAGGAGGAGGAGAGCGGCGCGGTGGCGGCCGGGGCCTAGTAGGCCCGGGAGAGAGTACAACCGACCGTGGCGGTGGCCGCCGGGAGTTTTTCCACCGCCACGGTCGGTTGATTCGAGCTTCGTACGAGGTCGAGGAGGGCCGCGACCTTTCGATCATCGGGGGCGAGACGCAGGGCTTGCTTGAGGAAGGTCACGGCAGCGTCGAGCTTGCCGCGCCGGATGGCGAGCTCGCTGAGCAGGCTGAACACCTCGGCCGTCTCGCTGTTCCAGCGCAGGATGCAGCGCAGCTCGCGCTGGGCCTCCTCGTCGCGCCGGAGGGCCAGGAGAGCCCGGGCGCGCAGAATCCTCAGATCCAGGTTGTCAGGTTCGCACTCGAGCACGTCGGCGCAGAGTGACGCGACCCCGGTGTATTGCTGGGCCCGGTACATCTGCTGCGCGGCTGCCACTGTCCGCGAGGCGTGCACTGCCCTGTTCTCAGAGCAAGGGGCACGCCAGGCGCGCTTTCCGGCAAGTCGCCGATTTCAGGTGAGGTCGATCGGCGATTGAACGGGATCGTGGGGAGTGTCGTCCCCGGTCTGGGGAGGACGCACAGCCCCTCATTTCTCCACCAGGGTAGCGGATGAGATCCGCGTTACGCGTTCCACGCCCCTACACGTCGAGGTCGTCCACCTCGCGCGCGCCCTCCTGGATGAGGCGGAAGCGGGCGCCGGCGTCCTTGCCGAGCAGCTCGCCGATCACCTGATCGGTCTCCAGCTCGTCGCCGTCGTGGATCGACACCCGCAGCGAGGTGCGCCGCTTGGGGTCGAGCGTGGTCTGCTTGAGGATCTCCGGGCTCATCTCGCCCAGCCCCTTGAACCGGGTGATGCTCGACTTCTTGCCCGCGTGATCGGCCAGCACCCGGTCGCGCTCGAGGTCGTCGAGCGCCCAGTAGGTCTCCTTGCCGATGTCGATCCGGTAGAGCGGCGGCTGGGCCAGGTACACGTGGCGCGCGTCGATGAGCGGCTTCATGTGCCGGTAGAAGAACGTCAGCAGCAGCGTGGCGATGTGGTGGCCGTCGGCGTCGGCGTCCATCAGCAGGAAGATGCGGTGATAGCGCAGCCGGGCCAGGTCCATCTTGGGCCCGAACCCGCAGCCCAGCGCCGAGATGATGTCGCCCAGCTCCTTGTTCTCGATCAGCTTGGAGGCGGAGGCCTGCTCGGTGTTGAGCACCTTGCCGCGGAGCGGCAGGATCGCCTGGGTCTTGCGATCGCGGCCCTGCTTGGCCGAGCCACCGGCCGAGTCGCCCTCGACGATGAAGAGCTCGCTGTCGGACGGATTGGTCGACGCGCAGTCGGCCAGCTTGCCGGGCAGGTTGAGCCGGTGCGACACCGCCGTCTTGCGCGACACCGCCTGCGACGCGGCGCGCGACGCCTCGCGCGCCCGCGAGGCCAGGATCACCCGCGCGACCACCGCCTCGGCCACGCTCTGGTTCTCGTTGAGGTACTGCTCGAGGGCGGGGCGCACCGCGCCGTCCACCTGGCTCTGCACCTCGGGGTTGTTGAGGCGCTCCTTGGTCTGACCCTGGAACTGGGGCGCGGCCACGTAGACCGACAGGATCGCCACCATCCCCTCGCGGATGTCCTCGGCGGTGACGTTCACCCCCTTGGGCGAGAGGTCGTGGGTGCTCATGTAGTTTCGCACCGCCTTGACCACGCCGGCCTTGAGCCCGACGTCGTGGGTGCCGCCCGACGAGGTCGGCACGCCGTTGACGTACGACTTGATCTGCTCGTCGGTGGCCTCGGTCCACAGCATGGCCAGCTCGAGCTCCACGTCGCCGGTGCGCTCGAGGTAGAAGCCGGTCGTCCCCTTCGGGATCTCCTCCACGCCGCGCTCTTTCATCAGCTTGGCCAGGTACTCGGCGATGCCGCGCTCGTGCTGGAACGTCTGCACCACCGCCGGCGACTTCGTGGCGTCGCGGAAGACGATCTTCACCCCGCGGTGGAGGTAGCTCTTGGCCTCGAGCCGCTCGCTCACCACCTCCGGGTCGAAGACGAGCTTGGCGCCGAAGATCTCCTCGTCCGGGGTGAAGGTGATGATGGTGCCGGTCCCGCGCGCGCCGCCCACCTTCTTGATCTTGGCGCTGGTCCCGGCCGGCTTGCCACGCTTGAAGCTCTGCTCCCACAGCGTGCCGTCACGCTTGACCCGCGCGACCAGCGACTCGGACAGCGCGTTGACCACCGACGCGCCGACCCCGTGCAGGCCGCCCGAGTGGGCGTAGTTCTTCCCCTCGAACTTGCCGCCGGCGTGGAGGGTGGTGAGGATGATCTCGAGCGCCGACCGCTTGTACTTGGAGATGACGTCGATCGGGATGCCGCGCCCGTTGTCCTCGACGGTCACCGACTTGCCGTCGTCGTGCAGGATGACGTCGACCCGGTCGGCGTGGTGGTTGATGACCTCGTCGATCGAGTTGTCGAGGATCTCCCACAGGAGGTGGTGGTAGCCGGTCTTGTCGGTGCCGCCGATGTACATGGCCGGGCGCTTGCGCACCGGCTCGAGGCCCTCGAGGACCGTGATGTCCTTGGCGGTGTAGGTCTGTGCCATGTGCCCGTCCTTCGCTCAGCGCCTCGTCAGTGGATCTCGGGGCCACCGGGCGCGTTGGCCAGCGGGGTGATGACGACCGGCTCGGCAGTCAGGACCAGCGGGGCTCGCTTGACCAGCTGGCGGCCCTTGCTGGCCCGCCCCCCGGCGTGCTTCGGGTCGGCCGCGACCTCGAACTTGCGCCCGCCGCTCTCGGTCTCGAGCCGGAGCACGTCCTTGGGCCCGCGCCCGGCCTTGACCCCGATGACCCGGTCGTCGGCGCCGGTCTTGATGACGGTGACGCCCTTGCCCGGGTTCTCCAGCTTGTTGACGTCGTCGGCCATGACGCAGAGGGCGTGGCCGCCGCGGGTGGCCAGCGCGACCGCGTCGCCCGGGTTGACCGGGATGACCGCGACGATCTCGTCGCCGCCGGCCGGGCGCGCGTACTTGCGGCCCGAGCGAGTCGACACCTGCTTGTGCGGCTCGAGGTCGAAGCGCAGGCCGAACCCGCGCGCGGAGACCGCCAGCAGGGTGGCCGGCAGCATGGTGCGCGGGTCGAGCGAGTAGGCCGCCACGATCCGCTCCTGGTCCTTGAACTTGAACAGCTTCTGGGCCGGATCGCCGTAGCCGGTCGACGGCGGCACATCGTTGATGCGAACCACGTAGGCCGAGCCCTGGTTGGTGAAGAAGACCGCGTTCTCGCGGGTCGAGCCGGCCAGGACCGCCACCACCTCGTCGCCGTCGCGCAGCCGGGTCGCCTTCGGGTCCTTGAGCTCGCGCACCCGCTTGATCCAGCCGTCGCGGCTGAGCACGACGTGCGCGTCCTCCTCCACGATGTAGGCCTGCTCGTCGAACTCGACCTCCTCACCGGCCCCGCCGGTGCGGGTGCGGCGCGGGTTGCCGAGCTCGGCCGCGACCTCACCCAGCTCGGTCTTGACCACGCCCCACAGCTTGACCTTGCTGGCCAGGATGCCCTGGATGCGCTTGGCCTCGGCCCGCTTCTCGGCCAGCTCCTGGCGGATGACCAGGATCTCCAGCCGGGCCAGCTTGTACAGGCGCAGCTCGAGGATGGCGTCGACCTGCTCCTGGTCGATCTCGAACCGCTTCATCAGCTTCTCGGCCGCGTCCTGGCGGCCGTCGCTCTTGCGGATGATGCGGATGGTCTCGTCGAGCGCGTCGAAGACGATCTCGAAGCCCTCGAGGATGTGGATGCGCCTGAGCAGCGCGGCCAGCTCGAACTCGAACCGGGTCTTGGTGACCAGGAAGCGGAAGTCGATGAAGTGCTCGAGCATCGCCTTGATGCCGAGCCGCTCCGGCTGACCCACGTCGCTGTTGGGGGTGGGGATGAGGCAGGTGAAGTTGACGTTGAAGTTGAGCTGCAGCGGCGTGTGCTTGTAGAGGTACGCCATCACCATGGCCGGGTCGGCGTCCTTCTTGATCTCGAGCACGATGCGCACGTCGTCGGTCGACTCGTCGCGCACGTCGAGCAGCTGGGCCAGCTGGCGCTTGATGATGACGTCGGCGATGCGCTCGACCACCGTCGCCTTGGTGACCGCGTACGGGATCGAGGTGATGACCACGTCCTCGCCGCCGCGCTTCTTCTCCTCGATCCTGTACTCGCCGCGCACCCGGATGGCGCCCTGACCGGAGTCGTAGATCTGGCGCAGCTCGACCTTGGTGTTGAGCATCTGCCCGCCGGTGGGGAAGTCGGGCCCCTGGATGTACTTGAGGATGTTCGTGGTGGTGAGGTCGCGGTCGTCGATGAGCGCGATCGCCGCCTTCACCACCTCGCCCAGGTTGTGGGGCGGGATGTTGGTCGCCATGCCGACCGCGATGCCGGTCGAACCGTTGACCAGGAGGTTGGGGAAGCGGGCCGGCAGGACGACCGGCTCCTCGGCGGTGCCGTCGTAGTTGGCCCGCATCGGCACCGTCTCCTGCTTGAGCTCGGCCAGGAGCTCCATGGCGGCGCGGGTCAGGCGGCACTCGGTGTATCGATAGGCGGCCGCGCCGTCGCCGTCGAGCGAGCCGAAGTTGCCTGAGCCATCGACCAGCGGGACCCGCAGCGAGAAGTCCTGCGCCATGCGCACCATCGCGTCGTAGACCGCGGAGTCGCCGTGCGGGTGGTAGCGGCCGATCACCGCGCCGACCACCTTGGCGCTCTTTCGGTGCTTGGCGTCGGGGCTGAGGTGCTCGTCGTTCTGCATCGCGAACAGGATGCGGCGCTGGACCGGCTTGAGCCCGTCGCGGACGTCGGGCAGGGCGCGCGCGGTGATGACGCTGAGCGCGTAGCTGAGGTAGCGCCGCCGCGCCTCCTGCATGAGCGACGCGTCGAGCTCGAGGCCGCCCGCGTCGCTGCCTCCGGTCGAGCCGGGCGGGGCGCCCGCCCCGCCGCCGGACCCGCGCGACTTGCGGCGGGCCGGTGCGGCAGGCTGAGGTGCGGGTGCGGCGGGTGTGGCGACCAGCGCCGCGTCGTCGGCGTCATCGGCGCCATCGGCGTCGCCTCCGAAGCGCGTTGGTCTCGGCTTCTGCCCCATGGAAGACGTCTCCTCGAGATCCGAAAAAAGGTCGAGCTGGTCCTCTTTACCCTGCGACACGGCTCTCCTTCTGGCGCGGTTGGACGGTTATTTTGTAGGTCGCTGATATCATGCGAACATGACTGGCGCGAATTCTCGTGCTAGGCGATGAAGCGCGGGTCCGCGGTCCTTGATGTCTCGCAAACTCAAACGAAGACAGAGAAAGCCGCTCCGCCAGACGCGTTCTGCGTCGGCGCGGGGCACCCTCCGGCTCGGCCTGGTCCTTCTGGGTCTGGTCGTCGTCAACCTCTACGTGTTCCTGTGGCGCGGCGGCACCTCCATCCCGGACGTGATGGAGCAGGCCGCGGTGGCAGGGAACAAGGAGGGTGCCGGCCTCACCGCCGGTGAGCCGGATGAGCCGGAGGAGGGCGAGCGCGGCGAGCCTCCCCGCCCGGCCGACGAATCAGAGGGGACCCCGGACGAGGTCGGCCGCTGGGTCGAGGGCGAGGTCGCGCCGGGCGACAGCCTGGCCAAGATCCTCCGCCGCGAGGGGCTGACCCCGGGCGAGGCGGACGAGGTCATCCGCGTGTTCGACAAGCACGCCGAGGTGAAGACCATCCGCGAGGGCCAGACCTATCGCATCCGCTTCGACGACGCCGGCCGCCTGATGGAGCTCGACTTCCAGGTGTCGAAGGTGAGCGCGGTGCGCGCGGTGCGCGGCGCCGACGACAAGCTCACCTCCGAGGCGGCCGCCGCCGACACCCGGATCGACGAGGTCCAGATCGGCGGGACGATCGACAGCTCGCTCTACAACGCGATCAAGGGCTCCGGCGAGGCGACCCAGCTTGTCGCGTTCTTCGTCGACGTGTTCGCCTACGACATCAACTTCTACATCGACACCCACGCCGGCGACACCTACCGCATGGTGGTCGAGAAGGAGTTCCTGAACGGGCAGTTCCTCCGCTACGGGCGGGTCCTGGCGGCAGAGTACAGGGGGCGAGCCGGCACCTTCCGCGCGTTCTGGTACAAGTCGCCGCGCGAGAAGGAGGGGCGCTACTTCGACGAGAAGGGGCAGAGCGTCGAGAAGACCTTCCTGAAGACGCCGCTCAAGTACAGCCGGGTGTCGTCGGGCTTCAACCCGCGCCGGATGCACCCGGTCCTGCACGTCCGCCGCGGCCACTTCGGGGTCGACTACGCGGCGCCGACCGGCACGCCGATCTGGGCGGCGGCCGGCGGGACCGTGGTGTTCCGCGGGCGCAAGGGCGGGGCCGGCAACTGCGTCATCATCAAGCACGACAACGGCTATGCGACGACGTACATGCACATGTCGAAGTTCCGCAAGGGCCAGGCGGTCGGCCGGCGGGTGCGGCAGAAGGACGTCATCGGGTACGTCGGGATGACCGGGCTGGCCACCGGGCCGCACCTCCACTTCTCGGTGCGAAAGAGCGGGCGGTACGTCGACCCGCTCAGGATCAAGATGAGCCGCGGCGAGGGGCTGGCAAAGTCGGATCGCGCCGACTTCACGGCCCACACGGGGTCCCTGGTGGCGCGGCTGGCCGCGATCCCGGTGGCACCGGGGACGGTGGCGAGCGGGGGCGCCGGCGGATCTCCGTCGGTGCCAGCACCTGCGGCGGGGGCACCGACGCGAAACTGAACGGTGCTTGCGACGTCAGCTCGTGGAGGTCACACTGAAGGTGGGAGGGTAACGACCTGGTGCTGCGACTACTTCTCGGTTTCCTGAAGGGCCTCGTCATCGGCGGCGCGGTCGGGTACGGCGCCTACTACCTCGACCTGGGTGGCGTCTTCCACTGGATCACCTACGGCGTGATCGGCGCGCTGGTCGGCCTGCTGGTCGGGCGGCCGGTCTGGTCGCATCTCATGGATCGGTCGAGCACGGCGTGGACGGCGCTGCTGAAGGGCATCGTCGGCTACGGCGTGGGGGTCGGGCTGTTCGCGCTGGCGGCCAAGGTCTGGGGCGGCTTCGACCTGACCATCGCCGACCAGACGCGGGTCCTCCACGACTGGCAGTTCGTGCTGGGCGGCGCGATCGGCGCGCTCTACGGCGCGTTCGTCGAGGTGGACGACGCCCCTGCGCGCCCCGGCAAGAGCCAGGACACGCCGGTGGCGCGCAAGCCGCGCGCCTGACGATCGCGAGCGCTTCGCGCCGGCTATCGGTTGCGCTGAGCGCGACCGCGGCCGGCCGGCGCCGCCGGGGCTGGCGTGCGCGGACGTCGCGCGCGCGCCGCTCCGCGCTGGAGCTCGAGCAGGTTGGGGGGACGAGGCACGGCCTCGCGCAGGGTACGCGCAAGCTCGGTGACGACTCGGTCCCAGAGGCCGAGGCGCGGAGCTGCGTGGATGTCGCTGATGCCGTTGTCGGCCAGCTCTGGCACCGACGCGACTGCGGCCTGTCGGGCACGCAGCGCGGCGGGCGCCAGATCGCGCCGATCGGCAAGCTGGAGCAGCTGGGTCATCGCCATGCCGTCGCGTGATTCCGCCCACGCCACGGCCACTGGATCAAACCCGATGCTCGAATAGTGAGAGAGCCACCCGTCGCTGGGACGACCATAGCGCTCCAGGTCGCGTACCAGCCTCGCCACTGGGTCCATAGCGCGCCATTCTATCTGGGAGGGTTGTCTGCCAGATCCGCAGAGTTTGCGTTCACATCGATACAATCGTAATCCGTGTCGGTGGCAGTGGACGCATGTCGGCCTGAGCGCGAGTCGAGGGGGCAAAGACGCCACCACTCGAGCGCTTACTCCGCTTCAGCGGCGCAGGCTGCGCGAGATTCGACCGAAGGTGACGAGGATGATTGCCGCCATGGCTGGCGGGATCAGGAACACCCACGCCATGAACTCACCGCTGCCGCGCGTCTTGCCGAAGATGTAGAGCGCCCATAGCCATCCCAGCACCAGCGACAGCGCGGTGGCGAGATAGCCGATCAGCAGCACGCGGCGTTTCTTCATCGCCAGGTGGAGCGCGCGCACGAACATCTCCTGCTGCGCCGGTGTCAGCTGCTCGAGCTTGCGAGCCAGCTCGGCGTCGGCCTCGTTGAGCGGCGCGGGCGGCCGCGCGTCGCCGCTCGCCGCGGCGTCGGTGTCCTTCGAGGGCTTCCTGGATGCGCGCGGCTTGCTCACGGGGAGGTCATCGAGTTTACCCTCGTCGGCGTGACGGTAAAGGTCCGCGACGACATGGGGCGCGAGGTGATCCTGCAGAGGCCGCCGCAGCGCATCGTGTCGCTGGTGCCGAGCGACACGTACACGCTGTTCGCGCTGGGCGCCGGCGAGCGCGTGATCGGCCGGACTCGCTTCTGCGTGCTGCCGGCCGGCCAGGTGGAGGGCCTGCCGGTGGTCGGCGGCACCAAGGACGTGGATCCGGACGCGGTGCTCGATCTCGCGCCCGACCTCATCATCGCCAACCAGGAGGAGAACGCGCGCGCGCCGCTCGAGGAGCTGGCTCGACGCGGCGTGCCGCTGTTCGTGTCGTTCGTGCGGCGGGTGGCCGAGGGCGTGGCCCACATGGCCCGGCTGGCCCGCATGCTGGGCCTGGCCCGCGCGCCCGAGGCCGAGGACCTCGCGCGGCGCGCGTACCAGCTGCTCCGCGCCGACAAGGCGATCGATGCGTCGGTGGCGGGGCTGCCGCGCGCGTTCGTGCCGATCTGGAAGGAGCCGCTCATGACGTTCCACCAGGACACGTTCGCCAGCGACATGCTGCTCCAGTGCGGCTGCGCCAACGCGTTCGCCGACCGCGAGCGCCGCTACCCGCTGGCGGCCGATCTGGGCCGGCGCTCGCCGCTGCCGACCGACCGGCTGGGCGATCGCGACACGCGCTACCCGCGAATCACCGTCGAGGAGGTGATCGCGCGGGCGCCGGATCTCGTGCTCCTGCCCGACGAGCCGCACGAGTTCGGGCCCGGTGATGTCGAGTGGATGCGCGGGCTCGACACGCCGGCCGGGCGGCGCGGCGCGGTCGCGCTGGCCGACGGCAAGGACCTGTTCTGGTACGGCGCGCGCTCGGTCGAGGCGCTGCCGCGCCTGCGGGCCCAGATCGCCGGGCTGGCGGAGTAGTATCCGGGGATGGCCCAGCGACCCAAGCGCAGGCGCCGGCACAGCGCCGGCGAACCGCGCCGCAAGCGCGGCGTGATGATGGGAATGCGGAGCGGCTTCAAGAAGGCGGCCAGCTCGGTGGTCGGCGAGAAGGCCGCGGCGAAGAAGAGCTCGTGGATGAGCACCGCCTTCACCGTGCTGCTGGTGATCGCCGCGCTCGCGTTCCTGTTCTATCGCTGGCGGTAGCGCGCGGCGCGGCGGAGCGGGCGCAGCGCGCGCCGGTGTCGTCGTCGATCTCGATCGGCTCGTCGCCTTCGCGCTGCCACGACGGCAGCTCGTCGGCGGTGTCGTTGAAGGAGGCGCCGCGCACCACCCGCTCGGTGCCGCTGGTCGGGCCGGTCGGGTCGCGGGCCGGGCTCTCGGCGTAATACTCGGCGCCGTACCAGTCGCCGACCCACTCGGCGACGTTGCCGGCCAGGCCCGAGATGCCGAACGAGCTGGCGTCGCCGACCGGCGTGCCGACCGCGATCGGCTGCTCGGGCGCGCATCCGCTGAACTGGGCCAGGTCGCAGGCGGGCGGTTCCTCGCCCCACGGAAAGGTGGCGCCGGCGGCGCCGCGGGCGGCGACCTCCCACTCGGCCTCGGTCGCCAGGCGCTTGCCGGCCCACGCGCAGAAGCCGTCGGCGTCGTCCCAGCTGATCAGGGTGACCGGGAGGTCGGGCGATTCGCCGGGGGTGAAGGTACCCGGAGCGGCGCACGCGCCGTCGTCGACGCAGCGCCAGTAGTCGAGCTGGCTCACCTCGGTCGGATCGAGCTCGAAGGCGGAGACGGTGACCTCGTGGGCGGGCGCGGAGTCCTCGTCGCAGGCCGGGACGTCGGCCGGGTCGCAGCCCATGACGAAGCTGGTCTCGGGGACGGCGATCATCGCGCGGGGGCCGGGGTCGACCAGGCAGTGCTGGTCGATGCACTCGCTGCCGTCCGGGCAGGTCACGCCGTCGGTGCACCGGTACTCGGTGCCGTCGTAGTCGACCTCGGCGGTGCAGGCCGGCGCGGCGACCGCGGGCAGGAGCAGGAGCGCGATGAGGTGGCGGCGCATGTGGCGAGGGACGATCAGAAGGGGATGGTCCAGGTCAGACCGATCGGGCCGAGGAGTGGAGCCGGCAGGCGCGCGTCGCGGGGCCGGCCGGCGCGGGCGGACCGGCGCGACCGGCGCCACTCGCGGATCCAGAGGACGGCGGCGACCGCGGCGGTGGCGCCGGTCGCGACAAAGGCGACGTTGGCGATCCGGCTGTCCCGGCGCAGGCGATCCTCCACCGCCAGCGCGTCGCGGAAGTCGTGGTCGGCGCTGTCGCGGTTGAGCTCGTCGAGCTCGTCCTGGGCCGACTCGCTGCGCAGGCCGAAGAACAGGCCGACCGCGCCGAGCCCGACCGAGGCCGCCGCCCAGGGGAGCCCGCGGGCGAGGAGCGGCGGGGCGGTGTCGGTGTCCGTGCGGGTGTCGGTGCGGGTGTCGAGACCGGCGGTCGAGGAGGGGCCGGCGGCACCGGTCGAGCGCGCGGTGCGGTCGCCGTCATCGCCGTCATCGCCGTCATCGCCGTCGGGTGCGCCGGTGGCGCGGGCGGTGCGGGCGGTGCGGGTGGCGCGGGCGCGGGCGGCGGTGCCGATCGGGGTGGGCGCAGTGCGGAGCTCTTCCTCGACCAGGATGTTGCCGTGCGCGTCGAGGACCTCGATCTGGACCGGCGCGGCGATCGAGCGGGGCAGCTCGACCGCGAGCGAGGCCGGGCCGCGGGCGCCGCGCACGTGAGCGGCGCCGTCGGTGTCGCGGTAGTGGACGCGCATGCCGGCCACCATGCGGGCCGGATCCGAGAGCACCTCGACCACGATGACCGGGCCGCTGTCCCGGGCGGGCCCGGCGCGCGTGACCACCTCGACGCGGAGGGGCCGGCCGGCCAGCGCGGCGCGCGCCGCGTCCAGGCGGCCCGAGATCTTGGGAGAGGTGCCATCGGGCAGCGAGCTGTCCGGCGCGAGGGCGACCAGCCGGCGAAACGCCGCGTCGGCCTCGGCGTCGTGGCCGAGGATGACCGCCACCGAGCCGGCCAGGCGGTGGATGAGCGCGAGCTCGGCCGGGCGGTTGCCGCCGGCGCGCCAGGCGCGGTCGAGCAGCGCCGCGGCCTCCTCGTAGCGGAGCGCGTCGAGCGCCATCTGGGCGCGGGCGAGCAGGGCAGGGCCGCCCTCCGCGCCGGCCGGGTCGGCCCGCACCGAGGGAACCGCGGCGGCGAGCAAGGCGACGGCGAGGATGACGCGGACGGCGAGCCCGGTGCCGGTCGCGAGGCTCCGGCGCAGGCCGAGCGCGACCGGTCGGGCGGCGCGGGCGAACCGGGCGGGGCGGGCGGGGCAGGAGGAGCGGGAGGCGATGGGGCTCGGCCTGGACACGAGGCTCCTACCAGACCAGGCGCCGGCGGGGGGCTTCGACGCCAGGCTCGATCTTCACCCGGAGCGAGCGGCGTCGGCCGTCCGCGGTGACCGCGACGACGGTGTGCGAGCCGGGCGCGAGCGAGACGCGGAGGAGCGGCGTGACGCCGTGGGCGACCCCGTCGATGTAGATCGTCGCGTACGGCATGGAGTCGATGGTGAAGTAGCCGCGCGCGTGAGCCCTGCGCCCGGCGCGGCGCTCGGCGGGCGCCGGAGCGGCGAGAGCGCCGGCGGCCGGGCTCGCCTCGCTCGATGGGGCGAGCGGAGAGGGCGCGGCGGGGGATCGCTGGTGGCCACGGGCGGTCGGCGCCTGGCCGGCGAGAGCGCCGGTGGCCGGGGTCGCCTCGCTCGATGGTGTGCGCGGGGAGGGCGCAGCGGCGGATCGCTGGTGGCCGCGGGCGGTCGGTGCCTGGCCGGCGAGAGCATCGGCGGCCGGGGTCGCCTCGCTCGGTGGTGCGCGCGGGGAGGGCGCAGCGGCGGATCGCTGGTGGGCGCGGGCGCTCGGTGCCTGGCCGGCGAGAGCGCCGGCGGCCGGGGTCGCCTCGCTCGATGGGGCGCGCGGGGAGGGCGCGGCGGCGGATCGCTGGTGGCCGCGGGCGGTCGGTGCCTGGCCGGTCGTCGCCGCCGGGCTGGAAGATACGGGCTTCGCGCGCCTGGTCGCCGCGGCGCCCGCCTCGCTCTTGGATGGCGGACTCTCGCGGTCGGTCGCTGCGTGGCTGTCGCGGTCGGTCGCTGCGGCTGCCTCGCTGGTCGGTGGCGGACTCTCGCGGTCGGGGGCTGCGTGGCTGTTGCGGTCGGTCGCTGCGGCCGCCTCGCTGGTCGGTGGCGGACTCTCGCGGTCGGGGGCTGCGTGGCTGTCGCGGTCGGTCGCTGCGGCCCCCTCGCTGGTCGGTGGCGGACGCTCGCGGTCGGTCGCC